>ERZ824480.3268-NODE-3268-length-11233-cov-3.486491_pt1 | contig 11233 bp, 11 predicted proteins | sample MGYA00519861_ERZ824480 | MGnify/ENA primary metagenome ERZ824480 (study PRJEB31778, sample SAMEA3449152) | human gut metagenome | biome: human gut; feature: human-associated habitat; material: faeces | place: United Kingdom | collected 2010/2012 ...
TAACAAAGGTGCAACCGATGACCAACCAAAACACAAACCGATTCATTTCCAAAGAATATTGTGTTTCTATGTCCATATTATATTGACATTCTAATAGAACTAACGACCAGTAATAATGATAATAGCTATAAAAATGGCGATCACTAAATGGAAATTGTGTGTAATAAATGCTGTTGTCTATACTGATAGATATTCATGTTACTACTCGTTATTCACGTGTAGTAAACATCTTTTGGCAATACCAAAAGAGTGTTAAAAATGACCTTCTAGAAGAGAAAGAATGCACGATTGGGATTAACTGAATAATATTCGAAATTACCATGAGTGTTCCAGGGATAATCTGGGAGTAAAAGGGATCTAAAGACTCTGCTTCTTAAGAAAACAATAATTATACTAATGTCATTGATTGGTTGCACCAAAATAAACCAATAAGAATGTAGAATAATGAATGATTGGACCTATTGGTTGCAAATGCTCTTGCTTTGCTATATGAAGTTATCGTTAAGAATTATGAATAGTTCAAAAATTGTTGTTGAACTACACTCCTGGGATTATTCATGTTAATCAAGATAAGATGAGTGGTAAACTTATACTTCTTCAGTAGAATTGGTTCGTCACATAGTGTATCAATTGTGAAAGGATATGATCAGTTGAGCATTTCCTCAGAAAAGGAATGTAGTTCATGGCCACTTAGTATCTTCGCATTAGTCCTATAGCATTGTGCCACTAGATCATCGGTATCACTTTTGTTATAGTAAACTATGTTTGATTCAACAAAAATGAATCATGTCAACAAATAACTTGTGAAGCCAAAACCAAAAAATGTATAGTAACAACAATAGTCGAGTTTACAGACTCTTATATTTGTATAGTAACGAGTACAGAATAGAGGAATCGATTCCATACAACGGTGCCACTAATTTCTAGGATTGTTCATATTACGACAAATGGAATAACAGTATTGGGACACCAATACTTTGGATTCCTGAATCATTCAGTTATGAAAGAAAAATGTCGGTGAATCGAAGAGTCATGGTAAATCGAATTGCTGCTGAGCTAGAGCCGCTTCTGACAGCAGTCGATGAAGCCTGCCGTTTTTCATTTCGATGACTCTTTATTTCTAGCTATCTGCTATAATTCAACGTGCTCTACCGGCCTTGATGGTTGTGTCCATCGTTTCTGTAAAAACTGTTGCTCCAAACTGATCGAGGAAGTCCGTTTATTGTATTCTCTATAGCATAGAAAGTAGATTTGTGTCCTGTTTGCAAGTCTCAGTTTTCTGTATGTATCGTTGCAGATGTAGGATTACCAACTGTATATTGTGTAGAATTACATTTCTAAGATGGCTACAATTATTTTTGGAAATCAAGAAGTTGAATCCTCTTTGATTGATATAATCGTATAGGACGTAGTAAAAAAGATTCATGAAACCAAATTTTTCACAAAAGTTGTCGTAGTAACTGATTGTGATCATAGGATGCCCAAAAGGCCTGCCTCTTTCTTGCAAGTGTTTATGGTCTCTCGAAGAATGTATGAAAATGATTCGAAATCAACTGTAGGCCTTTGGAATCGTTCAGAAGCGACTTGAATCTTATCATGGAGATGATCTCAAGACACTGCTTTCCAGGATTCCATCCTCTGATTCGCTCTATCCTGATCGTGAATGCATCAAACTCATCTTCAACGAGAGTCATACCATCATCGAAGATGGAAAGGCATTCTATGTAGGTAAATTCGATAAATCAGAATCAATTAATGGATCTGGCTTTGTTTATTATCCAAGCGGCATTATCGTAGAAGGTCTGATTCAAAATGGTGTTCCTGAGGGTCAGTGCACACTGCACTTCAGCCAGTCGGATGCAACCCAGCAGGTCACATTTGAGAATGGAAGGAGGCGGGGTGACAGTATCATCCAGACAGCCAGTGGACTGGTCTATCATATATGGATAGAGGATCAAAACCCTCAGCTATTTGAGAGTACTGTTCCTTTCTTACGTAATTATTACAATCATTCTCTCTTTGATTATGGTCATCCTCGATACTCCATTTTGGAATTATATTTGGAATCTCAAAAAATCTACTTATCGGATGATTTATTCTGGTGGCTTACTATGTGTGACCTGCAACAATCATCACTAACTTTGGATGTGACGCGACCTGGGATGATCGAAATTGTGAATTATTTGAAATCAACAGTCGGAACCGAATCATTCATTCACAGTTCTCGCTTCAACCGTATTCAGGAAGTAACTCTTGTGTGTCATAATGTGATTCAACAAACATACCTGAACTATCTTCTACCTGAACTAGTTCGCTTTAAAAATGTTTCATTGTTTATGGAAGAAGAAATGAAGAGAGCAGATAAATATCATGTTCCCACGTCAATTCTACATCAATTTCAGACAGTATGGTCAACTATAATGGATATATTGAATGATAGCACGAATTTAATACGTGTAGAAGTTATTGGTTGCCCTTTAAGTCAATTAATTCTAATTGAATCCTTATGGACTCGTATTGAAGAACTAACTATACGACGTAATGAATAGTGATTAGAAATCATGGAGATAGAGTGTTATCTTGTTCAGTCTATTCAGTTTATATTCCAATCTACGAATATACGAACACTTACATTACAAGAATGTTCAATTCAAACACTTAGTATTAGTACTAATTTTGCCAAATGTGATTCTTTCATGATTGATCGTATATTGAATACTAATACTATTATTATAGGCTGTTTACAATTAGAATCTATTGTTATTAACTCTCGTTGTCTATCAAACTGTACCAATCTTCAAATAACTCGTATTCATTTTATCGATCTATTATGAATAGAATGTTATAAGCTAATGACTCTGAAGATCATGGATGGAGTCATGAATTCCTCTTCGTTATCATCTGTCACTCTCACTGATCTCACAGAACTACAGACCCTCACCTTTGGGCAAGATTCTTGTACTAATGTGACCTGGTTCCAGTTGAATCTTCCTCATCTCACTACCTTCAGTATTGGTGAGGGAGCCTTCAATCATTGTCAGCAACTTCTCTTACAGTTTGTCCCAGAATTATTGCATTTTACCATCAACGATAATTCGTTTGCTGACACTTCGCTGGTCATCTATTGTTCATATTGCACATTCTACTCATGATTAGATCCTCTTCTCCGACTCAAAGAATTTGTCGTGGGAAAACGGTCGTTTTCGCATACACCTCTTCTAGTTCCTTCTAGTATGAGTTCCATAGTTGCCTAACCTCCAGAGTTCCCTTCATTGTGTCGTTTTGTTTGCGATGATGAATCGTTTGCTAACACGCGTCTGGCTCCGATCTATGGCCAATTGGAAGAGGAAGTAAGTGAAGAGGTGATTGAACCCCGTACATCTCTGTCGGGTGATGAGCCACAGGCTCTGATCGCTAATCGTAATGGAAAATAGGGAGTATGATTCATAGCATTCAATACATTACGAGAGATTAGGATTGGGAAGAAGTGCTTCTTCACTACTGTTATTTTCTTCGTATATAGTAGGATTTATGGAATTCCTCAAATCATAGATATTCCGAATCTCGAATGTATCGAGGTCAAAGAAGGATCAATGAATGATTTGGTATGTGTGGCACTTACAGGTATCTTTTTTCCTATTCTTATACTTCAGATCTTCCTTCTTTGAATCAGTTTATTCTGGATCCTTCAATGATGAAATCACTCTCGTCTCTTCGATTTTTCAATATTCCCCTTCTCAAACAGATACATCGAACGAAGACAGAAGTAATGTCTCCATTCCGATTCCCTGCTCTAGTCAATTTCCTTTATTATAATATCAGTAATGAATTGTTACAACATGCCCAATTGGTGCCAATCGTGGATGACCCACATCCTAATGAGAGTTTTGCAGGCGTTGAGTATCTGGGTCATGTATGTCACGAAATCCAGGAACTAACACCTGAGTATATTGCCAAAATGAAGCGGGAGTTTCAAAGTGGAAGATGGATTGTTTGTTGTATTCTCCATATCTGTATTAACTGATCTACTAACACTGCTTTTCACTTCAATGCTCCAAAGTCAAGCTACTGACTTTTTCCAATCTACTTTTGCTTATAAACCATCAGTAGTTGCTTTTGCTCCTGGAATTATCAATCTCTTGGGTTGTCAAGTAAATGGGGGCGATGGAAGAGTCTGCTCATTAGCAACTCATCTTGGAACTATGGTTGTTGGATCTATGGCTGCGGGAAATGTACAATCTCTACTTCATTTTTACGTAGAAATGTCGTGTTATTATGGAAAACTCAGAGGATGTTGAGGAATTCGAAGGAGATAGCTCAATAAGTCCTCGTGATCAGAAATCTTGGCTCAATTGCATTATGGTACCTGAGGTTGATTATTTCTTTTATGCATAGGGAGTTGTCAATGAATTTCTAATCCAATTTGATAAGAAGTCTATAGGTTTTGATTTGGCTATCGTTACGAATTTGCCGGCTTCGGTAGATTTGGGAAGGTTAGCATCTATTGAAGTTGCAGTTTCTCTCTTTTTGGAGCAGATTCTTCTGGTTCCATTATCCCCAGAAGATCGGGCTAAATTGTGTCAGGCAGCAGAAGAAAACTTTACTCAGGTGCAGCAAGGTATTATGGACAAATTTGTTATATGTTGTGCACAGAAGGATACCATCATGTATTGTCACAGTCGCGAAAAGCCTGGAGAGTATATTCCATTTAATGCGAGTGTGATTGTATGTAATCCTGGAGTGAAACCCAAGTCCATTCCTAGTTGGAGTAATGTGCTTGCTGTTCTTCAGACAGTTTATCCCAATATCCACAGCCTCAACGATGTGGATACCTGTCAGGTCAATCTCATAAAGGACTCTCTTGGGGATGATTTGTACAAGATGGCTATTCACTGTATATCAGAATGTCAGCGGGCCGCTGAGGGTAAACAAGCTTTGTTACGTGGTGACTATGAAAGCGTAGGCGGCTCGCTGATGTACAGCTTTGTGTCTTTCCGAGACATGCTGAAGGCCAGTTGTGACGAGATTGATGGACTGTCAGAACTGATTGCTGAAGAAGAGAGTGTGTATGGAATCAGAATGAATGAAGAAGGAGAGGTACTGATTCTTGTCGAGCGATCACAGGAGAAAAGGGTGGCAAGATGGTTAGAGCAAGAGTATAAGAAGCGATTTGGGAAGGTGTGTAAGATGATTGCCTGTTATCCATCGGATGGAGCCAAGATTATCTCGACGGAGAAGACTGAAGTAGGAACATACTCAAAGTGGAAGAACCCTTGGCTGTGGGCATGTGCTGCCACTGTTGTTGGGGTTGGAGTAATGATGTTCATGCATTCACGTCATTGTTTTGTTTGTTGATAAGTTGTTTATGGAAGTACTAATAATAGGATATGAAAGGCAAGGGACGAAGAATCCTTTAAAGACTAATTGGATAACTGAGTCTCCACAGGGAACCTATACTATCCTGCACTACTTTTCGTTCGTCCAATTACAGTTCTCGTTACATTATTCACTGTATCCTATGCACAAATGAGTGTTGGATTTACAGGACGTCCTCTCCGTGTTCTAGGAATTGATTTCGGAAGTGCATCGATCAAAGTTGCGGCAAAAGTCAACAATGTTGTAACTGATGTGTCACTAAATGGAGATCGTGACACTCTCCCCACTCATCTTTGTTTTCGAGGAGGTGAGATCCTCTTCGGCTCAAATGCTAACCATACTGGAAAGAAGGATTACGACGGATATATTAACAATATTAAGCGTACACTGGGTATATATGAAATTGAAAGGGATCATTCAAAACAAGGTGATGGATTGTCAACCAGTCTAATACGTAGGAGATTGCTTGTATGAGAAGAAGTATGGAGATTTTACTTTTTCCCTTAACTCGTGCATGGCGGCTGCCATTCTATTTAAAGAAGTTCGTAAATCAGTTTTGCGGAAGATAGAAACTGATATCACAGACGTTGTGCTCACAGTACCTGTCAAGTTTACAGAGAAACAGAAGCAAGCCTTAATTGATGCTGCCAACATTGCAGGATATTATGTAGTTTCAGTTATTGTGGAGCCTGTTGCATCTTGTTTTAATTTTGTGGATAAGGAACAGACCTCATTAGGTGACCGATTCATTATTCTGTATCCTTGCTCTTTTTATATTATATCTTACGATTTCGGAGGTAGCACCTTTGATACAGCTGTTGTATACTATGATAATGGAAAGTATTCTGTATTGGCTACCGATGGAGACAAGGACCTTGGTGGTCGTAAAATCGAAAGCGATATTGTCGATTATTTAATGGATAAATACCATATCGATCAGGAGAAGCGTAGCGAGGTCCATAATGCCTGTCGAACCGTCATTAGCGATGCTAACAACCAAAATCAGCCTCTAATTTTCATCGAATCCTGCAGTCTTGAGATCAGACTCACAACTACAGAGATCAATACAATCATCAGCAAATATGCAGAGCGAGCCTCTACCATTGTCGAAACCATGATCCATGGAATCTCTCTCCCTCCAGATGCTATGGTGTATGTGTATATGACAGGTGGTATCAGCATGGTCAACACTGTGAGAGATTCGGTGAAGCAACGATTTCCTTTATTCAATGTGATGCAATCTACAACATTACATAGTGTTTCCCGTGGGGCACTAGTGTACGGGGAACGAAGTATGTTGAATAAACAGAAATCCATGCGACAATTACTCAAACATTACTCTCATTTACCTGCCGAGTTTGTAATGCGTGATAACAACGGTTTTTCAATGACTGTGATTTCCATGAATCAGCCTCTTCCTACGGAAGTATCCTTCTCGATCACATTACCAGCTTGTCCAGATTCTCGTTATTTGGCCTATTTCTATGCTGTTTACGATGCCGATCACGAAGAGGTGATGAACAAACACATTCGTATCAATCGTGTGAAGGCTGCCGAGAAAGCGAAATTAACTGTGAAGATCGATACATATTTGGAAGTATCGTGTTCTGTCGAAGGTGACACCATTATATACCGTGACAGTATCAGTGACCCTCTCCCTGAGAAGCGACGCACAATTGCGGAGATTAAACAGATGCAACAAGAGTATGAAACCACACTGAATGGGATTCATCATGGATGTCTCTTGGCAGAGTGCAGGAAACGATTGAGACAAGTGGAGAAAAGAGCTAAGAAGAAACCTGAGTTGCAAGAGAAGATTGAAGAATGTCGTGCCAAGATAGAAGATCCTCAGTTGTCCAATGAAGAGTTGCGAAAATTGTCGACAGAGATCATCAACCTCAAGTAATCTTAGTATTGCTTTATGTTTTTTCATGACTGGAGAGTATTAGATTATTCGTAAGTTGGGCAATGCCCAACGGACATGTCACAAATCTGAATGATTTTCATTGTTTGTTCAAAAATCAATTTCCACAAGGTATTCCGAGCAGAACTCCCTGTAGGATTTGAGTGGCTGTTATTTTGGAATGTGGATTTGACAAATGGTGTAGAGAATTCTAGAAGAAGATGCCATCGCTTTGTGGAAGTGTCGCACCTTTGCGAAGAATCAGAGAAATTGATTTTAGTATTCTGTCACCAGATGAGGTCATCAAGAACTCAGTAACCACAGGAGAGACAAATGAGGACAGTGGAGTGTATCAGACTGAAATTTCCAAAAATGGACGTCCTCTAAGAGGTGGCCTAAACGATCCACGTCTCGGAACTGTCAGTCGTACCGATGTTTGTGAAACTTGTCGCAGAAAGTACGAGGATTGCCCGGGTCACTTTGGACACATTATGCTGAATGCCGAAATCTTCCATACAGGCTTTTTGGAACCAATGTACTAGGTATTCATATTCTGTTAGAAGTGGAGATATCGCGTCCTTTCAAGTGTCTGCTATAAATGTTCTCGTTGTCTTGTTGCTAGAGGTGACTTCCCTGAAGATGAGTTTGCGGTGGACAACTATCATCGCCTAGCCCGTGTGTTTGAGAGGGCTAAGGCTGTCAAAGTCTGCGATATCGCTAAAGGAGGTTGCGGTTGTCCCCGTGCTCAATATCACCGCGATGGGTTATTGTGTCTATAGAATGTAATCTATAGACTCAAGATCCGTCAAACAATCAAAAACTCCAATAATGAAGATGAAGTCAGTTACATTAGTCCCTCAGCTGTAAAGGATATATTCAGGCGAATCAGCCCCGAGGATGCAAGGTTCTTGGGTTTCGACTATCCAGACATCAAACCTGAATATATGATCTTGAATGTGATTCCTGTGCGAATGTGACGGATTGGTGAATTATAGGTTCCGCCTATCGCAGTGAGACCATCTGTGATGCTTCCTGGGAGTACCACGTTAAGTGAGGATGATATTACTTTCGCTTTGGCAAATATCCTGAAGGCGAATATGGCTATTAAAGGAGATGTGAGGAATATATGTGTGTAGTGATAACTAGCAATATCGAGGGAAGAAAGGAGATGAGATGAATGGTATTATTGAGATGCTTCAAGTATACTACTCAAATTATATCGATAATGAACGAGCTGGTGTTGTCTCCGCAGTACAGAAAAACAAACGACCCTTAAAGACATTCCGTCAGCGTATTAAGGGGAAAACAGGCCGAGTCCGAGGCAACTTGATGGGTAAACGAGTGAACTTCAGTGGTCGATCGGTTATCACTGCTGATCCAACAATTGATATTGATGAGGTAGGTGTACCTCGCTCATTGGCCAAGATCCTTACCTTTCCTGAACGAGTAACTCGTTTCAATATCAAGAAATTGACAGAATTAGTGGCTAGAAAGGATGAATGGCCCGGAGCCAAGTATTACATTGATAATGATGGTGTTCGTCATGATCTTCACTATGTTCGTGGTACTCCAACATTAAAAGAAGGAATGATTGTGGAACGTCATATTAATAACGGAGATATTGTCTTATTTAACAGACAGCCTTCATTACATAAGATGTCCATCATGGGACATCGAGTTCGAGTGTTGGATTATTCTACTTTCAGACTCAATCTATCATGTACTACTCCTTATAACGCTGATTTTGATGGAGATGAAATGAATATTCATGTTCCACAAGTAAGTGTGAATTCCCGCGGTAATCGATAGACTGTACAAGCCCGAGCAGAAGTGACAGAGCTAATGATGGTACATAAGAATATTGTCAGTCCTAAGAGCAACTGTCCCGTCATGGGCATTGTCCAAGATACGTTACTAGGATCACAGAAACTTACGCAACGAGATACCTTCATTCCACGCGATATGATGATGAATATGGTGATGTGGATCGATGACTTTGATGGTCTGGTACCTGTGCCTGCTGTGATGGCACGGAAGAATGGGAAGATTATCACTTTTTGGACTGGGAAGCAAATGTATTCATTCCTCTTGCCTGTAAGCGAGAATTAATCTGTGTGATGTGTAGAAGGATTTAAATTTACGACGCTTGTCAACAACATATGATAAAGACAAACGACTTGCATTGAACTGTATAGATTCAGAAGTGTTGATTCTGGAGGGTGAGCTCCTCATGGGTGTGATTGATAAGAATTGTATTGGTAATACCAAATCAGGAGGCATTACTCATGTCTTAATGAATGATAAGGGTCCTGAAGCTGCTCGAATGTTCCTTGGACTCAATCAGCGAATGGTGAACTATTGGTTAATGAACCGCGGCTTTTCCGTCGGTTTAGGAGATATGGTTCCAACTCCAGAGACGATGCATGAAGTAATGCGTTTGATTTCATCGGTGAAAGATGATGTGACAAAGCTAATTCAGAAAGGTCAACATAAGGAATTAGAGAAACAGCCTGGTAAAACGATCGAACAATTCTTTGAATGGAGTGTGAATAGCTTATTGAATACGATGGCAAAGAAGACTCAAAAGGAGATTATGAAGAATCTACGAAGTGATAATAGTATGCAGGCAATGGCTCTAGCTGGATCCAAGGGTTCACCATTGAATTTGCAGCAGATTAGTGGTTGTGTGGGTCAACAGAATGTGGATGGAAAGCGTATTTCATATGGTTTCCGTTATCGAACCTTGCCTCATTTCTGTAAGGATGATTTGGGAGCCGATGCCCATGGATTTGTAGTGAATTCATATCTGAAGGGCTTGACTCCGCAGGAGTTTTACTTCCACGCTATGGGAGGTCGTGAAGGTATTATTGATACAGCTGTGAAGACCAGTAAAACGGGTTATATTCAACGTAGATTAATCAAATCAATGGAAGATCTAATGGTGTATTATGATGGAACAGTTCGTAATAGTCGAGGTCAAATTGTTCAATTCTTATATGGTGAAGATGGAATGGATTCTCGTTGGATTGAAGATCAATCCATTCCAATTCTCCATATGAATCTCAAGATGATGGCAAGAACATACCATTGGGATTTAGCAAACTATCGCTTCGGTTATGTGGACAGTATGTCCAATCGAATGTGGCTTAAAGAAGAAACAGTTGAGGTGATTCGTCATTCACTGGATATTCAGCATGCTCTCGAAAGTGAGTATGAACAGCTGTTGTTGGATCGACAGACATTACGATCTATTGTAACAGTGATGGATGAGAAGCTTCAGAATATCAACACATTCCATCTCCCTGTGAATATCCCTCGTCTTATTTGGACAGCTAAGAGTCGATTCCATGTAGATCCCAATGGATGCAGTGATTTGAGACCTGATTATGTGATTCGAGAAGTAAGGGATCTGTTAGCCAGACTGTGTGTTATCAGTCCAGAAACTGGAATGCCAGAATCCCAAGATAATGCGAAACTCCTATTCTCTATCTTTACTCGTAGTACACTGGCATCCAAACCTCTTCTCTGTGAGCATCGTCTCTCTCAGAAAGCCTTTGATTGGTTGTTGGCTGAGGTGACCAATCGTTTCATGAAGTCTCAAGTAAGCCCTGGTGAAGTATGTGGAATCGTGGCTGCTCAATCAATCGGAGAACCAGCTACACAGATGACTCTAAACACATTCCACTTTGCTGGTGTATCTGAGAAGAATGTGACTCTGGGTGTACCTCGTCTGGAGGAGATCATTAATGTTGTGGCAAACATTAGTACACCTACTATGACACTTCGCTTACGACGGGATTTACGTCAAGATAAGGATCAAGCAGAACGCATTCAGAATGCATTAGGTCTAACAACACTGAATACGATTTTATCGAGTGCTGAAATCTATTATGATCCTGATCCTATCAATACTGTCGTGGTTCAAGATTCCGTTCTTGTTAAGAATTACTTTGA
>ERZ824480.3269-NODE-3269-length-11229-cov-4.049848_pt1 | contig 11229 bp, 6 predicted proteins | sample MGYA00519861_ERZ824480 | MGnify/ENA primary metagenome ERZ824480 (study PRJEB31778, sample SAMEA3449152) | human gut metagenome | biome: human gut; feature: human-associated habitat; material: faeces | place: United Kingdom | collected 2010/2012 ...
TAAGATCGCACTTTTGCTTGTTGTCGGCGCATTTTTGGGAGATATCGTGGAGACGATCTTCTGCCGGCTGACGGCAGGAATCTGGATGAGCCGGAGCAGTTTTGTCTGGGGCCCGTTCAGCATCGTCTGGGGCCTGGCCATCGCCCTCGCTACCTGGTTCCTCTACAACTACCGCGACCGCTCCGATGGATTCCTGTTTGCCTTTGGTACCTTCCTCGGCGGAGCCTACGAATACATCTGCAGTGTGTTCACCGAAATCGTATTCGGAAAAGTCTTCTGGGACTACAGCGACATTCCCTTCAACCTCGGAGGCCGTATCAACCTCCTGTACTGTTTCTTCTGGGGAATAGCCGCCGTCGTCTGGCTCAAAAAATTCTATCCTGTCATTTCGCGCTGGATTGAAAAAATCCCGATGAAATTCGGAGAAATCATCACTTGGATCCTGATCGTGTTCATGGTGGCCAACATGCTCGTATCTACCCTTGCTCTCGCCCGATACGACGAACGCGCCCACCAAAAGCCCGCAGCTAATGCCATCGAGCAGACCATAGATGCCCATTTCCCGGACGCCCGAATGGAAAAAATCTACCCCAATGCCAAAGCGATTAACTAGAATGTGTTAAAAAACATTTCCGTAGTCTGCACGCCCCAATTACAGACTACAAAAAGCCCTCTCCCGCCGTCATGCAAAGTCAGGCCCCGTTTCGACAGCTTTGGTCTGCGCGGTCCGTCACCCCAAAAGAAAACCTTTGGCAACCCACCAAAAGTATGATATAATGTCACATAGATATTTTAGGGATACCATATCCTCTAAGAGCGAAGAAAGGACTCAACCACAAATGACAGTAGACAACAGCTTCACAATGAAGAAATTTCAAAGCATGGAAATCATCTATGTCACATTTTCCCAGATCACGAAACTCCCATACGTAGAGTGCGATCCGGAAACCTTTGACGATCAGGTATATATGTTTACCGAAGAAGAAGCAGCTAAAGAATTTGCAAAATCCTATGTAGAGAAGAATACCCCGCTGCTTACCGTAAAAGTACTGCGCAAGCAGATGCCGAACTTCTATATGGGCCTCTACGCAGAAGGTGTCAACATGGTCATCTTCCACGAAGGCGATCAGACCCGCCGCATCGAGCTGGAGCAGATCTTCCCGAAACCGGACATGGAAAAAATGAACAAACAGCATCTTCCAGTCCTCAACCCTGGCGTACAGCTCACTGTAGTCTATTTCCTGCAGGAGCTCCGCAAACCAAACCAGAGAAGAGACGATGCCGAGCGCATGCAGCACCTGCGTGAACTCGAAGAAGAAATGCTTGTCAACCTGATGCGAAGCAAATTCATCCTTGCCATCGACATCTCCCAGGTACAGGGCGAATTCGATCCGGCCAACCCGGGACCGGATGTGCGCATCCCGTACATCAAAAACCAGAACGAAGAAATCTTCCAGCCATTGTTCTCCGATATCGGTGAATTCCAGAAATTCCGTCCGGATCCGCAGGCAAAACTCCGGCTGGCAGCCATCCCGTTCCAGCACCTTCTGCCGTACCTGATGAAACAGGCCAAAGGCTTCGTCATCAACCCGTCCGGCTTCAACCTTCTGTTGACCAGAGAACAGCTCCAGAGAATCATGGGAGCCCAGGCGCAGAGCGTCCGCCCGAATCTCGAGGCGATGATGGCACAGGCTGCCGCAGCTCAGGCGCAGAGAAATGCGCAGAACAATGCTGCAAATGACGAAGTAAAAGATCATGTGGATGAGGCGGAAACTACCGACGCAGAAACAGACCACGAAGAATAAAAACCGACAGGGCCGCAGAAAATCCCAGTAAACGGGCACTGCGGTCCGTTTTTGACTGCATAAAACCGGAAATAACCGAGAAAAACAACAAGAAAGGACACTTTTAACATGAACGCAGAACATTGCAAAGCCTACACCCTGCTGCAGGAACAGCAGATTGATGATATCCACGCACATGGCTACCTCCTTCGCCACAACAAAAGCGGAGCCCGCGTGCTGCTTCTCGAGACGGAGGATGACAACAAAGTATTCAACATCGCGTTCCGTACCCCGCCGGCCGACAGCACCGGCGTAGCCCACATCCTCGAGCACAGCGTCCTCTGCGGCTCCCGCGAATTCCCGTTAAAGGATCCCTTCGTAGAACTCGTCAAAGGATCCCTGAACACCTTCTTAAATGCTATGACCTACCCGGATAAAACCATGTACCCGGTAGCCAGCACCAACAATGCCGACTTCCAGAACCTGATGCATGTCTACATGGACGCCGTATTCTACCCGAACATTTACAAACACGACGAAATCTTCCGGCAGGAAGGCTGGAGCTATCATCTGGAAAGCGAAGACGGCCCGCTGACCTACAACGGTGTTGTATACAACGAGATGAAAGGAGCCTTCTCCTCCGCAGACGATGTCCTGGAGCGTGAAACCTTCAACACCCTGTTCCCGGACACTCCGTACGGCGTAGAATCCGGCGGAGATCCGTCCTGCATCCCGAACCTGACCTACGAAAACTTCCTGAATTTCCATCAGACCTATTACCATCCGTCCAACAGCTATATCTACCTGTACGGAAACATGGATATGGAAGAAAAACTGGCATGGATGGATGAAAAATACCTGTCCCATTTTAATGCAAAAGAAGTAAAATCCGAAATTCCGTATCAGAAACCATTTGCAGAGACCCTCGACATTGTACACGAGTACCCGGTACTCGACGGCGATCCGCTTGAAAACAATGCGTACCTGTCCTACAACATGGTCATCGGCAGCGGTCTGGATGTAAAATTAAACGTGGCATTTTCTGTTCTGGAGTATGCACTCCTTGACGCACCGGGAGCCCCGGTCAAACAGGCACTCCTTGACGCACACATCGGAAAAGATGTTTACGGCTCCTACGAGGACGGCATCCTGCAGCCATTCTTCTCCATCGTAGCCAAGAACGCCGATGAAAATGAGAAAGAAAAATTCCTGTCCATCATCCGCGGCACCCTCGAGGATATCGTGAAAAACGGCATGGATCAGAAAGCCATCGAGGCAGGCATCAACTATTTGGAATTCCGTTTCCGTGAGGCGGACTTCTCCAGCTTCCCGAAGGGCCTGATGTACGGCATTGACGTCTTCGACAGCTGGCTGTACGACGAGAACAAACCGTTCGCCTACCTGCAGCAGCTTGCGATCTACGATGAGCTGAAAAAACTGGCAAAAGAAGGCTATTTCGAAAACTTGATCCAGACGTATCTGCTGGACAACACCCATGCCTCCATCGTGACCCTCATTCCAAAGACCGGTCTTGCCGCAGAAAATGATGCAAAGACCGCAGAAAAACTGCAGAAATACAAAGAGAGCCTGTCAAAAGAAGAGATCGAGAAAATCATTGCTGACACCAAAGAGCTGGCAGCATATCAGGAAGAAGAGGAGAGCGAGGAAGTACTCGAGACGATTCCGCTCCTGAAACGAAGCGATATCAAACGTGAGTCTGTCAAACTTTACAATGACGAGCATGAAGTCGATGGAACGACGGTTCTTCATCACAACGTATTCACGAACGGCATCGGTTACTTAAGCTTGCTGTTTGATACGAAAAATGTGCCGAACGATCTGATCCCGTACATGGGCGTATTAAAATCCGTTCTCGGCTATGTGGACACCGAACACTACACCTACGGCGAGCTGTTCAACGAGATCAATGCACAGACCGGCGGCATCAACTGCGGACTGCAGGTATTCCGCATTCCGGAAAATGATGACGACTGCCGCAGAATGTTTGGCATCCGCGCGAAATTCCTGTACGACAAACTGGATTTCGTCATGAAAATGATCGAGGAAATCCTGAACACCTCCCGCCTGGATGATGAGAAACGTATTCACGAGATCATCGCCAGCATGAAATCCGGCCTGCAGAACCGCCTGTCTTCCGCCGGAAATGCAACGGCTGTGATGCGTGCAGCTTCCTATTACTCCCCGATGAGCAATTTCCAGGACCGCATCGCAGGCATCGGCTTCTACCAGCTCTTAAAAGATCTGGACGAGAACTTCGATGAGAAAAAAGCAGAACTGATTAAAAATCTGCAGACCCTGATGAAATACATCTTCCGCAAAGAGAATCTGACCGTCTCCTATACCGCAGACGAGACAGGCTACGCACCGCTGGAAGAAAAAATCGCAGCATTCAAAGAGAATCTGTACACCGACGAAGTGGAGCCGGGCAGCATTGTGTATGACTTTGAACAGAAAAACGAAGCCTTCCAGACCTCCGGCCAGGTACAGTACGTGGCACTCTGTGGAAACTTCGAGCGCGAAGGCTACGACTACACAGGAGCCCTGCGCATCCTGCGTGTCATGCTGAGCTATGACTATCTGTGGATCAACATCCGTGTCAAAGGCGGCGCTTACGGCTGCGGCGGAGCTTTCGGAAGAGGCGGAAACGCGTGCATTTCTTCCTACCGTGATCCGAATGTCGGAAGAACCCTTGAAGTATACCGCGGTATCGGCGATTACGTGCGCAATTTCGAAGCAGACGAACGCCAGATGACCAAATACATCATCGGAACGATCAGCGAACTCGACGTTCCGATGAACCCGTCTGCAAAAGGCCAGACCTCCGAGAGCGCATGGTTCAACGGCATCACCGAAGCAGACTTCCAGCAGGAGAGAGATCAGATCCTCGATGCAACCCTGGACGACATTCATGCACTGGCAGACCTTGTAGATGCAGCCTTAAAACAGAACAACATCTGCGTTGTCGGAAGCGAAGCAGCCATTCAGAAAGAGAAAGAACTGTTTAAGAACGTAGAGAACTTATAAATGAGGAGAAGAGACAGCAATGGAAAACAATGCAAATTATAAATCCGGCTTTGTAGCCCTGATTGGCCGTCCGAACGTGGGAAAATCCACGCTGATGAACCACCTGATCGGACAGAAGATTGCGATTACATCCAAGAAACCGCAGACCACCCGCAACCGCATCCAGACCGTTTATACGTGTGACGAGGGACAGATCGTGTTCCTCGACACACCGGGTATCCACAAGGCGAAAAATAAGCTCGGCGAGTACATGGTCGATGTAGCCGAGAAAACGTTAAAAGAAGTCGATGTGATTCTCTGGCTGGTAGAGCCGAGCAACTTCATCGGAGCAGGAGAGCGTCATATCGCAGAGATCCTGGAGAAAGTCAATGCGCCGGTCATCCTCATTATCAACAAGACCGATACCGTGGAGAAAGATAAAATCCTGGAATTCATCGATACGTACCGCAAGCTGTTCCAGTTTGCCGAGATCATTCCGTGCTCGGCACTCCGCCATCAGAACACCGATGACATCATTCCGAGCATCTTCAAATATCTGCCGTACGGCCCGCAGTTCTACGATGAGGACACCATCACCGATCAGCCGATGCGCCAGATCGTGGCTGAGATCATCCGCGAGAAAGCACTGTACGCCTTAAACGAAGAGATCCCGCACGGCATCGCCGTTGTGATCGACCAGATGAAAGACCGCCCGAACGGAAAAATCGTTGATATTGATGCGACCATCATCTGCGAGCGCGATTCCCACAAGGGCATCATCATCGGAAAACAGGGCGCGATGCTCAAGAAGATCGGAAGCAACGCGCGGTATGAGCTGGAGCAGATGCTGGAGCAGAAAGTCAATCTGAAGCTCTGGGTAAAAGTTAAAAAAGATTGGAGAGACAGCGATTTCCTTGTGAAGAACTTCGGATATGATAAAAAGAAACTCGATTTATAATATTGCATTATAATAAGGAAGAAACATGCGAGAACCAATCAATGTAAGCGGAATGGTATTATCCGCCTCCCCGGTCGGAGAGTATGACAAGCGCGTCGTGATCCTGACCCGGGAGCTCGGCAAAATCACTGCCTTCGCGCGCGGCGCCCGCCGCATGAAAAGCCCGCTGATGGCCGTCTCCAATCCGTTCGTCTTCGGCGAGTTTCAGGTCTACGAAGGCCGCGACAGCTACACCCTCTCCGGCGCAAACATTAAAGAATACTTCCTCGACCTGGCGCAGATGCAGCCCGGCGTTTATTACGGCTTTTATTTTCTGGAACTGGCCGAATATTTCGGCCAGGAAGGAAACGATGAAACTCAGATGCTGAACCTACTGTACGTGACGATGAACGCCATCCGCCGCGGAAAACAGGACCTCCGCCTGATCCGGTGCATCTTCGAACTGCGGACGATCACAATCAGCGGAGAAGCACCGCAGATGTTCTCCTGCATGGAGTGCGGCACGAAAGAGAATCTGACCGTTTTCTCCCTGCGCGACAGCGCCATCTACTGCCAAAACTGTGGAAAAACCATCAGAGATCCATGGGCGCTGCAGCCGGGCACCGTGCTGGCATGCCGCTATATCATTGCGGCACCGCTGGCGAAGCTGTATGGTTTTACTGTAAATGAAGAGATCCTGGATGAACTGGAACGATTGCTGCGTGCATATCTCCATCGCTATGTCGAAAAGAAGATGAAAACATTACAGATTCTGGATGTGATGAAATAATATAAAATGTAATAATTTGCAAAAATGTGAAATAATTATGTCCAAAAGTGTGTCCACACCTTTACAAATAAGTAGAAATGGGATAGAATATTTGGAATAAAGAAAAAAATGGTTCTGTATTCGTCACAGAAGATATTACAAATGCATAGTACCAGAAAAAATGAGAAGGTTTTAGTGAAAATGGTAATATAAAAGCTAGAAAAACTATGCGAAACAAGAGAATGTTACGAGTACGGCGAAAAAAATACGACAGGGGAGAAAGGTATGTACAAAAAATCATCCACAGGATGGCTGAAGCATCTGGATTTTATGGTTCTTGATATTATCTGTCTTCAGCTGGCTTTCGTCATGGGTTATTTCTTAAGACATCACAGTTTTAAGCCATATGGAAGCCCAATTTACCGAAATGAGGCTATCGTATTCGCTCTGATCCAGCTGATGATCATGTTTTTTGACGATTCCTTCAAAAACGTCATGAAGCGCGGATACCTCGTGGAAATCGGAATGACTGTAAAAAATATGGTATACATCATCGTTCTTGGTGTATTCTACCTGTTCCTGATTCAGGAGGGAGATCAGTTCTCCAGAGCAACCATTATGCTGACCGGTGCTCTGTACGGAATGCTTTCCTATCTGATGCGCATCGGATGGAAGGCTGTGGTAAAGAAACGCAGCAGCGGGGAACACAGCGGCCGTTCGCTTCTGATCATCACGACCGAAAAACAGTCACAGTCCGTTGTAAAGAGCATGCTGGATTTCGATTACATCGGCGTTCGTCCGACTGGCGTTGTTCTCGTAGACCAGGACAGAACCGGACACAAAATCCACGGCGTACCGGTGGTATCGAACCTTGCAGATGCAGCTGAGTATGTCTGCCGTGAGTGGTTCGACGAAGTGCTGATCGTTCTGCCGGAAGGCAGAGAAATCCCGCAGAAAGTATTCGACGCATTCGCCGAGATGGGCATTACGATCCACGTAAAAATTGCGGACGTGAACGAAATGCAGGGAAAAAATCAGACTGTAGAGCGCATGGGCAACTATACCGTGGTCACCACCTGCATCAATATGGCAAGCGCAGGACAGCTTGTGCTGAAACGAATCATGGACATCTGCGGCGGTCTTGCCGGATGTATTCTGACCGGAATCATCTTCCTGTTCGTTGCCCCTGCGATTTATATCAAGTCTCCGGGCCCGATCTTCTTCTCACAGTACCGTGTCGGAAAGAACGGAAGAAAATTCAAAATTTACAAGTTCCGTAGCATGTACATGGATGCGGAAGAGCGGAAAAAAGAACTGATGAAACAGAACCGCGTCAGCGATGGTCTGATGTTCAAAATGGAGAATGACCCGCGTGTCATCGGAAGCGAAAAAGGACCAGGCAAAGGAATCGGAAACTTTATCCGCAAAACCTCGCTGGATGAATTCCCGCAGTTCTTCAATGTGTTAAAAGGCGACATGAGCCTTGTAGGAACCCGTCCGCCGACAGTGGATGAGTGGGAGAAATATGAGCTCCATCACAGAGCAAGACTGGCAATCAAGCCGGGACTGACTGGTATGTGGCAGGTAAGCGGACGAAGCGAGATTACAGATTTTGAAGAGGTTGTAAAACTGGATACGAAGTACATTTCAGAATGGTCCTTTATGCTGGATATTAAGATTTTGTTTAAAACTGTACTGATTGTATTAGGCCAGAAAGGTTCTATGTAAAAAAAATGAAAAATGGAGATATATTGTAGTTTTGGGAGTAGTGTGGTAAAATAAAGGTAAATTTTAAGAAAAATTTATGAATGGAAGCGCAAAGAAGTCCTGATGACGGCGAAAAGGAAAAAGGCTTCCTTTGACAGGTGGTCCAAATAATGTTAATTATTTGGACCTTTTTATGTGAACTTCCTGAAATATTAACTCTCGTTTCGACATGTTCTTGCTTTAAGCCAGTTGTAGCATACTTTAAAAGGAATTTTATGAGAGTTAATTTTATAGGAAGTTCACATATATACTACCACAAAAGTAATTATCTTTCACTGACAACTATCCTAACACACAGGGGATTGAAAAAGTCATAAAGTTATGGTATAATCGAAAACAAAAGTTCATGAAAAACGAAAGAAGGAAGTATATGAACAACTCAAAACAAGATATATTGAACAACCTGATAAAAGAACCCTTCATCAATCAGCGTATCCTTGCCGCACAGACCGGCCATTCGCTTGGAATCGTCAATCGTTCGATCAAGGAACTGATTTCAGAAGGTTACCTGGATGAAGAGATCCGTCCGACGGAAAAGACACTGCGTGAGGCAAAAGAGAAAGCGCCGAAAAACGCCATTATCCTTGCCGCCGGATTTGGTATGCGGATGGTTCCGATTAATACAGAGACACCGAAAGGACTTCTGGAAATCAAGGGAGAGCGGCTGATAGAGCGCACAATCCGTCAGCTTCATGAAGTCGGCATTACAGAGATTTACGTCGTTGTCGGATTTATGAAAGAGCAGTATGAATATCTGATCGATGAATACGGCGTAGAATTGATCGTCGCTCCGGACTATGTGTCGAAAAACAATCTGCATTCCCTGAAAACGGCGGCAGCCCATTTATCAAACAGCTACATCATTCCCTGTGATATCTGGTGTGAAAAGAATCCATACAGCAGAAACGAATTATATTCCTGGTACATGGTCAGCGATCTGGTGGATGATGACAGTACCGTCCGCGTAAACCGGAAGCAGGAGCTGGTCGTACAGAAAGAACAGGCAGGCGGAAACGCGATGATCGGCATCTGTTATCTGCTGGAAACAGAAGCGGAGATCGTGCGGGAGCGTCTGGAAGAACTGGGAAGAGATTCCCGATACGACGGAGCGTTCTGGGAGGAAACCTTATACCGGAAAGACAGAATGATTGTGACGGCCCGTGTTGTACATGCTGCCGATGCCGTAGAAATCAATACCTATGAGCAGCTGCGTGAGATTGACAGCGATTCCAGCCAGCTGCAGACGGATGCGATTCAGGTAATCTGTGAAGCACTTGGAGCACAGCAGAACGAAGTGACAAACATTACAGTTCTGAAAAAAGGAATGACAAACCGATCCTTTTTATTCTCCTGTAAAGATAAAAAATACATTATGCGAATTCCGGGAGAGGGAACCGATCAGTTGATCAACCGCAGGCAGGAAGCCGCTGTATATCAGACGATCGCCGGCCGCAGGATCTGTGATGAGATTGCCTATATTAACCCGGAGAACGGCTACAAAATCACAGAATATCTCGAAGGTGCGCGGGTCTGCGATGCAGAAAATGAGGAAGATCTTCAGAAATGCATGAAGAAACTGCGGGAGTTTCACGGGCAGAAATTAAGAGTAGACCATTCCTTCGACCTGTTCGGACAGATGGAATACTATGAAAGCCTCTGGGAAGGAACTCCGTCAGCATATAAAGATTACGAAAAGACGAAAGCGCATGTGCTTCAGTTAAAGGATTACATCGAAGCAAATGCCGGAGAGTGGGTGCTCACTCACATTGATGCTGTGCCGGACAATTTTCTGTTTGTGGAAGAAAACGGAAAAGAGGAGATCCGCCTGATCGACTGGGAATACGCCGGAATGCAGGATCCGCATGTGGATATTGCGATGTTCTGTATCTATTCTCTTTACAAAAAAGAGCAGGTGGACCATCTGATTGATCTTTATTTTGAAGGAAACTGTGACGACAGAACACGCATAAAAATCTACTGCTACATCGCAGTCTGCGGTCTGCTCTGGAGCAACTGGTGCGAATATAAACGGAAATTAGGCGTGGAATTCGGAGAATATTCCCTGCGGCAGTACCGCTATGCAAAAGATTATTACAAAATAGTCCAGCAGGAACTGGGAGAGGAAGGAAAAGAAACATGTACAAAGTAGAGCGTGCCATTATTATGGCGGCAGGCCTCGGAAACCGGATGAAGCCGGTAACGTTAAAAACACCAAAACCGCTGGTCCGGGTAAACGGTGTGCGGATGATTGATACCGTCATCGATGGACTGCACAAAAACGGAATCACAGAAATTTACGTGGTAGTCGGTTACCTCAAGGAACAGTTCCAGACACTGGAAGAGGAGTACCCGGGCCTGAAACTGATCGACAATCCGTGGTACGATACCTGCAACAACATCGCATCGCTGTATGTGGCGCGGGAACATCTGGAAAATGCGTTTATTCTTGACGGTGACCAGATCATCTATCATCCGGAAATTCTGGCACCGGAGTTTGAGCGATCCGGTTACAACAGCGTGTGGAACGATGATGAGACCGACGAGTGGCTGCAGACCGTGGAAAACGGCATTGTGACAGGCTGCAGCAGAACCGGCGGAAAGGGCGGATGGCAGCTATACAGCATTTCCCGATGGACAGCAGAAGATGGAAAGCGGCTGAAAGGCCATCTGGAGCAGGAGTTTGAAGTAAAGAAAAACCGTCAGATTTACTGGGACGATGTGGCAATGTTCTGTTACCCGAAAGAGTATCAGCTTGGCATCCGGCCAATGAAGGCAGAGGATATCATAGAAGTAGACAATTTCAGCGAGCTTGTTGCACTCGATGCATCGTATGCGGATTACGCAGAAAGGGAAGAAAATGAACAGTAAAAACCAACAGAAGAAAAAAGAAATCGACTGGATGATCACGCTGGTGCCTCTGGCGCTGATCGTTGCTCTATGTATCGTAT
>ERZ824480.3275-NODE-3275-length-11199-cov-3.527190_pt1 | contig 11199 bp, 4 predicted proteins | sample MGYA00519861_ERZ824480 | MGnify/ENA primary metagenome ERZ824480 (study PRJEB31778, sample SAMEA3449152) | human gut metagenome | biome: human gut; feature: human-associated habitat; material: faeces | place: United Kingdom | collected 2010/2012 ...
AGTGCGGTCAGCATGCTCAAGGCGCGCGTGAGCTACGGGCTGACGGGCAACAACGGGATCGGGCTGTACGACACCTACGGCAGCTACAATTCGCTCTACACCTACAACGGCAACGCGACCACCACGACCAATACGATGCCCAACAACGGCCTGATCTGGGAGAAGACCCTCCAGTTCAACGCCGGCATCGACCTCGGGCTGCTGGACAACCGCATCACGCTGGCGCTCGACTATTACAACAAGGAGACGCGCGACCTGCTGTTCGACGTCAGCCTCCCCAATACGACGGGCTACAACTCGGTTTCGACCAACCTGGGGCGCGTCAGGTTCTACGGCACGGAGCTGTCTCTGTCGTCGGTCAACATCGACCGCAAGGGTTTTTCGTGGAGGACGGATTTTACGTACAGCTACAACATGAACCGCGTGCTCGAACTGCCCGACAACGGCAATCCCCGCAACCGCATCAACGGCATCTCGGTCGGTGATGGGAGCCAGTTCGGGGGCATCGCCGAGGGCGAGCGCATGGGGCGTATCTTCGGCTATGTCGCAGAGCGCATCATCGAGACGCAGGAGGAGGCCGACGCGGCCCGGTACGACACGCAGTCGCGCGGCTACCGGCGCAGCGACCGGCGGCAGATAGCCGGGCGCAAGGACATCGGCGACTACGAGTGGAAAGACCGTCCGGGATCGACGCGCATGGACGGCCGGCAGATCATCAACGCCGAAGACCAGTTCCTGCTGGGGTATGCCCTGCCCCACTCGACAGGCGGCATCGGCAATACGTTCCGCTACCGGAACTGGACGCTGAACGTCTACATGGACTATGCCCTGGGACATTCGGTGCGCAACGACATGCAGATGCGCTATTTCCAGTCGACGATGGGCAACTGCAACTACAACCTGGTGAACGAGGTGAAAAAATGCTGGTCGCAGCCGGGCGACGACACGCGCTACGCCCGTTTCACGGCCAACGATACGGACTGGGGCAACCGCAACTACGGGCGCACGTCCGACATATTCGTCGAGAAGGCCGACTACCTCTGCCTGCGCGATGTTTCGCTCTCGTGGTCGCTCCCGAAGGCGTGGCTGCGCAAACTGCACATAAGCGACGTGACGCTCACCGTCTCGGGCAACACGCTCTGCTACTGGACGGCCGTGCACGGGGTCTCGCCCGAGGCCGCGACCACCGGCGGCCTCTACACCGCGTCGTCGACCTACGACACCGGGTTCAGTCCCTACCCGCCGACGCGCAAAGTGCTCTTCACGGCCAAACTCACGTTCTGACACCCTACTGCCATGAAAACGAAATTCGGAAAGACTATAGCCGGAGTCGCGCTGCTGTTCTGCGCATACGGGGCGGGCGGCTGCCACGGCGACCTGGACATCATGCAGGACAACAAGCTATCGGCCAGCAACATGTGGAAAGAGGAGAGCGACGCCACGTCGGCCACCTACGGGCTGTACGTCTACCTGCGCAGTGCGCTCAAGAGCATGAACGACATCTACCTCTGCTGGGGCGAGCTGCGCAACGGGCTGTGGGGCCCGGGGACGCACAACACGCTCAACGGCGTCGACCAGTCGCAGGTGCGCACCAGCACCATGAGCTCGGTCAACGAGTATGCCGACTGGACGGCGCTCTACACGACGGTCAACCAGGCAAACCTGGTCATCAGGCATGTTCCTGCGATGGGGTTGAAGGAGAAACCGCGGGCCTTCTGCCTGGGGAACGCCCACTTCATCCGCGCGTACTGCTTCTTCCAGATCGCACGCATCTGGGGCGATGCCCCGCTGCCGCTCTGGGGCTACGAATCGACCGACACGGAGCTGTTCCTCGGACGCACCCCCGTCTCGGAAGTGCTGATGCGCGTGGAACGCGACATTGCCGACGCGGAAAGGTACGTCGCCGATACGTCGGACAAGACCGTGGCCACGCCGGCCGCCGTGGCGATGCTGAAGGCCGACTATGCCCTGTGGATGTACCGTATGCAGGCCGGGGGCGAGGCTTACCTGGCGATGGCCCAAGAGGCGCTCGGGGAACTCGGCCTGTCGGACGCCCTGCTCGAGCCCGCGTATGCCGATATTTTCAGTTCGTCGAACAAATGCGGCCGCGAGGTCATTTTCGCCGTGCACCAGGATGTGTCGGAAGCCCTGAACGGCCCGGCCTACTACCTCGGCTGGAACGAGAGTTACGTCGAAGCGGCCTACCGCAACAACCCCGTCCCCACCACCGGGGGCAACCAGTGGTGGTGGTATACCGACACCTACCGGGCCCTGCTGCAGGCCGATCCCGCCGATACGCGTGCAGCGCTGACCTGCCGCACGGCCGATTACGGCACGGGCGGCCGCAGGATCGGCTGGACGGAGAAACTGATGGGGCGCGTGGACAACGGCACACGCATTTTCGACTCGGATTTCATCCTTTACCGCTACGGCGAAGCCTTCCTGATGGCGGCCGAAGCCCGGTATTACGGGAAGGACTACGCGGGTGCGCTCGAAGCCCTGGCACCGCTGGCCGCCAGGGCCTACGGGCGGAAGGATTACTACACCGACACGTCGCCCGAAGCCGTCCTGCAGGCGATTGTCGACGAATACCTCAGGGAGATGGTCGGCGAAGGCCGCACCTGGTGGATGCTCCTGCGCACGGACAAGATATGGGAGTACAGCGCCGACATCGCGGCGCAGCGCGACAAGAACCCCAACATACTGCTATGGCCCATCACGCAGGCGGCCATGAGCCGAAATTACAACCTCACGCAGACCGAAGGCTGGTATTGACCGCCCGGGACGGAACGCCGCCGTATAGGGGCGGCGACGGCGGTCCCGCAAGGCGGAAGGAGGAACCTGCGCCCGGGAAGCGACATGCCTGCAACCGCGCCTGCGAACCGGCAGGAAAAATGCCGCGCCCTTTTTTGGGGCGCGGCATCGCTTTTAGGAAGCGGGAGGGTCAGAAGCCGGTGAAGTCGGTCTGGAGCTTCGAGGTGCGGTAGGTATTGCCCATGCCGTCCTCCGCCACGATTTCGAAATCGGCGGCCCCGGGCGTTCCCGACGCCAGGTTCCCGTAATAGTAGTGGTCGAGGTTCTTGCCCCAGGTCGTGCCCACGCTCTTGCTGTAATAGAGCACGTGGTAGGCATAGGCCCAGTAGTCGTAGGTCTTGACGCGGGTCATGTCGCAGACCTTCGTGCCGTTCTGCCAGAGCGAGACTTTCCAGTTGCCCGAGGCGTCGGAGTTCCATACGTTGGCCACGATGCACTTCGCATCGTTCATGGCCGGGGCGTTGGCCGCCCAGCCGAAGGTGAGGCTGCCCGACTTGCCGAACACCTGCGTGGCCGAATAGGCCCGGATCTGATAGTCGGCTTCCTTGTTGGTCGACTTGTAGTACTGGTTGGCGATGGTGTTGCCCGAAATCTCGTAGACACCATACCCGTTCGGCGTGCCGTCGGCGCAGAGGTTCGCCGTCCACCACGCACCGCAGGCGGCGCCGTGGACATGTTCGAAGATCGTCTTTCCGTTACGCTTGTGGATGTATTTCTGCTGGTAATGCGTATGGCCGATCATGATGTGCGCCTCGGTGAATTCGGCCAGCAGGTCGAGCACGCCATCGTAGTTCTCGTGGCTCTCGTCCGTCACGCTCGTACCCCCGCGGAACGGGATGTGCGCACAGAAGATCACGAGCTTGTCCTTGTCTACATGCGACAAGTCCTGGCGCAGCCACTCGAGCTGCTTGTCGGTGATGCCGCCCTTGTACTTCTTCTTGCCTTCGTAGAGCACGTTGTCCATCGATACGATGTGCACGTCGCCGCGGTTGAACGAGTAGTTGCGCGGGCCGAACTGCGTTTCGAAATTGGCTGCGGCATTGTCGTCCGAAGTCTCGGTTTGCAGGTGGTCGTGGTTGCCGATGGTCTGGAAAACGGGCAGGTTGCGGTTGGCCATCGACTCCTTCATGTTGCTCCACAGGTCGGGCGTGTCGAAGACGATGTCGCCGAGCGTGATGCCGTAGACCGGCGTACCCTTGGCCTTGTAACCGTCGACCGTAGCCTCGACGTCGGGGATCGTCTCGTTGACGTAGCGGCTGATCTCGGCCGTGGTAGAGCACTGCGGGTCGGCGATGCATACCAACGTGAAATCTGTTTCCGGGGCCGGCAGCGGCGCCAGCACGAAGTCGTGGCGGTCGGCGATGTTCTTATGGACGATCTCGGCGTAGAAGAGCGGGTAATTGTCGGCCGACGTATTGACGGCATAGCCTGCCGGCGTGCTGTAATACACGAAGCGCGCCTTCTTGTAACGTTCCATCTGGTAGACACCGTTGGCGTCGGTCTCCACACAGCCGTAGCCGTCCGACACGACCACCCCCGGAACAGGGTTCCCCGACGTGTCGGTCACCAGTCCGTAGAGGGTCGTATTGCCGTCGAGCTGCGTGCCGTTGACTTCGGTTTCGATACCGTCGCCTCCGTCCCGCCCGCCGGACTTGTCGTTGCTGCACGCCAGCAGAAGCGTGGCCGCCATGCAGCAGAATAACATGATTCTTGTCTTCATATCTTGTCGTTTTTATTGTCCTCTTACTTCCAGAGCGCGTTCTGTTCGAGGTTCGGGTTGCGGGTGATCGCCGTCTGGGGGATCGGACGCAGGTATTTCTTTTCGCCCCACGTGCGCTTGTACTCCCAGACGATATTCCCCGCGGCGTTGAGCGAGAAGGTCTGGTTGGCGCCCGTATTCGAAATGGCGATCGAATGTTCGGTGTCCTCGCCCGGACGGATGTAGAAGTCGGGCACGGGATCGCCGTTGTCGTCGGTGCTCTGCCCCGTGAAATCGTAGGTGTAGCCCGTGTTGCCGATCCAGATGCCCGTCCAGGGGTTGTTGTCGCTCGTGAGCAGGTCGCCCATGTGCCAGCGCATGTCGTCCCAGCGCAGCCCCATTTCGAGGCAGAGCTCGATGCCGCGCTCACGGCGCACTTCGAGTATCCACTTGTCGGTCACGGTATTGAGGAAATAGGCCTCCATGTAGGGGTCGGCCTTGTCCGGGACGACCGGGGTCACGCCGGCACGGCTGCGCAGCTGCGCGATGGTCTGATCCCATACCGCGGCGTCCATTTCGCCCAGCTCGGCCTTCGCCTCGGCGTAGTTCAGCAGCACCTCGGCATAGCGGAGGATCGGCAGCGAATTCCAGCTCGCGGCCTTCGACAGCACGTTGTCGGCATCGTCGTCGATCGACCACTTGATCGGATGGTAGCCCGTACGGGTCACTTTCCAGTTGGGCGAATAGAGCCGTTCGCGGCCGCTGATCTTCATCTTGTAGGTCGGGCTGATGACCGTCTGCGCCATGCGGGCGTCACGGCCGTCGAACTCGCGGATAAAGTCGATGGTCTGGTAACCGTCGATGTCGGTGAACGGCGTGCCCCGGGTCGTGAGGTAGGTGTTCATGAACTTCTTGGTCATGGCGATCTTGGCACCGTAGGTCGGCGAATAGTAGTACCAGCTGGTCTCGTGGAACGCCGAGAGCTCCTTGCTGTACTCGCGGCCGAAGATCACCTCCTGCGTGAGCAGCCCGGCGCTGGTGAAGAGCGAGCGGTAGGCGGTCTTCACATCGCCCGTGACGAGCGAATAGGGCCCCTTGTCCATGATCTCCTTGGCGGCGGCAGCGGCCTCGCGCAGGAATTTGTTGTCGGCGTTATACTCGGCCTGCCACGGTTTGTCGGACGACGGCTCGCGCGAGTGGTACTTGCGGAAGGTGCCTTCATAGAGGCAGACGCGCGACTTGAAGGCCAGCGCCACCCACTTGTTGATGAGCGCCGAGCCTTTGGTGAACTTGGCGTCGGAGAGGCAGTAGGTGCTTGCGAAGGTGAGGTCTTCCAGCACTTTGTCCAAGACGTACTCGCGGCTGTCGCGGGGTTTCATCATCGCCTCCTTGTCGCTGGCCGCGATCGTGAAGTCGTACCAGGGCACGGCGCCGAAGGTCTGCACCTTGTCGTAGTAGAACCAGGCGCGCCAGAAACGGGCGACGCCCTCGTAGTGGTTGTAGATCTCGTCGCTCACACGCCCTCTGCACTTGTGCATGTTGTCGAGCATGTAGTTCACGCGGCGAAGGTTCGTCCAGTTGCTCTCAGCCCATCCGGTCTGGTTGTCGGGCGAGACGTTGCCGTCGGGACGCAGCAGGTCGGTGGCGATGTCCACGGCGCAGTAGTCGGCATAGATGTCGCCGCGCGTGATGGTTCCGTCGCCGGGGATCATCTTCTGGATGAAACCGTTGGCATAGAGTTCCAGGTCGGTTTCCGATTTCCAGAACTCGTCGCTGCCGATCTGGTCGTAGGTGTCGCGCGTCAGGAAATCCTCGCAGGAGGCCATTCCCGCAGCAGCGAGGGTCGTCAGCGTATATAGCAGTATCTTTCTCATGGTTGCTGTCGGTTAAAATGTTACGTTTATACCCAGGGTCACGGTCTTGAGCATCGGGTAGGAATAGCCGTTACCCGTACCGTTCAGGCCCGAAGTGGTCGAGGCTGCGAAATCGGAGTCGCCGCTGGTGATGACTTCGGGGTCGAACATGTCCGTGTGCTTGAACATCGGCGAGTGGGTGAAGAGGTTCTCGCCCGACAGGTAGACCTTCAGCCCCTCGAGGCGCAGCTTCTTGCAGATGTGCTTGGGGAAGGTGTAGTCGATGGTGATGTTCTTCAGTCGGATGTACGAAGCGTCCTGCAGGTAGTGGTCGTTCTCCCACGTCAGCGGGCCGTCGTTGCGGTTGGCGGCGAGCGATACCATGCGTGTCCAGTAGGGGTTCTTGTCCATGTTCGTGACGCGCCAGTTGTCGGTGCTCTTGTCGATCCGGACCACGTTGTCGCCCGTCTGCGTCTTCATCAGCGAGTTGTAGGCGCGGTTCCATTTGCCCCAGAAGAATCCGGACTCCGTCCACGGGTACCAGTCGCGCTTGCCCACGCCCTGCCACAGCATCGAAAGCCCGATGCCGTTCCAGTTCAGCGACATGTTGATGCTGTACTGGTAGCGCGGCGACTGGTTGCCGATGATCTCCAGGTCGCCGTGGTTGGACAGCGTGCGGTTGCCCTTGGTCATGATGCCGTCGCCGTCCACGTCGACGAAGCGCAGGTCGCCGGCATAGGCGCGGAACATCTCGCCGTTCTTGAAGAAGTTGTAGGCCGGGCCGTTCAGGGCGTCGGCGTTGCTGGCGTAGATGCCCGCCGTGCGGAAACCCCATATCTCGCCGATTTCCATGCCCTTGTAGTAGGTCGTCAGGTCGCCCGTTTCGTTATAGTAGTCGGTGATCCAGCTGCGGCTGTCCCACAGCATACCCTTGATGCTGTAACTGAACGGCTTGCCGCCCAGGTTGAACGAGTCGCGCCACGAAAGGCTCAGCTCCCATCCCTTGGTCTTGAGGCTGGCGTAGTTGCCGTAGGGCGCGGCGCTTCCGAGTACCTGCGGGAGGTTCGGGCCGACGGTGTAGAGGTCGGTCGTATTGCGGCGGTAGTAGTCGCCGGTGAACGAAAGCCGGTTGTGGAACAGGTCGAGGTCGAGGCCGATGTTGTAGGTGGTGACCTTTTCCCAGGTGATGTCGTCGGGGATCAGGCTGGGCACCGACGTGTAAGGTACGTTCTGGCCGTTGATGATGACCGACGACTTGGCGATCGAGGCGCTGCCCGAAGCGGTCATGGTCTCGAGGTACTGGTAGGGGTCGATGTTGGCATTGCCGAGCGAACCGATGCTGGCGCGAACCTTGAAGTTGTCCAGCCACCCTTCGACGTGCGGTTTGAGCCACGGCTCTTCGGAGAGGCGCCATCCGACCGATGCCGAGGGGAAGAAGCCCCACTGCGAACTGGACGGGAATTTCGACGACCCGTCGTAACGGGCGCTCACTTCGGCCAGGTAGCGGCCTGCATAGGCGTAGTTGACGCGGCCGAAGAATCCGACCAGCCCCCACGTGTAGCCGCCCGAGGTGGTCGAGTAATACTCGCCGTCCATGAGCGTGAAGCTCGGCTTCGAGGGATAGAGGTTGCCCTGGCGGTAGGTCTTCTGCGTGCGGTAGTCGTAGTCCTCGAGGTTCCATCCGGCGACCACGTTCAGGTCGTGGTCGGCCCCCAGCTTGGGCGTGACCGTACCGACGATGTTCGTCGAGATGTAGTCCGAGCGGTACGTCCAGTTTTCGAGCGACGAATAGCTGTTGTCCTGCCCCGAAACGTTCACGCCGGTGTAGTAGGTGTAGAGGTTCTCCATGCGGTCGCGCGACCAGCGCGATCCCTTGTAGGTCACGTCGGCCGAGACCTTGAAGACATCGGGGACGAATTCGAAGTTGAACGTCGTGGTGTTGGCCACTTCGAGCTTGTTGTTCTCCTGCCACGAGGTGCCCTCGGCGAAGGCCGCATAACCGGTCTTGGCCGCGGTCTGCGTCCAGGTGCCGTCGGGGTTCTTCAGCAGGGCGAACGGGAAGGCGAACATGTCGATCTGGCGCGAGATCACCTGCTGGCCGTAGTGCACCATGGGCTGGTGGTACTTGCTGCTCATCAGGCTGGTGTTGTTGTCCAGCGTCAGCCACGGGCGGATGCGGATCGAACCCTTGGCGCGGAGGTTATACTTCTTGTAGGTCTCCTCGCCCACCTTGTAGATGCCGTCCTGGTTGTAGTAACGGCCCGAAATGTAGTAACTGACCCCTTCGCGGCCGCCCTGGATGCTGACGGCGTGGGTGGTCGAATAGTTCACCGACTTGTAGATCTCCTTGAGCCAGTTGGTCTCGCCGTAGTAGTTGTAGTTGCCGTTGGCGTCGATGTCGTAGTTGTCCATCGTCGGATCGGCACGGCGGCGCTTGAGCTCCTCGAACCAGGCGTTCGAATAGGGCATGTAGTTGTTGAAGAGCGACGGTACGGTCGCCGTCGGCGAGGAGTTGAGATACGACTCGCGGAAGGCATCGACCCACTGCACGGGGTCGGTGACCACGTTGTCCTCCCAGATCACCGTGCGGCGGTGCAGCGATACGGAGCCGTTGTAACTCACGCGCACCTTGCCCTTCTCGGGGTTCTTGGTTGTGATGAGGATCACGCCGAATGCGCCGCGGGCGCCGTATACTGCGGCCGACGAAGCGTCCTTGAGCACCGAAATCGAGGCGATGTCGTCGGGGTTCACCGAACCCATGTCGCCTTCGGCTCCGTCGATGAGCACCAGCGCACCGCCGCCCTGTCCGAGTTTGTTGGTCTTTTCACCGCCGCTCACACGGGCCTTGAACGTGTTGTTCACGCCGCGGATGGTGACTTCGCCGGCATGATCGGCCTTACCGTCGACCTGCACGATGTTCAGGCCGGGAATCTGGCCCTGCAACGAACGGGTGATGTTGGCATTGGGCCGGTTTTCGACCGCGTCGCCCGAAAGGTTCTCGACCGCGCCCACGATATTGCGTTTCTTGAGCGTGCCGTAGCCTACGACGACTACTTCGTCCATCACCAGCTCGTCCTCCTGCATCGTGACGTCGATCTGCGTGCGGCGCCCTACCCCCTCCTCATGGGGGCGGTAGCCGATATACGAGAAGAGCAGCGTGGCGTTCCCGTCGGCCGGGATCGCATAGCCGCCGTCGACACCCGTCGAGACGCCGACCAGCGTCCCCTTGATAGTGACCGTCACGCCGATCATCGGGTTGCCCGCAGCGTCGCGGACGACCCCTTTCACCTCCGATTTGGCGGCGGCCCTGGCTGCCGGGACGGGGCGCGTGCTGCGCGTCAGCACGACCACTTTGTCAACCACCCGGTAGTCGATGCCGCGGGGCGTGAATACGGTCGCAAGGATGGCCTCGATGGTGGCACCCTTCTCCGAGACCTCCAGGTTCTCCATCGGATAGCCGGCCAGTGCCGTTTCGTAGGAGAAGGCGATGCCCGCCTGCTGCGTAATAGCATCGGCAACGGCCTTGAGCGTCGTCCGCGAGTAGGATAAATTCAGGTCATACCCCTGCCCTTGCGCACCGGGGAGCGATCCTTGGGCGGCATAGCAGCCGAAAGCCCCCGCGCAGAGCACCATGACCAGACATAGTCCTTTATGGAATAATTTCTTCATAGTTTCAATTCGGTTAATTGGTTATTTCCCGCTGCCGCGTGCAAAGCACGTCCGCAGCCGCGCCGTGCAGGCGGGCTCCGGGGAAATTCGTTCCGATACGGCAGACAGAACCTTGCAAGTCATCCGTCGTCCGATAAAAAACCGTGTAGTGCTGGTGTAGGGGGATTAGTCAGGCATTTTTCGAAGCTGTTTTAAAGTTTCCGGTTAATAATCGCTTTTTTAAAGTTTACATTGGGTCGGTTGCGGCCGGCGTTTTCCGCCCGGTCTGCATTAGATACAAGCGACCGGGGCAAACTACCCAATGCCGGAAGCTTTTTTCACAAGATTGCAATGCAAATTTTTATACCTATATATTACAGATATTTTATTTTTCGGTTTTTCGTCGCAAGGTTCGTAAAATTTTAAACATTTTTCTTGCGAATCCCGGAAAATTGCTATATTTGCAGTGCAAGTCATTCGATATCGTTAGAAACCGTGTAGGAAATTGACATCCGGCAGTGTATCCGGAGTCGGTTTCTGTTTTTTTATTGGTTTTACAAACAAACTAACGATCCAATCATGATGAAATTTATTCATAAACTGACGATAGTTCTCGCGTTGGGCGGGATCTGTGGCCTTGCCGCGTGCAGCGACGACGACCAGGGGTTCCTCAAACGCAACCTGCGCGAGATGAGTTTCCCGTACGTCGAATCGAGCGATACGTTTACGATCCGCGCCACGGGGGACTGGCAAATCAGCGACGCCCCCGACAGCCGCGAGTGGACGAACGCCTACGGCTGGGTGCATGTCGACCAGCTCTCGGGCAAGGGAGACCCCGGCACCTACCAGAAGGTGACGGTCACCTGCGACCAGAACACCTCCGAGGAGCGCAGCGCCACCATCTACCTGCACGGCTGTGGCGAAGAGAACGTCGCCATCGCCATCAGGCAGGACAACGGTATCTTCGAGTGGAAACCCTTCGACAACGGACAGCAGTTCGACGTCTCGGGTATGCTCAAACTCAACGCGGAAGCCGGGGCCAAGCTCCGCATCCCCTACATCAAGGCCGTCGGCACGGAGAAATACACCGTTTCGGTGACCCAGACGGGCGGCAACGGGCTGACGGCGGCCGCAGGCAGCTATTCGATCTCCTCGCCGGGCAACGGCTTCATCGCGATACCCCTC
>ERZ824480.3289-NODE-3289-length-11169-cov-4.782796_pt1 | contig 11169 bp, 7 predicted proteins | sample MGYA00519861_ERZ824480 | MGnify/ENA primary metagenome ERZ824480 (study PRJEB31778, sample SAMEA3449152) | human gut metagenome | biome: human gut; feature: human-associated habitat; material: faeces | place: United Kingdom | collected 2010/2012 ...
GTTGCGCTGGTGCTCAACTACTTCGGCCAAGGCGCGTGGATGCTGGCCAATAGCGATAACCCGCAATACACTGCGACGGAGTCACTCAACCCGTTCTTCCAGATGATGTCTCCGAACGTACGTTATCTGGCCGTGATTCTGTCTGTTTCGGCCGGCGTGATCGCTTCCCAGGCCCTGATTACCGGCGCGTTCACCATGGTCTCCGAAGCCACCCGCCTCAATTGGATGCCTCATCTGCAGGTGCGGTACCCGGCCCGCACGCGTGGCCAGCTGTACATTCCGGTGGTCAACGGCGTGCTGTGCGTCTCCACGCTGGCCGTACTCGCCATCTTCAAGGATTCGGAACACATCTCTGCCGCATATGGACTGGCGTTGACCATTACGATGATCACCACCACCGTGTTGCTCGGCGTCCACCTATGGCATTCCGGCAAGCGGGTCGGTGCCATCGTGTTCACCGTGCTGTTCTTGGCGATTCAGGCTATGTTCTTCATCGCGTCTATGGCCAAATTCCTGCATGGTGGTTGGTTCACCATGTTGCTGACCGCCGCGATTCTGTTCGTCATGTACACGTGGAATGAGGGCACCAAGCTCGAACGTGCGCAACGCCGTCACATGCGGCCCAACGACTTCCTACCCGCGCTCGACAAGCTGCACAGTGATTTCCGCATCCCGTATTTTGCGGACAACATCGTGTACCTGACCTCCGACTCGGAGACCAAGCGACTCGACACGGACATCTTCTTCTCCATCTTCGCCGACCACCCCAAGCGCGCCCGTGCTTGGTGGGCAGTCAGCGTGGAAACCACCGACGAGCCGTTCACCCGTGAATACTCGGTGGAGGACTTCGGCACGAACTACATCTACCGCGTGCGCTTCCGTCTGGGATTCAAGGTTTCGCAGTCCATCCCGGCGTACATCCACCAGATCATGCACGACCTGTCCAAAACCGGCGAACTGCCTAAGCAGAAGTCGATTTACCCCAAGGTCGACGCCGATCCGGACATCGGCACCATCCGTTACGTGCTGATTCACAAGGCCCTGATGCCGGAATCCAAGGTTTCCGCACGCGGTGCCCTGTCGTTGCAAGCCAAGTACGCAATTCGCCACATGGCCGGCTCGCCGGTTAAGTGGTTCGGTCTGGCACCTTACAACCCGTTGGTCGAGGTGCAGCCGCTGTTCGTCTCCACCCGCCGCCCACCGCGTCTGAAGCGCACCGATACGGCCAAGACCATCCCGACGCCCACGCCGACTCGTGCAGTGGCCGACCCGGCCGCCGTCCCTGACCCGATAGACACCACGTCCGGGCTTGGGCGATTGGTACAGGAGCTCGATGCCGCCGTATCGGCCGAGGCGCGGAAGACCGCTGAGGCCGCTGCCGCCGATGCGCCCGCTGAGCAGGGCGATAAGGGCGATAAGGGCAAGGCCGAGAACGGCAAACCCGCCGCCAAGCCTCAGCGCTCCGCCAAACAGAAGCGATAACATACCAGTTTGCAGCGGCGCTGATGCGCTCTATAAAGAATGCCTATAACGGTCGCCGCACGTCGCCACACGGTTTCGGTAAGTTGAAATACCATGTGCAGATTACTGGGATACGCGACGGCAGGCTTCAACCTGAGTCTCAACGCTGTGTTGGGGCAAGACAATGTCGAGGATTTCCGTGAACTGTCTGAAATCCACAATGATGGCTGGGGTGTAGCCCAGCTTTCCGATCCTGCCGAAGCACCGCACGTGCGCGACGGTGGCGCACCCACCCCGGAAACCGGCACCCGAATCTACAAGTCGACCATCGCGGCCCGTCATGACAGCACGTTTGAGGCGCTGGCCGACGAACCGTCTCGCGGTGCCATCTGGCACCTGCGCTTGGCAAGTTCCAATCTGCCGCTCATCATGGAGAACCAGCACCCGTTCTATGCGAACGGCCTGAGCTTCATCCACAACGGCGATATCTCGGACGCCAATGGCCGCAACATCGTCACCAACCGCTCATACCCGGTGAACCACAGCGTGTTCCTCTCCACCGGCGGCCGTTCCGACTCCGCCATCTTCTTCGCGGTGATTCTGGAATACATCGGCTTCGGCTTCTCGCTCGACGAGGCCGTGGCCCAGGCCGTGCGCGAACTGCGCCAAGCCTACCCGAAGTCCAGCTACAACTGCATGATTCAGTCCGAGGACCAGCTCATCGCCCTGTGCGCCGCCGGTCGTGAGAAGACCAGCCCGCGCATCGTGGAAATCTACGATGAGTACGGCCGTGGCGAGCAGGCCGCCGACTACCGTGTGATGCGCTACCGTGAGCTGCGCGACGACAACGGCGACTCCGCCGGTGTGGTGGTCTCCTCTTCCGGCTACAAGCAGGAAGGCTGGAACGTGCTGGAGAACGACCAGATGATCATCGTCTCCAACCGCAACGGCACCTACCGTCTCCGTTCCATCTGAAATACCTTCATAAGCCGTCTCTGACGAGGGGGCCTTGAGCCTCAAATCATCCGCATCCCATACTTCTCCGCCAACGCCGGAATATCCGGCACGCCATACTTGGCCACCAGATCCAGCCATCGTTGTTTGTTCTCTCCGCCAAATCGCTCGGCTCGGGCCGTATACGCCTCGACCTGCAGGAACTTCGGCGGCACTGACTTGCTATGGAACTTGTCGGCGTACATCACCACTTCCTGCTCGAGATTCATCGGCACATAGTCGGCTGGTGGCAATGGCAGCTCCTGGCGCACCACATCCTCGCGCGTAAGTCCCACGCCGGTATGGTTGCGGCAGAACTGGGCGATGGACTCGTCCACGCCCTCGTCGAGCAGATACTCGTAGCCCTTAAGACCGTGCAGAATGTAGCGTTTCTTGCTGAATTTGAGCGGTTCGTCGTCAGAGCCGTCATGCTTGAACACGCGGTAGGTGCCGATGTCATGCAGCAGTCCGCCGATGAGTACCAAATGCTCGTCGAGCAGACGCGGCGGCACATGACCGCCGGTGACGCCTGCGGTGGGCGGTACCTCCGCGTCCTTCGGTAATGTGCAGCGGCGCGTGAACAGCGCGTTCTGCCGGCGCGCGATCTGGCAGCCGATGGTCGCCACAATCACGCAATGCGTGTGCACCAGCTCGTACGCCGCCTTGGACGGCGCGATTTTGCGGTGCAACTCGTCGATCTGCTCCAGTGTGGGAATATATCCGGTCATGATTATCAGGTTTCGCCTCGTACGGTCAGATTTATCTTCAGATTAGCGCGGCAATGAGCCGCGGCATTGAAAACCCCTGTGATTCGGCAATACGAATCACAGGGGTTCTATGGTCTGAACATCAGATCTTGAAGAGTGTGTCGGCTGCTTCGGCGATCTCGCGTGACACAGTGAGCACGATAACGCAATGCTTCGGGTCACCGGTGTGCGCCAGCTTGGCCAGCGCGGCGAACACGGTCACCTCGTCATCCGCGTTCAGCCCTCGTGTCGGCTCGTCGAGGATCAGCACTTCGGCCTCGGTGCTGATTGCACGGGCGATGGCCACCAAACGCTGCTGCACCAAAGGCAATGTGCCGACGGCCACGCCGCTGGTGGCCTCGGAGAAGCCGACCTTGGCCAGCAGTTCGCGGGCGATCACCGGCTTGGGCTTCAGGAAGTTGCGGTTGGACGCATCCATGGCGTACAGCACGTTTTGTTCGGCGTCGAGCTTCGGCTGCACGGCGTGCAGCTGCGGTACGATGCCCAGACGGTGGCCGCGCAGTTCCACGGGCTCGAGCTCAACAATGTTGGCGCTCTTGTTCATCACCGTGCCAGACACCGGCGTGGCCAAACCGCTCATCACGCCCATCAGCGCGCGACGTTTGGCGTCGGCGGTGATGCCCGAATCGGGGTCGTCGCTGATCAGCAGCGCGTATGCGTGTCCGGAGTAGCAGAAGAAATTCGCGCCATCGAGGATGTTGACCTTGCCCTTGGGGCCGGCGACCGTCACCTTGTTCAGGGCAAAGGTCGGGTAGGTCTTGAGCAGAATGTCATCGGAACCGCCGCCCACCAACACGCGATCGATACGCGAGGCCAGCGTCATGGTGGGTTCGGCCGCTTTGCCCTGAGGCTCCGCATGCTCGGCCAATGCGTCTTTGTGATCGGTTTTGGCCAGTCGGAGTGTTTCGTTGACGCGGGCGGCATTGCGCTCGGTCACTTCGGCGGATGCGTTGACCGAAGCGATGGCGTCTGCTTCGGCCTCACTGGTCTCGTCGGTTTCTCCGGTTTCGGCAGATGCCAGTGCGCTGTAAATACCATCGTCAACAGTGCTTTCGTCATCAACGTCATCGAAGGTCACGCTGAACTGCACGGAGTCAGCCGGAACGGATTCAATGGCGTCGTTCGTCTCAGTCTCAGAAGTCACTTCGTCAGCCGTTGCGTCAGTGGTCTTCTCGAGTTCCTGATCGTTGTTCTTGTCGCTCATGCCTGTGCCTCCGCATCGTCGGTTGTGGTGGTCGTCTTGTTGGTCTCGCCAGCATCATGAGCGGTGGCTTCAGCAGCTTCATCGGTCTCAGCAGCGCCAGTGGCTTCGGCCGCTTCAATCTCCTCGGTCTCGCTCACGGTGCCCCAGTCGCCATCGGCGGCGAACAGTTTGTTCGCGCTGAAGAACGCAAGGCGCAGGACGGCAAGAATCGCCAGGATCAGGATTGAACCCAGTCCATACCAGACCATGGTCCAAATCAGGTCCGATGTCACCGGGGTGGCATGGCCGGATGCCAGAGCAGATCCGATCGGCTTGGCGGCGAACGCGCCTCCGACCAGACCAATCACGTAGAAGGGCAGGGTGACGATGAACACTTCCAGCATGAATTGCCATCCCAAACGCCCGCGAGTGACGCCGGACACCAGTGCCATGCCGATCTCGTCGTCACGCTTGGGCGCCCACACGCCCGACAGCACGAGGATGAGCAACAGCACGCCGCCCACGGCAACCAACACAATGGTGCCGGTCTTCGCGCGCGAGGATAGCGTATCCAGCGGCTCCAGAGAAGCGTTGTAGGATTCCAGCGAAGGGGAAGACACCTCGTATCCCTTGGCGGGCAGCTTGGACTTCTTGAGGGTGGATACCAAGGACTTGTATGTAGCGGAATCACCGGCGTCGAACACCACGTCCAGATCCGGGACTGCCCAGCCGGAGACGGTCTTGTCGGTGGACTGTGGGTCGAGTCCGGCCTTGGCGAAGGTCTGATAGTTGGTGAAGATCGCGTTCTCGCGGTTGCGGGCGGCCGTCACCGGATTGGCGACGGCGGATTCGGATGTGTACTTGTAGATGCCGCGCACCTTGAGTTTGGCCGTGGTCTTGGCGTCCGAGGCGGCCGCCACCTTGAGCGTATCGCCCACCTTCAGGTTGTTGGCGGAGGCAAACGCTTCAGAGACCAGTGCGCCGGTGGTGTTCGGGTTGGAGGACTTGTTGTCGTAGCTCAGGTCCTTGCCGTCCACGATTTCGAAGGTACCGAGGTCGCTGGCCTTGGCGGCATCCTCGGTCCAGAAGGCTCGCCAAATGAGCTGGCCGCCGGTCTCATCATCGGAGGCCGAGCCCAGCGATCCGCCGTCCAGGGCCTTCAAATCACCGCTCACGCGGGCCGGCACGGTTTCGGTAACCGTGAAGTTCAACGAGTTGGTGGCCGACTGGACGAGCGTGGCGTATTCGGTGTATGAGGTCCACGTCATGTAATGCTTGGTGGAAGCCGAGTCCGTAGCAGAGACCTTCTTCCACGTAGCCGCAGTCGGGCGAATGGCCAACGTGGCCTTCTGCTGATCGTACGCGGTGGTGTGTGCGTTGGTATCTTCTTGAATGATGGCCAGTCCGGCGACTGTGCCGAAGGTGACCGCCAAGGTGATGAACGCGGTCAGGGCCGTACGTCCTTTAGAACGTGTCAGGGCCCGCCAGGCGTTGCTGAGGACGAACATGTAATTACCTCTCCCGTTCTCCTAAGCCGAACAGATCAATACGGCTTTAACTATTGTTGCGTTTAGTGACCGTTTTCTTGCGCAATACTGTTATACCCCTCAATGAAGTCTGAGAACATTCTGACAGCGATGTGGTGGTCATGCGGGGATTTGCACCCAGTATGGGATAAATCCTCGGTCTATTTCGGTGGCATCGGTACACTGGCATGAGATATGCGTGGCGTCACGTGTGCTCCGGCATGTCTGCGATTCCGGATTCGCCCGGAGTCCGGCATCCGGAAGCGTGGCCTTGCGCCGTTGGATAAGAGTATGAGCTGAGCAGATTTTCGGGTAGGATAAGTATGCGATTCACTTCAGGGCATTCGAGCCATAAGGCTGTGGGGCGTAGGAGAAGCCGCCATGCCGGTAACGGGAAATCCAATCGCTCCGCATCTACGAATAGCGCTGCAAATCAGCAGACGGGTCCCGTAAACTTGAAGACTCCCCAGCACGTGGGTGGCGACGGCCGTTCGCTGATCAGCCGTACGCCGATATGGGCGCGAGTGGTGGTTGTACTGCTGCTGACGTTGCTGGCCAGCGTCACCTGTGTGGGCACGCTCTACGCGGCATCCGTCTCGAGAATGGCCGCGGATGCGCAGCGTGTGCTGACATCCGCCGAAGGTCTGGCCAGTTCGGCACTTGGCTGTGGCAGCGATAAGAGTCTGTCGGACATCTCCCAAGAGCTGGTCAATGCCACCAATGATCTCAATGCGGAGCTGAACGGCCCACAGTGGGACTTCTTCCGCGACCATTCGCGATTCGGAAGCGACATCACCGCCGCCCGCGAAATGCTGGCTTCCGTGGATACGCTGGTCAACGGTCCGTTCACTGATCTGCTGAACCTGTCCAAACGATTGCAGGGCTTCTCCCTGAAGAATGGCTCGGTGGACGTCAGCGCCCTGATGGATATGCCGGATATCGTCAAGCAGGCGCATAAGGATATCTCGCAGCAGCTCACCAAGCTCAACAAGGTGCCGACTCCGAGCGTCGCCAAGGTGGCCACCGTGCTCGAAACCGAAAAGGCTGCGCTCAAGACCGTGGATTCGATGCTCGGCGAATACGATGGCCTCATTAACTTGCTACCGCAACTGCTTGGCGAGGACGGCAAGCGCACGTATTTGGTGATGGTGCAGAACCCGGCCGAGCTACGTTCGGCGGGCGGCATGGTAGGCACCATCGCCGCAATCACGGCAGATAAGGGCACGATTACCATCGGTGATTTCGCCACCACTTCTGGTTGGGACATTCCTGAGGAGCCAATGGATGATACGGTGCTGAAGGAGCGCCAGGTATTTGGTGGCACTTTTGACCAGTACCCGGCCACCACGACCATCGACCCCGAATTCCAGCGTGTGGCACAGATGAACAAATACATGTGGCTGTATCAGAAAGGCAACGAAGACGAGAACGTAGCGGGTGTATTGTCACTCGATCCCGTATTCCTCCAGGCATTGCTGGGAGCCACAGGCGAGGTCAAGCTTTCGGACGGCCGAGTGCTGGATAGCACCACCACGGTGCCGTTCTTCGCTTCAGACCTGTACACGGATTACCCGGACTTCGAGCAGCAGAACAACTTCGTTTCCGAAGCGGCTCAAGCAATTATGAACCACGTGCTTGGTAACGCGAATGCTTCCACCGCATCCCCGCTGTTGAAGGCAATCAGAGATACCAGCGCTAGCGGTCATTTCAAGCTATGGATGGCTGATCCGGATGAGCAGGAGGCGCTGATTGCCACCGGACTTATCGACGATAAGGCCAGTGGTGAGCTGTCTGCTGACAGTCAGGTGCCTGAAACCGGCATCTATCTTTCGGAGCTGCAGCAAGGCAAGCAGGATTGGTATCTGAAGACCTCCACCACGGTCACAAAGACTTGCGGTGACGTCTCGGCCAGCCAGAACGCCCTGTATTCTGGCGTGCTGGATAAGCGCATCATGACAGCCGTGCGTAACACGCAGCTGGGTCAGTTTACGGAAGATCAGCTCGGTGACGAATACACGGTCACCTTCACCATGAAGAACACGCTGACTAAGGCTAAGGCCGAATCGTTGCCTGATTTCGTTAATGGCGGCTCGGAGAATCCAGTGCTCGGCGGCATGTTGTACCGCGTGGTGCTTACCGCTCCGTACGGTGGCGAGATCACCGCTGTGCAGGCTGATATAGATTCATGGGGTACCAACACCGCGAGCCTGTATGACCGTCAGTACATTATGTTCAACCAGCAGTGGATCGAGCCCGGAAAAGAATTGACGATTGCTTATACCGTTCGGGTCAGCAGCGATGCCACACATCCACTGAACGTGGTAACCACGCCGGTGGTGAATGCGGATGGCGTCGAGACGGGCTCCAACGGTAATGTGACCGATGAGTGCACGGCGGATACGAACGGCGCCGATGGTGCGAACGGTGCCGATGGTGCGAACGGCGGCGCGGACGGCGGCAAGAACGACGCGCATAAGGGCGCGTCCTCCGATCCCTCGGCCGGCCTGGACGCCTTGGACAAGTTGAAGAGCCAGATCAGCTGCCCGGTCGATCTGAAGTCCCTGGCGGGATCCATGTGATGACCATGCCCGATTCCGTTTCCGGCGTCGCCGGCAAGCCGCGCGACGTGAACTACGATCTGCTGCGCGTGGTGGCGATGTGCCTGGTCATCGGCGTCCACGTGATCAACAACTACATGCCCGTCAAGATGACCCTCGCCGGCAGCGCGGAAGTGACGCGATCCGTACTGTTCGCGCTGTTCATGGTCTGCAATCCGCTGTTCATTATGGTATCGGGCCGGTTCAACCTGACATTCGATGCCGACCGGCCGGTGAGCACCCACTCAGCGGGCCGTCTGCCGGGCTCTGGCTCTGATGCCCGGGCAGGCGGCGGTGCGGGCCAAGCCGATCCCGGTAGCCTCGCGCCGTACGCGCGCTACTACTACAAACGCTTTGTCTCGCTGATTGTGCCGTATCTGCTGTATGCGGGTGGCATGGGATTCGTTGCCTACCTGGTGATTGATCATCGTTCGGTTGGCGGCGCTGTGTCTGGAACGTTGTTCGATCTGTTCTCCGGGTATGACGATTCCGTCTATTGGTTCGTGTTCATGCTTGCCGGGTTTGTGCTGGCAACGCCGTTCCTGGCCGCGATGATGCGTACGATAGGCCGATCGGGAGCCTGGTTGCTGGTCGGGCTGGCCGCCGCCGTGGCCGCTGCCGAGCATATATGCGATCTTGTCGGATATCCGTTGACGTTCCTGCAGTCATTCCCTTGGCGTGGACTGCTGATCTACTACCTGTTGGGATTCGTGTTGGAATACTATCCGCCGTCCGCGCGTATACGGCGCGGCGTGTATGCGTTGGCACCATTCGCCCTGGCCTGGACAGTCGCCACGCCATATCTGTTCGCCGGCCAGCAGATGCAGGTTGGCCGCACGGTCACGGTTGCGTTCGCGATGGTGGTAATGGCGACGTTCCTGTTCTTCCGGTACGACGTGCACATTACGTCGGCGCGGGTGCGTAAGGCGATTATCTGGCTGGCTGGATATTCCTACACGATTTATTTGGTGCACTCGCCGCTGTCCAAGGTGCTGATTGGCCCGAGGATGCCCACGCCGACGAACGGATGGTCGTATGCGGGTATCAGTGTGCTGATGTTTGGCGCTACGTTGCTGGCGGCGCTGGTATTCGCGGTGATAGCCGATACCGTGGTGCTTAAGCCCGTGCAGCGTCTGCTGCGGAAGGTACGGCTGTAGATTCGGATACGGCGCTATGCCACGGTATCAAAGCCAGGAATCCCAGCAGCAGAAGCGGGGTGAACGTGAATTTCGACATGCCAAGGCCGGCATCAAACGGTTCAGCCGCTTCCACGCAGCGCTCGCCGCTACTCGCGAGAACACGGTCGAAGGAGCAGAAACAGCATCAGAGGCATCGGAAGCATCAGACATATGTCCCACTATATATGAGGTGTTGGTGGTGATTGAGCGATATTTGAAGGCAGTTCTGGAAGGGTCCTAGACGTATGATTTGGAGAACGGTTCCACCATTAATGGTGTCAACGTTCAGTTCTATTCCAGCAACGGTACTAATGCCCAGCGTTGGATGTTGCGTAAGTAGGTTTGATGAGCATGACTTCATCTGATGAGAAGCCTCGAACCCGTGTCCACATTTATGATGGAGCTCCACGTTGTAATGGACGACACAACCGGATATTGCCTAAATTGCTCGTCATGTGTAAGCTTGCAATACGACGAGCGTGGGCCTGTGGGCTTATGATCGCTGTTAGGCTAGGGGTCGCTTCAGCGGCCCCTATGCATTTCTAGCTCAGCTCGGTTATAAAACCGTAGTCAGTTCTCTTTTCCAACGGATACCAGACCGCTGATTGGGGCATAATGGCAGGGCGAATAACATCAACGATTTTTAGCACGGCTTTGTCTCCGTCATTTAATTTCTTGGCGCTATCGATGCCGCTCGCACGTCCACACATGAAAAGAGCCATGTCAATCATCTGCAGCCCGTACAGTATGCGCGAATCCTCCCACTGGAAAGGCATTTTGATGCGTGCCAAATCAGAGGGGAAATATCCTTCAGTATTGCCGATCAGCTGATAACGAGCAATCTGACCTTCTTGAGCAGCTTGGTCTGTCACTTTATCTGCCATGATTGACACGTCATCACGTTCCTGTTCGGCAATCATATTGACACGTCATCACGTTCCTGTTCGGCAATCATATTGACACGTTCCAGACAATGTTGAAGAGACACCTGATGAGGATTGTGAGCGTGCTCGCGATAGCGTTCCTGTAGTTGCCCGACATGCACGCCGCGTATAACCAATCTGGCACCGCTGTCGGCCAGAATTCGCATTGCTGCGCGGTAGATACCTGCCGACTGCCTGTGCATGCCTTTCATGCACTTCCAGTCGTCCTTGTATTGGAACATGCACTGACCGTGAAATTCAGCGTCACGAGGTACTCCGAATTTGTGATGCACCTGCTCCAGTAAGTTGTCTAAGCCGTTATCGATGACAGCTGCTTGAGCTGACGTGGCAAGCAGGCAGCCGACATAATACACGTCATATCCGTGCCGATTGGGTTCCTCATCGCATCGCTGCGTATGTGACTCATCGATATAGGCCAGAAGCATGCATTCTATGCTATCTCATTATTCATTTGGCTTCTGATTTCCCGGGTTCTAGGTAGAAGTGCAACGCCTGTCTATGGTTGGAAGTGTTCAAGTCC
>ERZ824480.3292-NODE-3292-length-11163-cov-2.981995_pt1 | contig 11163 bp, 7 predicted proteins | sample MGYA00519861_ERZ824480 | MGnify/ENA primary metagenome ERZ824480 (study PRJEB31778, sample SAMEA3449152) | human gut metagenome | biome: human gut; feature: human-associated habitat; material: faeces | place: United Kingdom | collected 2010/2012 ...
GTTCCGTCTTTCTCACGGGTTCCCTCCGGGAAGATGAGCAGGCTCTCACCGTTCTGGCAGCGGGCCACCGTCTCGTCAATGACGGCCGCCTCTTCCTTGGTGCCGCGCACACACATGGCACCGGCACAGCGGAAGAACCAGCTCAGGAACGCGTTGATCTCAAACAGCTCTTTTTTGGCAAAAACGATCATCCGCCTGCCCCAGAACCGGGTGATGATGACAAAGACCGGGTCAATGGCGGAGATGTGGTTGGGGGCCAGAATGTACCCCCTGGTCCGAATTTTTTTCAGGTTGTCCCGGCCCTCTGCGCGGACACGGAACCCGACGTGGAACACGATCCATGCCAGCGGGAGCAAGATATAATATAGTACCATCCTGTCTCCTTAACCGGCTTTCTGCGCAATGATCTGCCCCGACTGCGCAATCGAAGTAAAGGAGTGAAAAAGGATGGAAGAAAAGGTTTTAATGAAAGGAAACGAAGCGCTGGCGAGAGCGGCGATTGAGTCCGGTTGCCGTTTCTTTTTCGGATATCCCATAACACCGCAGACAGAGGTTGCCGCATATATGGCAAAGCAGATGCCGAAGATCGGCGGAACGTTTTTGCAGGCGGAGAGCGAGGTTGCGGCGATCAATATGGTTTACGGCGCGGCAGGCGCCGGCGCAAGAGTAATGACCTCGTCGTCAAGCCCCGGAATCAGCTTGAAGTCCGAGGGAATCAGCTATATCGCGGGAAGCGACCTTCCGTGCGTTATCTGTAATATCGTGCGCGGAGGCCCCGGACTCGGCGGTATCCAGCCCGCACAGAGCGATTATTTCCAGGCGACAAAGGGCGGCGGACACGGCGATTATCATCTGATAGTTTTAGCACCCTCCTCGGTTCAGGAAATGGTCGACCTTGTAAAAGAGGCGTTTGATCTTGCAGATTACTACAGAATGCCCGTTATGATCATGGGCGACGGAATGCTCGGCCAGATGATGGAGCCGGTCGTTTTTGGAAACTACAAGTGCACGAAAAAGCTCCCTGAAAAGACCTGGGCGACGACGGGAACGAAAATGAAGAGAAAGAGAAACATCATAAATTCTCTTTACATAACACCCGATGAGCTTGAAAAGCTCGTTGTGGAGCGCTATAAAAAATACGAGACCGTAGCCGAGAATGAGGCAAGAGCCGAAGAATATATGTGCGAGGACGCGGATATTATCATCGCGGCATACGGAACGATCGCGCGTGTCGCAAAGTCGGCGATCAAGAAGGCGAGAGAGAACGGCTTAAAGGTCGGCCTTATAAGACCCATAACGCTCTGGCCGTTTGATACAAGGCCGTTTGAGAAATACAGAGATAAAGTCTCGGCATTTTTGACGGTTGAGATGAGCATGGGGCAGATGATCGAAGACGTCCGCCTCGCGGTTGAGGGAAAAGCTCCGGTCGAGTTCTTCGGCCGTACCGGCGGAATGATCCCGAGCCCCGAAGAAATTTTAGACAAGCTCAATGCTATGACGGGAGGCGTTAAATAATGGCAACTTTTAAAAGACCGCACGCTTTAAGTGATGTGACATTGCATTACTGTCCGGGCTGTAACCACGGTATCGTTCATCGCCTCGTTGCCGAGGTCATTGACGAACTCGGGATCGAGGGAAAGACCGTCGGTGTTGCTCCGGTCGGATGCGCGGTATTTGCGTATAATTATTTTGAATGCGATATGCAGGAGGCGGCTCACGGAAGAGCGCCGGCTGTTGCGACGGGAATAAAGAGAGTAAACCCCGACAACATCGTTTTCACCTATCAGGGCGACGGCGACCTTGCGGCGATCGGAACGGCGGAGACTGTTCACGCGGCGGCGAGAGGCGAAAACATCACGGTTATTTTCATCAATAACGCGATATACGGAATGACCGGCGGCCAGATGGCGCCGACCACGCTTCCCGGCCAGGTAACACAGACCTCACCCTACGGAAGAGACACAAAGACTCAGGGCTATCCCATTAAGATGTGCGAGATGCTCTCGACGCTTGACGGCGTTGCTTTGGCAGAGCGCTGTGCCGTTAACAACATAAAGAATATTAAGGAAACAAAGAAGGCCATAAAGAAGGCTTTCCAGAACCAGATCGACGGTAAGGGCTTTTCCATTGTCGAGGTTCTCTCGACATGTCCTACAAACTGGGGGCTTTCTCCGGTCGAGGCACTCACCTGGCTTGAGAACAATATGATTCCTTACTATCCTCTCGGAGTGTATAAAGATAAGGACGGTGATAAATAATGGCGGCACATGAAATAATACTTGCCGGATTCGGCGGTCAGGGAATTTTGTTTGCCGGCAAGCTTTTAGCTTACTGCGGAATGGTCGCGGGAAAGGAGCTTTCGTGGCTTCCTTCATACGGCCCTGAAATGAGAGGCGGAACGTGTAACTGCCACGTCATTTTATCGGATGAGCCGGTAAGTTCTCCGCTCATCACAAAGCCCACGGTGCTTTTTGCGATGAACCAGCCTTCTCTCGATAAATTCGAAGGTAAGGTTGCCCCGGGCGGCGTTATAGTTTACGACTCGACGCTTATCGCAAGCGGTGTCAAGAGAGACGACGTTGATGCGATCGCAGTCCCGGCGACGAAGATCGCGAACGATATGGGCGCGTCGAAGCTTGCGAATATGATCCTTATCGGCGCACTCATAAAAGAGACCGGTATGTTCGACATCGAAACGGTGGAAAAGGCGTTAAACAAGCTCATTCCTCCGAAAAAGGCGGACCTTTTAAAGGTGAACTTAGAGTGCATTAAAAAGGGTATGGAATAATTGATTCGGGGAGGATGAATGTTCTCCCTGAATTTTTTTATAAAAATAAGAACAAATGTTTGCATTTTGAATAAAGGTGTGCTATAATGTATGTATAAGCATACAGGGAGGCGCACTATGGAACTTAAAGAAAAGCTTTTGATTCTCGGAGACGCGGCAAAATATGACGCGAGCTGTTCGTCGAGCGGCTCAAGAAGGCAGAACATTAAGGGCGGAATCGGAAACGCCGCGCCGGCAGGATGCTGTCACACCTTCACGCAGGACGGAAGGTGTATTTCACTTTTAAAAGTGCTGATGACAAATTACTGTATTTACGACTGCAAATATTGCATCAACCGCGCATCAAATGACGTTAAACGCGCCGCCTTCACACCGGAGGAGCTCGCGAATCTGACAATCGAATTTTATAAGCGAAACTACATCGAGGGGCTTTTTTTAAGCTCCGGAGTCATCAAAGATCCCGACTATACAATGGAAAGAATGACCGAGGTTTTGCGCCTTCTTCGTGAAAAGCACCGCTTTAACGGATATATCCATGTTAAGGCGATCCCGGGTGCGGACAGTGAGCTTGTGCGCCGCGCCGGCCTTTTGGCGGACAGAATGAGCGTCAACATCGAGCTTCCGAGTGAGGACTCATTGAAAAAACTCGCGCCGGACAAAAAGAAAGAAAGCATTTTGCGGCCGATGAAATTCATCTCTGACGGCATTAAAGTGAATAAAAATGAGCTTGCCATATACCGTCACGCGCCGCATTTCATTCCGTCTGGGCAGAGCACGCAGATGATAATCGGTGCGAGTCCGGACAATGACTTGAAAATATTGAGGCTCGCGGAGGGATTATACAAAAAATATTCGCTTAAAAGGGTATACTATTCGGCGTATATCCCGATGAACGACGATTCGGCGCTCCCGTCGGTCGATACCAGGCCCCCGCTTTTGAGGGAACACAGAATGTATCAGGCGGACTGGTTGCTCCGCTATTACGGCTTTTCCGCCTCGGAGATATTGGATGAGCGGCATCCGGACTTTTCGGTGAATTTAGACCCGAAAGCCAACTGGGCGGTCAATAATCTTGCGCTTTTCCCGATCGATGTTAATACTGCGCCGTATGAGATGCTTTTAAGAGTCCCGGGAATCGGGGTGACGAGCGCGAAAAGGATATGTGTGTCGCGCCGCGTGGCGCACCTTGATTTTGACGCGCTCAAAAGAATCGGAGTTGTCTTAAAAAGAGCGCAGTTTTTCATAACAGTCAAAGGGCGTTATATGAATAATTTTCCGCTGAAAGAAAGCTTTTTGCGGACGAATCTTGAGATCGGAGCGATACCGAGACTTGGCGGCTATACGCAGACGAGCCTTTTTGACACACCTCTTTTGCAGGAGGCGCGCTGATGGGAAAGATATATGTTTACGACGGGTCGTTTTACGGATTTCTGACAGCGATTTTTTATGTATATTTCAATCACGATGATTTGGAGGATATATGCACCGATTCCGATCTTCAGCTTGCTATAGGAGCGGAGACTCTCACGGTCGGGACAGAAGAGGACAAGGCCGAGCGCGTGATGGCATCGCTGGTCAAAAAAATCGGCAAATTGGGATTTTACAGGATATATAAGGCTTTTTTGTCTGACAGTATAGGCAGGGAAAAGCTGATTTTTGACTATATCGGCATCGTATTAAGATCAGGGCGCGACGCGAAATATCTCTATGCCGAAAAGACGGTGACGGACGTTTTGAAGCTTTCGGAAAAAACAGGGAGCGAGGCGCACCTTCTTCGCGGATTTCTGCGCTTTCGAGAGACTGAGGCCGGCATATATTATGCTGAGTTTTCGCCGAAGACGGACTGTATCTCGCTTATCGCGCCGCACTTTAAAAACCGCCTTTCGGGGCTTAATTTCGCGATAAACGATCTTAAGAGGAAAAAAGCGGCGATATGGGATAAAGAAAAACTTGAAATAATAAATTACGAGAGCTTTTTTAAGCCCGAAGAAACGGAAAATGAAAAAGCGTTTTGCGCTATGTGGAAATCGTTTTACAAAACCGTTTCGATTGCCGAGCGAAAAAACGAAAAATGCCGCATGACTCACGTGCCGAAAAGATTCTGGCGCTATATGTGCGAAATGGAGGAAAATTAATGCTTTTAAGGGGTTGATTTCGCCGCATTCTTATGGTAAAATGAGAACAATATATTCATTATTGTATGGAAAAAGATAGGAGGAAGGAACAAAATGCGAAAGGAAGTTTTATTTAACGAAGGCTGGCTTTTTCATGAGGGGGACATAGATTGCCCGACGCCGAACAAAAAGGGGCCTTTATACATGCAGTCGAAAACCGAGCGGATGAAATGGGGGCCTGCGTCAATTTATTATAACGACGCAACTGATGACTTTCGCGGCAATGTTGAATATAACTGCCGCGACGCGTGGGACAGTGTGGAACTGCCTCACGACTATGTGATAAAGCACGCTCCGGATAAAAATGAGAATAACGCACTCGGGTATTTTAAATATAACAATGCGTGGTACAGAAAGCATTATAAATTCCCGGACGAGGATAAGGACAAAAGATATGTGTTGAGGTTCGACGGCGTTGCGACGAATGCGACCGTATATTTCAACGGTTGCCTGATGGCGCACAATTTCTGCGGATACACCGGCTTTGAGGTTGATATAACGGACTATATCGTGTTCGGCTGCGACAATGTTTTAGCCGTTTATGTGAATACGCAAAACCACGAAGGCTGGTGGTATGAGGGCGGCGGAATATACAGAGACGTTTACCTTGTAATAACCGACCGCGTCGCGATCGAGACATACGGAGTTTACGTGAAAGGCACACCGCGCGAAAACGACTGGAAGGTCGATGTGGAAGCTTCGGTATTTAACGAAAGCTATGAAAAGGCAAATATAGAGGCTGTGACTGAATTTTTCGACGAATCGGGAAAATCGGTTGTCAAGTGTAAAGGCACGGGAGAGGTTTTGCCGAGAGACAAGGCGTATCTTAACTATTCCTGCGAATTTACCCCCGAGCTTTGGGATATTGACAGACCTTATTTATACAAGGCTGTCACCAAGCTTTATAAAAATGGCGAGCTCTGCGATGAGTACGAAACAAAAACTGGCTTCAGAACGTATTATGCCGATCCGGACAAGGGATTCTTCTTAAACGGAAGGCACGTTAAGATAAAGGGCGTGTGCGCGCATCAGGACTGCGGACTCACGGGAAAAGCGGTCTCCGACAATGTGAACAGATATAAGATAGGGCTGATTAAAGAGATGGGCGCGAACGGCTACAGAACGAGCCACTATCCGCAGAACTCAGCGATAATGGACGCGCTTGACGAGCTAGGTTTTATAGTGATGGAGGAGACACGCTGGTACGACTCGACCCCCGAAGCAAAGGCTCAGCTTGAATTTATGGTAAAGCGCGACAGAAACCGTCCGTCAGTCTTCTTCTGGTCAATCGGAAACGAAGAGCCTTATCATGTAAAAGAACAGGGCGCAAACATCTGCCGTGCATTGAAGGCCGAGATAGAAAAGCTCGACACATCGAGAATAATTATGACTGCTGTTTCGAATTCGCCGGAGAAGGCGACGGTCTATGATTATCTTGACGCGGTAGGAGTTAACTATAATCTTCATACATTTGACCTTCTGCATGAAAAATTTCCCAAGATTCCGGTATTCTCTTCAGAATGCTGTGCAACGGGGACGACAAGAGGCTGGTACCGTGACGACTGTCCGGACAAAGGCTATATTAATGCGTATGACACGAGGATAAATAACTGGTGGCTCAGCCGAGAAGAGACATGGAACTTTATGATGGAACGCGAATATATTCTGGGCGCATATCAGTGGACGGCGTTCGAGCACAGAGGGGAGACCGTATGGCCGCGCCTTTGCTCCCAGTCCGGAGCGATCGAACTTTATCTGCAAAAGAAGGACGCGTTTTATCAGAACCAATCCCACTGGCTCGACACTCCGATGATACATATGCTTCCGCACTGGACGCTCCGTGACAAAAAGGCAGGCGAGGAAGTAAATATCTGGATATATACAAACTGCGAAGAGGTAGAACTTAAGTTAAACGGCAAAAGCCTCGGAAAAAGAAAAACGGAAAAATATAAGCATCTTGAATGGAGCGTCCCCTATGAGCCCGGCAAGATTGAGGCGGTCGGCTTTAACGGCGGCAAGGAAGCGGCGCACGATGAAAATGTGACAGCCGGGTCTCCCGTTAAGCTTTGCTTAAGGCTTGAAAACGAAGTTACATCTTCGGGTCGCGAAACCGCGATAATCACATGCTATACGGTGGATGAAAACGGCACAGAAGTACCGGACGCCGCACCCACTGTCGATTTTTATTCAAACGGACTCGGGAGAGTCATCGCAACCGGCTCAGACGTGTCAGATCATAACCCGGTCACCGAAACATCGAGAAAAATGCGCGCGGGAAGGATCACGGTTGCCGTAAAGGCCGGCTCGGAGAGCGGAACGCTGTCACTCTATGCCGAATCCGAAGGCCTTGTTCCGGCACGGCTCGACATAGAAATATAAACAAAATCATATTGCAACTTGACAAATTTCAATTAACTTGTTATAATTATTTTGGACATTATGCAAAGTACATTTCTAAGGAGGAAAAAATATGACAAGAAAAATGAAAACCATGGACGGCAATAATGCTGCGGCATGGGCGTCGTATGCATTTACCGATGTTGCGGCGATCTACCCCATAACTCCGTCGTCCGTTATGGCGGAGGTTACGGATGAATGGGCGGTTGAAAAGAAAAACAATATTTTCGGCCAGCCCGTCAAGGTTGTTGAAATGCAGTCCGAGGCAGGGGCTGCCGGTGCGGTTCACGGATCGCTTGCTGCCGGCGCACTCACAACAACATACACGGCTTCACAGGGCTTGCTTTTAATGATCCCGAATATGTACAAAATGGCAGGAGAGCTTCTCCCGTCGGTTATTCATGTCAGCGCAAGATGCGTCGCTTCGCATGCGTTAAACATTTTCGGCGACCATTCGGACGTTATGGCCTGTCGACAGACCGGCTATGCGATGCTTTGCTCCAACAGCCCGCAGGAGGTAATGGACTTGGGTGCGGTCGCTCACCTTTCCGCTATCAAGGGAAGAGTTCCGTTCCTTCATTTCTTTGACGGATTCAGGACTTCTCACGAGATCGACAAGATCGAGGTCTGGGATTATGACGACCTTAAGGAAATGGTCGATATGGATGCCGTTAAGGAATTCAGAAATACCGCGCTCAATCCCGAGCACCCTGTTTTGAGAGGCTCGGCTCAGAACCCCGATATATTCTTCCAGAACAGAGAGGCATGCAACAGCTATTATAACAACATTCCTTCTGTTGTCGAGGAATATATGAAGAAGATCAACGAGAAGATCGGAACGGACTACGGCCTTGTTAATTATTACGGCGCACCCGATGCCGAGAAGGTCATCGTTGCGATGGGCTCAGTCTGCGAGACTATTGAAGAGACGGTCGACTATTTAACGGCGAAGGGCGAAAAGGTCGGCCTTATCAAGGTTCACCTTTACAGGCCGTTCCCGGTTGAAGCGTTCTTAAAGGCTGTTCCGGCGACCTGCAAAAAGATCGCTGTTTTGGACAGAACGAAGGAGCCCGGTTCGATCGGCGAGCCTTTGTATCTTGATGTTTGCGCATGCTATAACGGAAAGAAAGACATTCCGCTCATCATCGGCGGAAGATACGGACTCGGCTCGAAAGACACTGTGCCGGCGGACATCATCGCAACATATAAAAATCTTGACGCGAAAGAGCCCGTTCACGGATTCACACTTGCTATCTGCGACGATGTGACGAATCTTTCGCTTCCCAGAGAGGAGAATCCCGACACGTCGGCGTCCGGCAATACCGCATGCAAGTTCTGGGGTCTCGGCTCGGACGGAACGGTCGGAGCTAATAAGAACTCCATCAAGATCATCGGCGACCACACGGATCTTTACGCTCAGGCGTATTTCTCATACGACTCGAAAAAGTCCGGCGGTATTACCGTTTCGCACTTAAGATTCGGTAAGAAGCCGATAAAATCGACCTATCTTATAAACAAGGCAAACTTTGTTGCCTGTCATAACCCCTCGTATGTTGATAAATACGACATAGTTGAGGATATTGTTCCGGGCGGAAGCTTCCTCTTAAACTGCGCATGGACGGATGAGGAGCTCACCGAAAAGCTTCCCGGAAAGATGAAAAAATATATCGCCGATAACAACATCAATTTCTACACGATAGACGCTATCGGAATCGCGAAGAAATTAGGGCTCGGAAACAAGACCTCCATCGTTTTGCAGTCGGCATTTTTCAAGATCGCAAACGTTATCCCGTTTGACGACGCTGTCGGCTATATGAAGGACGCTGTCGTTAAGTCGTTCGGCGCGAAGGGTGAGAAGATCGTCAATATGAACCATGCGGCAATAACCGAGGGTTCTGAAAATATCCACAAGGTCAATGTTCCGGATTCGTGGAAGAATGCAACCGAAGAAGTGGCTCACGATACGAAGGATCTTCCGGATTTCGTTCGCGAGATCCAGATGCCCTGCAACGCTCAGAGAGGCGATAAGCTTGCCGTTTCCAAGTTTATGGGAATGGTGGACGGTCATATGCCTCAGGGCACATCTGCATATGAAAAGAGAGGTATCGCTGTTGACGTTCCGGTTTGGGATGTTACAAAATGCATACAGTGTAACCAGTGCTCGACGGTTTGCCCGCACGCCGTTATAAGGCCTGTTGCAATGAATGAGGAGGAGGTCAAGGCTGCTCCCGAGGGCATGAAGCACAAGAAGATGACCGGCAAGGACTATGAGTTCTCAATGGTTATTTCTCCGCTTGACTGTACAGGATGCGGAAACTGCGTAAAGGTCTGCCCCGAAAAGGTTCAGGCACTTTCCATGGCTCCGCTCGATACACAGACAGGGGAGCAAAAGTATTTCGACTATGCGGTCAGCGAGGTTTCCGACAAGAAGGATCTACTCGCACTGCCGCTCAACGCGAAAAATTCGCAGTTCCATCAGCCGCTCTTGGAGTTCTCCGGCGCATGTGCAGGATGCGGAGAAACGCCTTATGCAAAGCTCATAACCCAGGTTTGCGGCGACAGAGCATATATCTCCAACGCAACGGGCTGTTCGTCCATCTGGGGCGGAAGCGCACCATCGACTCCTTATACAACGACGCATAACGGTAAGGGCCCCGCTTGGGCTAACTCGCTCTTTGAGGATAACGCAGAGCACGGCCTTGGTATGGCGGTTGCGGCAAAACAGCTTCGCGAGAGGCTTTCAAACGAGATCGCGGCAATAGATGACGCGAAAGTAAAAGAAGCTTACGCTAAATGGATCGACACCTATAACGACGGAGACGCTAACGCCGAGGCGACAGAGGAGCTCATCGCGGCTCTTGAGAAAGACGGCTCCGATGCATCAAAGGCAGTTTTGGATTACAAGGATTATCTTTCAAAGAAAGCTGTCTGGATCTTCGGCGGCGACGGCTGGGCATATGACATCGGCTTCGGCGGTCTTGATCACGTTATCGCTTCCGGCGAGGACGTAAACATAATGGTATTCGACACCGAGGTTTACTCAAATACCGGAGGCCAGGCTTCAAAATCCACTCCCACGGGCGCGGTTGCGCAGTTCGCGGCAGGCGGAAAGCCGATCAAGAAGAAAAATCTTGCCGAGATTGCAATGTCATACGGATATGTCTATGTTGCACAGGTTGCTTTGGGCTATGATATGAATCAGACCGTCAAGGCGATCAAGGAGGCTGTAAGCTATCACGGCCCGTCTATCATAATCGGATATGCACCCTGCATAAATCACGGTATCAAGGGCGGTATGACAAACACTCCGAACGTAATCAAGCATGCTGTTATGTCCGGATACTGGCACACCTTCAGATTTGACCCGAGGCTTAAGGCCGAGGGCAAGGTTCCGTTCCAGATGGATTCTAAGAATCCCACGGAATCATACAGAGACTTCATAATGAATGAAGTTCGTTACAGCTCGCTTGCGAGAAAGTTCCCCGAAAGAGCGGAAGAGCTCTTCCGTGAGGCGGAACAGCAGGCAAAGGATAAATACGAGCATTGGACCAAGTACGCAAAACTTTTTGAGTAATTAAAAAAGGAAAGACGCGCCGCTTGAAGCGGCGCGTCTTTCTTAAGGAGATAAAAATGGCGAAAAAATACGAAGCCACAATTAAGGCCTGCTTTATAGGCTACATAGTTCAGGCGATAGTAAACAACTTCACGCCTCTTTTGTTCATAAGGTTCGGAACGGAATATAATATTCCGCTTTCTGAAATAACGATGCTGATCACGGTCAATTTCCTGCTTCAGCTCATGATG
>ERZ824480.3302-NODE-3302-length-11147-cov-5.090245_pt1 | contig 11147 bp, 10 predicted proteins | sample MGYA00519861_ERZ824480 | MGnify/ENA primary metagenome ERZ824480 (study PRJEB31778, sample SAMEA3449152) | human gut metagenome | biome: human gut; feature: human-associated habitat; material: faeces | place: United Kingdom | collected 2010/2012 ...
TAAGCTCTTTTTCTCCCCCGGCATAGCCGGGGGTTGCCTTTGTCAAGACAGTCAATGCAAACGGACCTGGCTTGTTATGCAAGCCAGGTCCGTTCATTTGTGTTTGAACTTGTGTTTATTAGATGGAGCGCAGCGTGTAGATTCTCCGTCTGCCAGAGTTTATATAAGGGCGTGGGTAGGAAACGGATGGCTATCCGTAGGGATTGGGTATCTCTTTTTGCAGCTTGAAAATGCAGGTATGCACCTTCGACCCAGCTGAAATCGTGGCAAATTCGTGGCAAATTGCTGGAATATCTTGACTTTATGCGGATGATATGCTAAAATTTTTCCGGTTTTTAGGTGACTGTCTGCGGGTAGTCCGCCGGGAAATCCATTAGAATTTAACAGATCGGAGATACATATTATGGAAAGAATCAAGACTCTCGAGACTCGTAGCCTGTGCGACAGCGCCAAGAACGGCGGCTGCGGTGAGTGCCAGACTTCCTGCCAGTCTGCCTGCAAGACCAGCTGCGGCGTGGCAAATCAGAAGTGCGAGAACACCAACAAGTAATCAATCGCAATTTTCAAAAAGCTGCCGCCTGTTCAGGCGGCACTTTTTCTGTACGAGGAGAACGGAAGAATGGTACATCAGTATCAACTGAACGGCTACAACATCGTGCTGGACACCTGCTCCGGTGCCATTCATGTAGTGGATGAGGTAGCCTATGACATCATTGCGCTTTACCCGGATCACACGGCGGATGAGATCGTAACGGCAATGATGGAAAAATACGGCGCACGCGAGGATGTGACGGAGAAGGATCTGCGGGACTGCATTGATGACGTGGAGGCGCTGAAGCAGGCCGGGAAGCTCTATACCCCCGACACCTTCGCGGATATGGCCGGTACGTTCAAGGAGCGTTCCGGCGATGTGGTGAAGGCGCTGTGCCTGCATGTGGCGCACACCTGCAACCTGAACTGTTCCTACTGCTTCGCCAGCCAGGGGAAATACCACGGCGACCGCGCGCTGATGAGCTTCGAGGTGGGTAAGCAGGCGCTGGACTTCCTGATGGATCACTCCGGCAGCCGCACCAATCTGGAGGTGGACTTCTTCGGCGGTGAGCCGCTGATGAACTGGGACGTGGTGAAGCAGCTGGTGGAGTATGCCCGCAGTGTGGAAAAGGAGCGGGGCAAAAATTTCCGCTTTACGCTGACCACCAACGGTATGCTCATCGATGATGACGTGATCGACTTCGCCAACCGGGAAATGAGCAATGTGGTGCTGTCGCTGGATGGCCGCAAGGAAATTCATGACCGGCTGCGGGTGGACTATGCAGGCAACGGCAGCTATGAGCGCATTGTGCCTAAGTTCCAGAAGCTGGTAGAGGCCAGAGGCAACAAGAACTATTATATGCGCGGCACCTTTACCCATGCCAATCCGGACTTTACGAAGGACCTGTTCCACATGGCGGATCTGGGCTTCACGGAGTTGAGCATGGAGCCGGTGGTGTGCGCGCCGGAGGACCCCGCCGCACTGACAGCGGAGGATCTGGAGATCGTGAAGGACCAGTACGAGCTGCTGGCCAAGGATATGCTGCGCCGGGAAAAGGAAGGCAAGCCCATCACCTTCTATCACTACATGCTGGATCTGACGGGCGGCCCCTGCATTTACAAGCGGATCTCCGGCTGCGGCTCCGGCACGGAGTATATGGCTGTGACCCCTTGGGGAGACCTGTATCCCTGCCATCAGTTCGTGGGTGAGGAAGCCTACAAGCTGGGCGACATCTGGAACGGCGTGACCAATACGGCTCTGCGGGAGGAATTCCGCTCCTGCAACGCCTATGCCCGGCCAGAGTGCAATGACTGCTGGGCGAGATTCTACTGCTCCGGCGGCTGCGCAGCCAACGCCTTCCACGCCACGGGCTCTATCCGCGGCGTTTACGAGGCAGGCTGTGAATTGTTCCGCAAGCGTATTGAATGTGCCATCATGATGAAGGTGGCGGAAGATTCTGCCAAGGCCAACGGCTGATGGAAACGCCCATTGCTGACTTTGTCCGGCGGTACGTGGATTCCGGGATGGTCCGGGCGCATATGCCCGGCCACAAGGGAAAGCCCTTTCTGGGCTGTGAGACACTGGACATCACCGAGATCCAAGGTGCGGACAGCCTGTACGAAGCGGAGGGCATCATCCGGCGCAGTGAGTCCTATGCCGGGGAGCTGTTCGGTTCCGGCCGGACGGTGTACTCCACGGAGGGGTCCAGCCAGTGCATCCGGGCGATGCTGTATCTGGCGCTGACCTGCGGAAACGGGTCCCGGACGGTGGTGGCCGCCAGAAACGTACACCGGGCGTTTGTATACGCGGCGGCCCTACTGGATTTTGAGATCGTCTGGCTGTGGCCGGAGCGGAGCACATCTCTCTGTGGCTGCCCGGTATCGCCGGACACATTGGAGCGGACGCTGGCGACCCTGCCTGCGCCGCCGGCGGCGGTCTATCTCACCAGCCCGGACTATCTGGGCGGCATGGCGGACATTTCCGCTCTGGCAGAGATATGCCGGAAACACGGTACGCTGCTGGCGGTGGACAACGCCCACGGCGCCTATCTGCGGTTTCTGGAACCATCCTGTCACCCGCTGGAGTTGGGCGCAGACCTGTGCTGCGATTCGGCACACAAGACGCTGCCGGTGCTGACCGGCGGCGCGTACCTGCACATCAACCGTGCGGCGTCGGCATCTCTCCGGGAGAGTGCAAAAACAGCGATGGCCATGTTTGGTTCCACCAGTCCGTCCTACCTGACGCTGGCGTCGCTTGATCTGTGCAACCGCTATCTGGCGGATGGATACCGGGATCGCCTGCGGGAGATGTGTGGGCGTCTGGAGGAAGCGCGAAAGGCGCTGACGGCTGCCGGTTGGCAGGTGGAACCGTCGGACCCGCTGCGGCTGACTGTCAAGGCCCCAGCTGGGATGACCGGCGGGCAGTTGGCGAACCGACTGCGTGAGAGCGGTGTGGAATGTGAATACGCCGATCTGGATTTTTTGGTGCTGATGCTGACACCGGAGAATCGTGCGGCGGACATCGAACGGCTTCTGCATGCTTTTGGAACAAATGATGCCGTTTATGCGCCGCAGCCGACGTTGCCGCTGGCCCGTGGAGAACGGGTATGTTCCGTGCGGGAGGCGCTGTTTGCTCCACGGGAGACTGTACCGGCGGCACGGTCGCTGGGCCGGGTCTGCGGCGCCCCTACCGTGGGGTGTCCGCCTGCGATCCCCATTGCGGTGTCCGGTGAGCAAATTGGCCCGGAAGCGCTGGAACTGTTCCGGCGGTATGGCGTGGAGCAGGTGGAAGTCCTGCGCTGAAAACGGTTTTGAGAAAAGCAAGACCGGCAAATCTGAACACTGACAAACCGCAGACCCGGCAGTATTTACCGGGTCTGCGGTTTGTTTTCTTGCTGTATGCATCCGGCTTGTGAACTGTGGAGTCTTGCCAACGGCGCGTTTTGGGGATGGCCTTCTGCCGATGAGGGAAAATAAAACGCCCGCTGTTATAGTAGGAATGCGGTCTGGCAACTGCAAGGTGTAAAACGAAGGGAGACCACACAAGAAGGAATACCACAAACAGTTTATCAAAAATCTTCCAGTGAGTCTCTTGGATAAATTGCCAGAAAGTCCAAAGACTAAGCGTAGTTTCACGAGGATAAGGAGATTTGAAATATGAAAGCAACAGGAATCGTGCGGCGCATCGATGACCTGGGCCGGGTGGTCATTCCCAAGGAGATCCGCCGCACTATGCGCATCCGCGAGGGCGATCCGTTGGAGATCTATACCAGCCGGGATGGCGAGGTCATCTTTAAAAAGTATTCCCTCATGGGCGGGTTGGATGATTTTGCGGTCCAGCTTTGCGAGACTATGAGCCGTTCCACCGGGGCCATCTGTGCCGTGACAGACCGGGACAGCGTCATTGCCGTGGCCGGCGGCGCCAAGCGGGAGCTGCTGGGCAAGGGCATTACCGCCCAACTGGAGCAGGTTATGGAGAACCGCCGCATCTACCAATATGACGGTCAAGGGCCCCAGATCCCGGTATCCGACAGCAGTGACCGCCTGATGGCCATTGTGGCCGCGCCGATCCTTTCGGAGGGAGATCTGCTGGGACTGGTGCTGTTCATCAGCGACAGCCCCGCTGCTGCCGGGGACGCGGAGTATAAGCTGGCCCAGACCGTCGCTGCCTTTTTGGGCCGGCACATGGAAAACTGAAGAGGTCGACAGCGGCAGGCGGCCATGGGTTGATCCATGGCCGCCTGCTATATTGGCTCTTGAAAGCGGGCGATTACAGGGCGGAGCGATTGCATTTTTGCAAAATGCAATCGCTTACATAGGCGGCTTCGTGAATTATCGAATAGAACCGGTGACGCAAGGAGCGCTGCATTCAAAGAAAAATATCTGAATTTGTAAATGTTGCACAATACAGAAAGACGTTGTTTTTGATATCTGTAGAAAATGGCGATTTTCTATTGCAATCCAAATTTTGCCATGATATCATATTCACAAATCACGGCACTTGGCGCTTTATTTTTATTGTGCATGAATGTAAGCGCTTTCTTACACTGGAAAGGAGAACCGGTTTTATGGATACCCCAACGATTTATGATGTATCCCGCCTGTCCGGCGTCTCCACCGCCACGGTCTCCCGGACCTTTACGACGCCGGACCGGGTGCGGGAATCCACCCGCCGCCGGGTTTACGCCGCGGCGGAGGCGCTGCACTACCAACCCAGCGCCATTGCCCGGGCCATGGCCCGGCAGCAGACCGACAAGATCGCGTTTCTGATCTGTAAAGAGGGCGCGACTATCCTGGATGAATTTTACGCCAGCATTTGCGAGGGCGTCATGCGCCGCGCCAACGGCACCAACTACCAGCTTCTGATTTCCACAGCGGAGGAATGGACCCGCACGGCCCAGAGCAAGCAGATCGAGGGTGTCATCCTGGCAGGCAACGCTCAGGCCGATCTGATTTCCGAATTTCAGCGGCAGAACATCCCCGTGGTCCTGGTAAACAACCGGGCGGCGGGCTTCGATCTGCCCTGCATCGTGGCGGATGAAGCCGGCGGTGTGCGTCAGGTAGTCAGCCATCTGATCTCCGCCGGACATCAGCGGATCGCCATGCTGATGGGCCGCTTCTCCCCTTACGTCACCAGTGCCCGCTACAATGCGTTTCTCTCCGTTATGCGGGAAAACGGCCTTTCGGTGGATGAATCCGGCGCGTTGATGTGCGACCGGGATATCCAAAGCACCACAGAGGCGGCCCTCCGTCTGCTGAGCCGCCCGGATCGGCCCTCCGCCGTATTCGCCTTTAACGATGTGCTGGCCGCCGGCGTCATGAAAGCCGCCCGGCGTTTGGGGCTCCGCCTGCCGGAGGATCTGGCGGTGGTGGGCTTCGACGATTCCTCTGTCTGCCCCATGATGGAGCCGGAGCTCAGCTCCATCCATGTGGATTGCCGACGGATGGGCGAGCTGTGCATGGAGCACATGGCTGCATTGCTGGACGGTGCGCAGGATGTTCCCCGGCTGACGGTGGTGCCGGTGAATCTCAAGATCCGGGCATCCTCCCGCGCCGCGATCTGACAGAAATTTTACACAGGCTTCACCTGGGTTTGATTGTTTCAGCACTATATAAAATGTATACTCTTCGGTGGAAAACGTTTTTCACTCAATAAGGAGGCGTTCTTGTGAAACGGAAAAAGAGAATTGGAACGGTTGGAAAGGCCATAGGCTGTCTGTTTTTTCTGATGGTCTCGCTGTTTCCCATCTACTGGCTGGTGGCAATGGCGATCCGGCCTACGGATGAAATGAGGGGACATATCGCTTTGATTCCCCAAAGTCTGACAGGCATCCATTTCGCGGAGCTGTTTTCGGCCAAGAATTTCGGCACCGCCATCATCAACAGCTTGCAGACTACGTTCGGTTCTCTGTTTGTCTCGCTGGTTGTCGGTATCTGCGCGGCCTATATCATTGCCCGCCGCCGGTTCCGGTTCGGCCTGAAAAAGCCCATGACATACTGGGTCCTGCTGCTGCGCGTGCTGCCGCCGGTGGCCTTCACCATCCCGCTGTACATTATGTTCAATAAGCTCGGTATTCTGAACACCAAGCTGCCGGTACTGCTGGCCTGCGTGCTGATCAACGTGCCGCTGATCATCTGGTTCCTGATCAGCTTCTTCCAGGATCTGCCGGAAGAGGTGGAGGAAAGTGCCAAGGTGGACGGCGCGACCGAGTGGCAGCTGTTCTGCCGGATCGTGCTGCCGCTGGTGGCCCCCGGCATCGCGGCAGTGGCCATGCTCTCCTTTATGTATGCCTGGAACGAGTACACCTACACCGTCATTTTCACCCGGACCGCCGCCAACAACACCGTTCCTCTGGCGCTGGCCCTGCTGAACACGGAGGATAACCTCACCAACTTCGGCCTGGTGGCCGCAGGCGGCGTGGTCTCCGTCATCCCCATCACCCTGTTTGTGATCTTTGCGCAGAACTACTTGATCTCCGGACTTTCAAGCGGTGCTGTCAAAGAGTAACAAAATAAAATCCAACAATTTCAGATTAGGAGGAAAACAAGATGAAAAAAGCGTTGTCCCTGATTCTGGCGCTGGTTATGGCCCTGTCTCTGGCCGCCTGCGGCGGCGGTAAGACCGAGACTCCCTCTGACAGCAATACTCCCGCTGATAATACCTCCGCAGAACCCACCAAGCTGTCCCTGATCCTGCGCGGCGGCACCTATGCCGACGTGATCAAGGAGTGCCTGCCCGCTTTCGAGGCTGAGCACAATGTTGTCTGCGAGGTGCAGGAGCTCTCTGAGGGCGACCTGTACTCCGGCATCGCTCTGGACGCCATCAATGACAAGGGCTCCTATGACCTGTGCATGGTGGACGGTTCCTGGATGGCAGAGTTCACCGAGAACGGCGTTCTGGCCAACCTCACCGAGCTGGGCTACTCTCTGGATGAGGACGTGATCCCCGCCACCACCACCATCTGCTATGTGGGCGATGACCTGTATCTGGCTCCCTACTACGGCAACGTGACCGTCCTGCTGTACAACAAGGCCAACGTGGAAGCCGCCGGTTACACCGGTGACACCATCTTGTCCTTGGAGGATATGCTGGCGATCTGCGAAAAGGCCAAGGCCGATGGTAAGCTGGGCTTCATCTATCGTGGCGACAGCCAGAATAACCTGGTCGTCGACTTCCTGCCCATCCTGCTGTCCTACGGCGGCTGGGTCATCGACAGCAACAATCAGCCCACCGTCAATACTCCCGAGTTTAAGGACGCTATGAACTTCTATCTGAAGCTCATCGCTACCGGTTCCGCCCAGGTTAAGGATGACCTGATCGCTTCCTGCGATACCGGCGCCGGCACCATGGGTGTGGGCTGGCCCGGCTGGTACACTCCCACTGCTGATACCGCTGCTGATTACTGCGCCATCACCGGTGCTGTCGCCAAGGGCGGCGAGACCCACAACGCTAACGTCTATGGCGTCTGGACCATTGGTATCCCCAGCAACAGCCAGAACAAGGAACTGGCTACCGAGCTGCTGAGCTACCTGATGGACAAGGATGTCCAGAAGTCCACCGTTCCCTCCGGCGGTGTGCCCTGCCGTTACTCCAGCCTGCAGGATGCCGAGATCCTCAAGACCTATCCTCAGTATGAGGTTGTCTGCAAGGCTCTGGAAGGCGGTATGTATCGTCCCGTGATTGCTGAGTGGACTCAGTTCTACACCATTCTGGGCGCTGAGATGGACAACATCGTCAACGGTGTCAAGACGGTCGATCAGGGCCTGGCCGATGCCCAGACTCAGTTGGAAGCTCTGATGAAGTAAGCATTCCGCTTACATCCCCATTTAGCATGTAATGAAACGTGCGGCCGGGCGAAAAGCCCGGCCGCACAACAAAAAAGAATGTTTCCCCCATTCCTTTTAATGATTACGATCCGTAACGCTTCTGAAATGTGAGGCCGCTGTCATGAAAAGAAACGTAAATACCAAACTCCGCTCCGCAGATGCCCAGACCAAACGGTTTGGTTTGGGAATGCTGTCCCCTACCGTTGTGATCCTGCTGATCATGACGGCGTATCCTTTGTTCTTTACGCTGGTTTACAGCTTTACCGACTACAACCTTCTCCGCAGCCTGAAGAAAGGGTCCCATTTTATCGCCCTTCAAAACTATACAAAGCTGCTGAGCGACCCGTATTTCCAGCAATCCATTCTCAACACCGTCAAGTTCACTATTCTTGCTGTGATTTTTGAGATGTTCATCGGTCTTGTGATGGCGCTGTTTGTCAACAGTCTGAAACGGGGCCAGAAAACCATGCGCACCCTGCTGCTCCTGCCGTATCTGCTGCCTACCGTCACTGTGGCTCTGAGCTGGCGCATGATGCTCTCTCCTAACTACGGCATTGTCAACCAGGTTTTGCAGGCTTTGCACCTGCCGGTCTACAACTGGTTTTCCGATATCCACACCGCCTTTGGCATGTTAGTGCTCATCGACGTGTGGCAAAGCGCTCCCTTTGTCTTCCTACTGCTGTACGCTGCCCTGCAATCCGTGCCGCAGAGCCAGTACGAGGCTGCACGGATCGACGGCGCGAACCGCTTCAAGATCCTCTTTTATGTGACCCTTCCCAACATCAAGAACAGTCTGGCCCTGTGTGCCCTGCTGCGTACCATCGACAGCTTCCGTCTGTTCGACAAGGTGAACCTGCTGACCGGCGGCGGTCCTGCCAACAGCACCTCCACCATCACCCAGTACCTCTACAACTACGGTATCAAGTCCCTGGACTTCGGCTTCGGCAGTGCGGGCGCCATCGTGATGACCGTTCTGGTCCTGCTGCTTTCCAGTGTGTACATCAAACGTGCGATTTCGTAAGTGCTTATGGAAGAGAAGAAGTTAACAGTTACTTTTGTAAATGTGGGCTACGGCGAGGCCATTCTTCTGGAAAGCCCGGATCCCTCCAAGCCTGACGGCGTATTCACCGCTCTGATCGACGGCGGCAGCGCCGAGGACAGCGAATTCGCGGACCGCTCCTCCGGTCGGGTCCGCATTGAGGAATATCTGGAAAAACGGGGGATCCGCCGTCTGGATCTGGCCGTCAGCACCCACATCCATGAGGATCATCTCTGCGGTCTCCTGCGGGCAGCCCGGATTGCCCCCCCGGCGGTGCTGTGGCAAACGCTGCCGCCGGATCTTTACCGATCCCTCCGGCCTCTGGACGGCTCCGTGGCGAGAAACCTCTCTGAAAACAAATTCATGCAGGCCCTGAATGACTACGGCACCCTTTGCGCTCTGGTAGAGGACCACGGCGGAACCATTCTTGCGCCGAAAAGTGGTCAGGAATTGGTGATTGCGCCAGATTTGACCGTTCAGATCCTGTCACCCTCTACAAAAAAACAGTTGGCCCTTGCGGACGAAATAAATGCGTTGTATAATAGTGCAAACGTTTGCAGTACGTTCCTCCAACGGTTGGACGCGCTGGATGCCCGCATGAACAACTACAGTCTCATTCTGCGGCTGAATTACCGGGATACCCGGATTTTGCTGCCGGGTGACACCAATGTGACGGGCTATGACGGCATTGATCCCGCGGACCTGCGGGCGGACCTGTTCAAAGTGGGACACCACGGACAAAAAGACGGCGTCGACGAAGCGCTGGCCGAATTGATCCGTCCCACCGCAGTGGTCTGCTGCGCGTCCAGCGACCGCCGCTACAACAGCGCCCATCCGGACACCATGAAGCTGCTGGCAGATCATGGGGCAGCCCTGTATTTTTCCGACTGTCCCCCGGTCCCCGGTATGCAGATCCCGCCCCATGAGGCTCTGCGGTTTACCGTCGGCCCCAACGGCGCCTTGGACGTCCGGTATCTTCCGGCATCCGAAAACGAATAGGAGGAACACATCATGGCAGAAGTCATTTTAAAGAATATCAAGAAGATCTATCCCCATCAGGAGCCTAAGAAAAAGAAGAAGGGCGAGCCGGAGAAAAAGAACAACCTCCAGATCACGGAGGAGGGCGTTCTGGCCGTTGATAACTTCAATCTGCACATTCAGGACAAGGAATTCATCGTGCTGGTTGGCCCCTCCGGCTGCGGCAAATCCACCACCCTGCGGATGGTGGCCGGTCTGGAGGAGATCTCCGGCGGCGAGCTGTACATCGGCGGCCAGCTGATGAACGATGTGGCCCCCAAGGACCGGGACATCTCCATGGTGTTCCAGAACTACGCCCTGTACCCCCACATGACCGTTCGGGAGAACATTGCCTTCCCTCTGAAGCTGCGGAAAATGGACAAGGCTGAGATCGATCAGCGGGTGGAACAGGCGGCGGAGATCCTGGACATCACGGAGTATCTGGACCGCAAGCCCAAGGCCCTTTCCGGCGGCCAGCGTCAGCGCGTGGCCATCGGCCGCGCCATCGTCCGGGAGCCGAAGGTCCTGCTGATGGACGAGCCTTTGTCCAACCTGGACGCCAAGCTCCGCAACCAGATGCGGGCAGAGCTGATCAAGCTGCGCCAGCGCATCAACACCACCTTTATCTACGTGACCCACGACCAGACGGAGGCCATGACTCTGGGTGACCGCATCGTCATCATGAAAGACGGCGTCATTCAGCAGATCGGCACGCCGCAGGAGGTCTTTAACCACCCCGCAAACCTGTTTGTGGCCGGCTTCATCGGCATGCCCCAGATGAACTTCTATGACGCCGAGCTGGTGCTGGAGGACGGGCAGTATGCCGTGGTGCTGGACGGCGCCAAGGTGACCCTGCCGGAGGAGAAGCAGGCCAAGCTGAAGGCCAACGGCGCGGCAGCCGGTCCCATCACGCTGGGCGTCCGGCCGGAGCACCTGATCCTCAGCGGCGACGAGGGCTCCATGATCCACGGCACCGTGGACGTCAGCGAGATGATGGGCAGCGCCGTCCATCTCCACGTCAGCGCCTGCGGCAGCGATACCATTATGATCGTTCCCACCACGGAGCTGGAAAGCACCTCTGCATTTACCATCGGCAGCCCTATCGCCTTTACCTTCAACGGCGTTATGGCCCATCTTTTCGACCGGAATACCCAGAAAAATCTGGAAGTATAAAAAGAATTGAGACTGTCGATAAAGTGGTAAATTCTCCGCGACGGTAAGGAAGGGTGTGCGC
>ERZ824480.3304-NODE-3304-length-11144-cov-4.699342_pt1 | contig 11144 bp, 9 predicted proteins | sample MGYA00519861_ERZ824480 | MGnify/ENA primary metagenome ERZ824480 (study PRJEB31778, sample SAMEA3449152) | human gut metagenome | biome: human gut; feature: human-associated habitat; material: faeces | place: United Kingdom | collected 2010/2012 ...
ATCGAGACATGTGTATCGCATGCTCCGGGAGTTCGTGGATTTTGCCAATGTATTTCACTAACTCTCAATTTACTCTGCCAGTTCTTCCCACTGTTCATATAATTTTTCCAATTGTTCCTGGCAGGCTGCCTGCTCTTTGGACAGCTCCTGAAGCTTTGCCACCTGGGTGCCGATGGCGGGATCGGACATTTCGGTGTCAATCTCGGAGACACGGGCTTCCAGTCTGGCAATCTGTTCTTCGCATTTTTTCAGGTCGTTTTCTTTCTTGCGGAGTCTCGCCTGTTCTTCCTTCTGGGCTTTCCAGTCCAATTTGACTTCGGATTCTGCAACCTTAGCGGCAACTGTGTTATCTGCGTCAGCACTCTGTGGAACACTGGCTTCTATTGCAGCCATCACGGTGTCGTGCTTTTCGAGATAATAGTCATAATTTCCAACATAATTTACGAATTGTCCCTCTGTCAGATCCAGGATCCTGTGGGCGGTACGGTTGATAAAGTAACGGTCATGGGAGACATACAATATCGTTCCTTCGTAACCGTTCAGGGCATCCTCCAGAATCTCCTTGGACATGATATCTAAGTGGTTCGTCGGCTCATCCAGGATGAGGAAGTTTGCGTTGGAGAGTACCAGCTTGGCGAGAGATACACGACCGCGCTCGCCGCCACTCAGATCACTGATACGCTTGAAAACATCCTCCCCGGTGAAGAGGAAAGCCGCCAGCACATTGCGGATCTGGGTATTGTTCAGGTAGGGATAATCGTCGGAGATCTCTTCGAACAATGTCTTGTCACTGTGCAGGACATGATGCTCCTGATCGTAATAGCCGATCTCCACATTGGAACCTAATCGGAAGGTACCCTGATCTGCAGGAACGAGACCGTTTAAGATCTTAAGCAGAGTGGTCTTGCCGCTACCGTTGTCACCGATGATCGCCACATGTTCGCCGCGTTTGATTTCGAAATTGACATCCGTGAAGAGCTTATGGGAATAAAAGCTTTTGGCCAGATGCTCCACAGTCAGCACATCATTGCCACTTAAGATCCGGGGCATCAGTGTCAGCTTCATATCCGTGCGGACCTCGGAGGGTTTTTCGATGACCTCGATCTTGTCCAGCATTTTCTCACGGCTTTCCGCCCGTTTGATGGACTTTTCCCGGTTGAAGGATTTTAATTTTTCGATGACCTCTTCCTGATGTTTGATCTCACGCTGCTGGTTCATATAGGCATTCCAGGCAGCAACGCGCAGCTGTTCCTTTTTTACGGCATAATCGGAGTAATTGCCCATAAAGGTTGTAGCCTTGGACTGGTCGATCTCGATGACTTTCCCGGCAATCCGGTCCAGAAAATACCGGTCGTGGGAGACGATGAGAACGGCTCCCTTGTAATTCAACAGATAAGTCTCCAGCCAGGCGATGGAATTCATATCTAAGTGGTTCGTCGGCTCGTCCAGGATGATGAGATCAGGGTTCTGTAACAGAAGCCGTCCTAACGCCACACGGGTCTTCTGACCGCCGGAGAGTGTGGCAACCGGCTTGGAGAATTCATCTTCGGTAAATCCCAGTCCCTTTAACACACCGACCAGCTCACTGCGGTAGAGATAGCCGCCGCCGGTCTCGAAAGCATGGGTGAGAGAGGTGTACTGCTTCATAAGGTCTTCCAGCGCATCTCCTTCGGCATGCTTCATATTGTTTTCGCATTCCCGGATCTTTTCCTCCAGGCGCAGCAGATCCGCCTTGACAGATAACAGTTCCTCGTAAATGGTGTGAGAGGTGTCCACAGTGCTGTTCTGTGCAAGGTATCCCAGGGTCTTGTCCCTCGCCAGAACCACCTGCCCGTCATCGGGAGTCATTTCCCCTACGATGATGCGGAGCAGTGTCGTTTTCCCGGCACCGTTGATGCCCACGATGGCAGCTTTTTCATGATCCTCTATATGAAAAGAGACATTTTTCAATACCTGATTTTCTACAAATGCTTTTGAAATATTCTGACAAGATAATATCATGGTAGTAAGTATCCTTTATTTCCAACCCACGGAGACCGGGCTTTTTAAATTTCATTGTAACGAAAAGAAGAAAACCTGTCAATTCATTGACAAGTTTTTAACACATGGTGTATACTAAAAAAAACGGAGGTGAAAGTATTGGAAGTAAAAGAAATTTCACAGGCTGTGATTGGCAGACTGCCCAGATACTTTCGATATTTGGGGGAATTGAAGGATGAAGGTGTGGAACGTATCTCTTCGCAGGAACTTTCCGGACTGATGAAGGTGACCGCATCCCAGATACGTCAGGATTTTAATAATTTCGGCGGTTTCGGCCAGCAGGGCTATGGATATAATGTAGAATCTCTGTATCGTGAGATTGGTAAGATCTTAGGACTGGATAAGCAGCATAATTTCGTCATCATTGGAGCAGGCAATCTGGGAAGAGCGCTGGGCAATTATATGAACTTCGAACGTCGTGGATTTATCTTCAAGGGAATGTTCGATGCGAACCCGGAACTGGTGGGTAAGGATGTCCGCGGTGTGAAGGTCATGCCCATGGATCAGCTGGAATCCTTTATCCGGGAGAATGACATCGATATCGCTGTGCTGACGATTCCAAAGACCAGTGCTGTGGAAGTGGCAGATAAGCTGGTGGCTAACGGGATCCGTGCTATCTGGAATTTCGCTCATGTGGATCTGAATGTTCCCGAGGGAATTCAGGTGGAGAACGTGCATCTGTCCGACAGCTTAATGAAGCTATCCTATAATATTAACCGTTACAGTTCAGACATGAAATAAGCAAGCGTATGATTGCTTATTTCATAGGCGGAGTGTCTGAAAATGAATAAAAGGAAAAGTCGCAAGGCGATGACGGATGCGAAGCAGCCGCTTTTATGAATTTCAGCGCACCGAGAAATAATACAACATGAAGTAAGGCATCAAAGGAGTGATATTATGGGCAACGGTAACGCAGAAGAAAATGCACAGGACCGACAGGCTGCTTTCAAAGGTGCATTGACGGGAAAGCATCTGCCCGTACTCACCCTGGATAATAAATGGTATCGGTTGTTGAATAAGACCGGTTCCGTTCCGCTAAAAGAAACGGAAGATGCCCTGAATCAGCTGTTGAAACGACAAGGTAAGCTCAATACCGAGTCGAAGGATATCCGGAATCTGAAAAAGAAGCTGATGAAAGAGATCGTTCCTATGGTGGATGAGGCGGAACAGCAGGGCGAAAACAGTAAGCTGAACAAACAGATCGAGGATCATAAGCGCCTGATCGAGGAATGCAATGAGAAGCTGGAAGCATACGAAGATGAGTTAAAAGATATCCCCAGAGAGATCGAAAGAATAAATCTTCAGCTTATGATGTTTACTATGGACTGCTGCTATGATATTATGAAGGATAATGACAAACAGATCAAAGAGACTGCGGAGTGGGTGGGTGCGATCCGTATCGAACTGAAAAAACGTCTGATCGAAAAACAGCAGATGGAACAGCAGAATCAGGAGATCTACAACTACATGCATGATATTTTTGGTGCAGAAGTGGTCAATCTGTTTGACATGAAATATAATCCGGAGCAAAAATAGTATGAGATATCTGGTAACTGCACAGGAAATGAAGCAATACGATAAAAATACCATAGAGTACCTCGGCATCCCGGGGCCGGTTCTGATGGAAAGAGCGGCTCTGGCTGCGGAGGATTTTCTGAAAGAGCGCTTTGATGCCGTGAAGGAACGGACAAAAGTGCTCATTTTTGCTGGTATGGGAAATAACGGAGGAGACGGTCTGGCTTTGGCGAGACTTCTTGCGGCGGACGGTTATACGGTAGCGGTACGACTTGTGGGAGATCCGGAGAAAGCCACAGAGCAATGGAAGAGCCAGTGGCAGACCCTGCAACATTTTCCGGTGAAGACAGACAGTAATACGCAGGCAGATGAATATAATGTGATTGTAGATGCCTTGTTCGGTGTAGGATTGAGCCGCCCGGTGGAAGGCATCTATGCGGAAGCCGTAGAAGAGATGAATGTGGCGGAAGGATTTAAGCTGGCACTGGATGTTCCCAGTGGGATCTGCTCGGACACCGGACGGGTGCTTGGTTGTGCTTTCCTGGCAGATGCAACGATTACTTTTGGTTTCTGCAAGAGAGGCCTTGTAATGTATCCGGGAACCGATTATGCCGGGCAGGTACACATTGCAAATGTGGGGATCGGACCGGAGAGCTTTCTGGGACGGAGCCCGGAGATGTATACTTATGACAGCTGTGAACAGCATCTGCCGGACAGAACATCCTCCGGGAATAAGGGAACCTTCGGCAAAGCTTTGCTGGTGGCTGGGAGCAACGGCATGGCCGGAGCAGCAATCCTGGCGGCAAGAGCGGCGTATCGTACCGGAGCCGGTATGGTAAAAGTAATCACCGCAGAGGAGAACCGGCAGATCTTACAGCAGGGAATTCCGGAGGCTTTGTACGGATCCTGCAGACAGCTGTCCGAGAGCATGGAATGGGCGGATGTTATTGCTGTCGGTCCCGGCATCGGCAGAGAGGAACAGGCACTGGAATGCCTGAAAAAAGTAGTGGAAAAGAGCAGAAAACCATTAGTGATGGATGCGGATGCACTGAATCTTCTGGCAGAAGAAAACGGTAAGGAATTGGCAGAGAAGCTGCGTACCCAGGGGGCAGAAGGCAGAATTATCATTCTGACTCCACATGTGGGAGAATTGTCCAGACTGCTTGCGAAGACCATCCCGGAATGCAAGAAGGAGCTTCCGGAGTGTGGCAGAGAACTGGCAGAACGGTTTCACGGTGTGGCGGTTGCCAAGGATGCAAGAACGATTGTATGTAAAGAACAGGGAGAATTTTATCTGAATACTACAGGCAACAGCGGTATGGCCACTGCGGGCAGCGGAGATGTCCTGACGGGTGTGATCCTGGGACTTTTAGCTCAGGGTATGAATGCAATTGATGCAGCTGTTAACGGTGTGTATCTCCATGGCAGAGCCGGTGAGCTGGCGGCAAAGCTCCATACGGAGTATGGGGTAATGGCGGGAGATATTGCGGATTGCCTGATGAAAGACTATGATGAGAAAGAAAGTGTGAAGAAATGATAAGCAAACTACAGGAAAAGATGAATTCCTACCAACGAGTATGGGCGGAAATAGATCTGGATGCCATTTGGGAGAATATGATCCATATGAAGGAAAATATTGCCCCGGAGACGAAGATACTGGCGGTCATAAAGACGGACGGTTACGGACACGGCGGTGTTCCCATTGCCAGAATGCTGGAGGATGTGGATTTTATGTTCGGCTATGCGGCAGCTACCTACGAGGAGGCACATGTCCTCAGGGAAGCCGGTGTGAAGAAACCGATCCTGATCCTGGGATATACTTTTCCTTATTGTTATGAGGAAATGATCCGGGAAGAGATCCGCCCGGCAGTGTATCGCAGGGATACCGTGGAAGAACTGGCAGAGGCCGCAGCAAAGGCCGGTAAGAAAGCCAAAGTGCATATCAAAGTGGATACCGGCATGGGAAGGATCGGTATCACTCCGGATGACGAAGGGCTGGATTTTGTAAAATTTGTCATGGAACATCCCGGACTGGAAGTGGAAGGTATCTTTACCCACTTTGCAAAATCGGATGAAGCGGATAAGACTTCTGCCAACCATCAGCTGGAACTGTTTCAGAATTTTATTGATAGAATACAGTCGGAACTGGGACTGGAGATTCCGGTAAAGCATTGTTCCAACAGTGCGGCAATTCTGGAAATGCCCCAGGCCAACATGGATATGGTACGGGCGGGAATCACGACCTACGGTTTATATCCTTCCGAAGAAGTAAGTAAGGATATTGTACCTCTGCGGGCTGCAATGTCTCTCTACAGTCATATCATTTACTGCAAGACGATCCATGCGGGGCAGAGTGTCAGCTACGGTGGATTGTTTACCGCAACAAAAGATACCAGAGTAGCCACCATCCCTGTAGGATATGGAGACGGGTATCCCAGAAGCCTGTCGGGAAAAGGCTACGTGCTGATCCACGGGAAAAAGGCCCCCATCCTCGGAAGGGTCTGCATGGACCAGTTCATGGTGGATATTTCCGGAATTCCCGGAGCCATGGAGGGCGATAAGGTGACGCTCCTTGGCGCGGATGGTCAGGAGCGGATCACGGCGGAAGAACTGGGAGAACTTTCCGGCAGATTCAATTATGAGTTTGTCTGCACACTGGGAAAACGAATTCCCAGAGTCTACCGTCGAAATGGTGAGATCACAGAAGTAAAAGATTATTTTGAAAATTTCTGACGGATCTAAAGTGTTCGTATAACTCCGGAAGAATCGGCAATACTTATGTTAAATCGCTGATGAAGGAGTAGAAATGAGAAGAGGAGATATCTATTACGCAGATTTGAGACCGGTCATCGGCTCGGAGCAGGGCGGCATCCGGCCGGTGCTGATCATCCAGAACGATGTGGGGAACAAACACAGTCCCACCGTGATCTGCGCTGCAATCACCTCAAAGATGAACAAGGCGAAGCTGCCTACGCATATTGAACTGAATGCCCGCCGCTACGATATGGATAAAGATTCCGTAGTGCTGCTGGAACAGTTGCGCACCATCGATAAAAAGAGGCTGAAAGATAAGGTATGCCATCTGGACGGAGACATTATGCGGAGAGTGAACCGGGCACTGAAAGTCAGCCTGGAGCTGGATACATAGCCCGATGCATAGTGTATCCGAAAATAGGATAAAATACGAAAGGATGAAATAAAATATGGACATGAGTGGGCCTGTGGCCATTTTTCTCTTTTTCCTGCTGTTGCTGGTGGATATGTTTTTCTATGGATTTGATGCCGCCATCGACAATCTGAATGAAAAGGAGATCCTACATAAAGCAGAGGAAGAAAAGGATCGCCGGTCCATGCGGCTGAGTGAAATGATCAGCCGTCCGGGGATCTATATCAATACGGTACAGCTGGTTATTACGCTGATCAATATTTTAATGGGAGCTTTTTATCTGAATATCTGGCTGCAGACCATTGACAAGGGACTTCATGTGATCAATGTGGGAGGCATGTCTCTGGAGAATGTGCCTACGGGAGTGCTTTCAGGGATTGCCACGGTATTGTCTTTTATTGCCATGATCTATATCCTGTTGACTTTCGGTGTGCTGATTCCCCGGAAAATGGCATCCAGACAGCCGGAGAAGTGGGCGTATGCCTGTATTGACCCGATTTATATTATCACCAGACTGCTGGCACCCCTGACGGGGCTGGTGAATCTGACAGCCAAGGGAATCCTGTTCCTCTTCGGTGTCCGCAACAATACGGATGAAAATGATGTGACCGAGGAAGAGATCATCAATATGGTGCAGGAAGGTCATGAGCAGGGTGTCATTCAGGCCAGTGAGGCGGAGATGATCTCCAACATTTTCGAATACGGAGACAAGGAAGCCCAGGATATCATGACACATCGTGGAAGTATCGTGGCCATTGATGGTGAGACGAAACTGAAAGATGCCATTGCTTCCATGCTGGGAGGCAAGAACAGCCGTTACCCTGTGTATGAGGAGAATATTGATCATATCATCGGTATCCTGCATCTGAAGGATGCCATGCGGTTCCATATCAGTGATGACAAGCTGGACCTGCCTATCGCAAAACTGGACGGGCTGCTCAGAGAGCCTTATTTTGTGCCGCAGACGAAAAATATCGATGAACTGTTCAAGGAAATGCAGTCCCAGAAGCTGCAGATGGCCATTGTGGTAGACGAATACGGACAGACCGACGGACTGATCGCCATGGAGGATATTCTGGAGGAGATCGTCGGCAATATCATGGATGAGTATGATGAGGATCAGGAATACATCAAGAACCGTGGCAAGGGCGAATATGTCATGGAAGGCAAGACTCCGTTAAAGGAAGTGGAAGAGCTTCTGGGTATTACCTTCGACGAGGAAGAATTCGAGACTTTGAACGGTTTCCTGATCTCCAGACTGGACCGGATCCCGGAACCGGACGAGCAGTTCGATGTGGACTATAAGGGATACAACTTTAAAATCCTTTCCGTGGTCAAAAAAATGATAGGAAGTGTGTTGGTCCGGAAGCTTCCGGAGGAAAAAACACCGCAGAATGCAGAAGACGGACAATCAGTGCTTGAAGAAAAAAGAAAATAATGCTATGATAGAAAGAGCGTTATTGCGTAAAGACTACGCATACAAAGAGAAAGAAACTTTAAGTTCAAAGGAGTAACAAAAATGTCAGGACATTCCAAATTTGCTAATATTAAGCATAAAAAAGAAAAGAACGATGCTGCAAAGGGTAAGATTTTTACCATTATCGGCCGTGAGATCGCAGTCGCTGTAAAAGAGGGCGGTCCCGATCCCGCCAACAATTTCAAACTGGCAACCGTTATTGCCAAGGCAAAAGCCAACAACATGCCCAACGATACCATCGAGCGCGGTATCAAGAAGGCAGCCGGAGATGTGGGCAATGTAAACTATAAGTATGTGACTTACGAAGGTTACGGCCCCAACGGTATCGCCATCATCGTAGATGCACTTACCGACAACACCAACCGTACCGCTGCCAACGTAAGAAGCGCATTCACCAAGGGACAGGGTAATGTAGGTACTCCCGGATGTGTATCCTTTATGTTCGATAAGAAGGGACAGATCATCGTGGACAAGGAAGAATGTGATATGGAAGCGGACGATCTGATGATGATCGCTTTGGATGCCGGAGCGGAAGATTTCTCCGAAGAGGATGACAGCTTCGAGATCCTGACTGATCCCGATAACTTCGAAGAGGTACGCAAGGCTCTGGAAGATGCCGGAATTCCCATGATCAGTGCAGAAGTTACCATGATTCCCCAGAATTATGTAACACTGACCGATGAGACTGCAGTGAAGAACTTACAGAGAACCCTGGAACTGCTGGAAGATGATGATGACGTTCAGGCAGTATATCATAACTGGGACGAATAAATTGAAAGGTTAGGGGTAACAGCATGGAGAAACTTGCAATTGTAGTTCCTTGTTATAATGAAGAAGAGGTGTTAAAGATTGCTTCCGAGGCACTGAGGGGTGTGCTGGATGATCTGATCCATAAGGGAAAGATCGCGGAAGACAGTTTTATTCTGTTTGTAAATGATGGCAGTAAGGATCGTACCTGGGAGCTGATCGAAGAAGAGCATCAGGCACATCCGGTGCAGGTATGCGGTGTAAAGCTGGCCGGCAATGTGGGACATCAGTTCGCACTGACTGCCGGACTAATCACTGCCATGGATCTGTCTGATGTGACGGTTTCCATTGATGCAGATCTGCAGGATGATGTAGCTGTGATCGAGGAAATGATCGATAAGTTCCACAACGGCTGTGATATCGTATACGGTGTCCGTAAGGAGCGTAAGACCGATACTTTCTTCAAACGTACCACGGCGCAGGGATTTTATAAAGTCATGGAAATGATGGGGGTCAAGACTGTTTACAATCATGCGGATTTCCGACTGATGTCCAAGCGCGCGGTAGAACAGTTCTCCAAGTATCAGGAGACCAATCTGTTCTTAAGAGGTATGATGCCTTTGATCGGTTATCAGACGGACTGTGTATACTATGACCGTAAGGAAAGAGTGGCCGGTGAGTCCAAGTATCCTCTGAAGAAGATGCTTGCATTGGCATTCAACGGTATTTCTTCCTTCAGTGTGAAGCCTATCAGTATGATCCTGGGTGCCGGTATGATCATTGTGGCCTTAAGCCTTCTGGCAGCTATTTATGCGCTGATCTCTTATTGTACCGGACATGTGGTACCGGGCTGGACTTCCCTGATCCTGTCCATCTGGTTCCTGGGCGGTATTCAGTTGATGGCCATCGGACTGGTGGGCCAGTATATCGGCAAGATTTACATTGAGGTAAAACATCGTCCCAGATATAACATCGAAAAGGTACTGAAATAATGAATTATAAAAAAGGCATTTTAAGTGTTATATTGTGGTTCATTTATGCATTGACAGCGGGAACCGTACTGGTGGGCACGACAATGGTCATGCTCCTGCCGGAAGGTGGTTCCCGCCCAATCGGCCTTGTTATCGCAGGTGTATGGCTTGCGATGACAGGGCTGGTTGTTTTTCTGTTACATAGATTTCTGTGGGTAAAATGGGCACAAAACGGTGAAGGCTCAGGGCAGGTGAAACTGATTATCGAGGGACTGGCTGTAGTAGCTCTGATTGCTGTGGGAATCACACTTCGTGTAAGAGAGAGTATGCAGTACGATATCTCCGGGGCGGCCGGTAACATCTGGTTCGATGCGGTGAAAGTCACCGAGACCACGCGGATTCCTCAGGTGGTACACGGTGCGGTATACTTTTATCTGCAGGTGCTGCACGGGCTGTTGGTATTTTTGGGTAATAAAATGACAGCGGCGCTGGTATTGCAGATTGTGCTGCAGATCCTGACCGGAATCTTTTTATATTTTGCGGTACGGAAACTGACCGGTATGGTGGCTGCAGTGGTATCTCTTGCGTACTGGATGTTATGCCCTGTTCTGTCTGGATCAGTGATTCTGGGACCGGAACCGTTATATCAGTTATTGTGGATGATTGGTCTGTGTGTGTGCGTGGAAGCACTGGATAGTTTCAGGGGGCGGGGAGACACCCCCGGTATCCGTTCCGTGGGTGGATTTTTCTTAAGCGGTATTGTTATAGGAATTTTGGGCTACCTGGATGTCGCAGGACTGCTCTTGCTACTCGTAGTGTTTTCTGCACTTTTTCTGGAGACAAAGCAACAGGTAAAATGGATGCGCAGAATCTGTGCCGGAGCATTGGGATTATTTGGTACAGTGGTGGCATTTTTTGTCTGCATCGCTCTGGATGCCGTGGGCAGCGGAAAGAAGATGGAAAATATACTTCTGGCATGGTGGAAAGTCTTTTCCCCGGGAAGATTCACATGGATCGCTCTCTATGAACAGCCGGCAGTTCACACATATGTGCCTGATAAGGTGGCCGCGGTCATTATAGTTGCCGTTATGGTTACAATCCTTGCATGCGGCGCATTCAGTTACTGGTGCAGGAAAGAACACGAGAGACAGTCCGTGTGGATTGCTCTGGCGCTGGCACTTGGAATCTTAAACGGCTGCGGAATGCTGAGTGAGGATATGCCGGGACT
>ERZ824480.3305-NODE-3305-length-11144-cov-2.413743_pt1 | contig 11144 bp, 10 predicted proteins | sample MGYA00519861_ERZ824480 | MGnify/ENA primary metagenome ERZ824480 (study PRJEB31778, sample SAMEA3449152) | human gut metagenome | biome: human gut; feature: human-associated habitat; material: faeces | place: United Kingdom | collected 2010/2012 ...
TTATATCTGCATTTGAAAAGCTTGAAGAACTGGAAGCATTTGAAACCTATCAGCCAGACATTGTGATATATGACGTGCTTGGCGATGTTGTATGCGGTGGATTTGCAATGCCGATTCGAGGTGGATATGCAAAAGATGTGTATGTTGTTTCATCTGGTGAGATGATGTCATTATATGCAGCAAACAACATTGCAAGCGCAATTCGTAATTTCGGCAAGCGAGGCTATGCGCAGCTTCGCGGATTGATTTTGAATGCAAAAAATATTGAAAACGAACGCGAGATTGTTGCAAAGGCAGTCGAGGAGATTGGTACGCAGGTAGTCTGTTATGTTCCGCGTTCGCCAGAGATTCAGGAAGCAGAGAATCGGGGAGGAACAGTATTTGAGTTTTTAACAAATTCTGTGATGCAGGGCGTTTATAACGAACTGGCTGACCGTATTTTAGCAGACGCGTAATACATAATTTATTTTATTTATAAACCGAATCAAAGCCGAAAGGCAGCCTATGGGCAGAAAGGAAAAGAAAATGAAGAATACAAAGTTACAGGCAATGATCATGGCAGGAGCAATGGCAGCAAGCTCTCTTAGCGCAATGAGCGTATTTGCAGATGAAACTACATCTGAGGCAGCAACTGAGGCAGTAAGTGCAACAGAGGTTGATACAGAGGGCAAGTTTGTCTTGGAGTATCCAGAGGATATGCAGGAGTTAGGCTACACCGATCCGATCGTGCTTGACGAGGTTCCAGAGCGCGTTGTCTCCTTATCCGCAGCACCAGTTCTGGCACTGTATGAGCTAGGTGTAAATTTAGTTGGTATTCCAAACAGCATGGTTGTAACTTGGCCGGAGGATCTTCAGGAGAGCACCGAAACTGTTTCCTTCTCTGTTATGAGTCCGGACGATTTTGATTATGAGAGCGTTGTTGATCTTGAGCCGGATCTGGTTTTGCTTGCTTACAATGGCGCCGATACTGCGGGAAAGACACTGGAATCCTTAGGAATCCCGGTTTACTATATCTATGCAGGTCATACCGTTCCATACGAGTCCATCGTAGGACAGACAAATGCACTGATTGATGCATTTTCCGTTGATGAGGAGTCTGCTGCAGCTGGTGAGAAGATTAAAACCCAAAATTGTTCTGCGCATCCCCCCTAATGCTCGCTTCGCATAGGCCAAAAGTACTAGCAAGGTGTAGAGCCAAGCATTTTCTGAATAATCAATGTAATTGGAAAACACTATTAGCTCTTCAAGGTACGCCATTCCGTTTTCAAATATCGTTTTGGCGGCCGTTTCGTTTTCAACAAAATGGCTCTCCCAAAGAGGACGGACGTTTTGCGCTTCTACTGCTTAAAGATTAGGAAAGCGTATTCCTTCGACGGATTGGCGCTCGGCCGGCGGCCTTCTATACTCGGGGAGCAAAAAAACAGACTGCGCCTTTTGCCTGAATCAGGGGCGTCCGTTAAGGACGGCAAAAGAGGCCGCAGCTGCCGGCCGGTCATCCCGCCGCTTCGGCACCATGGACGCGTCGCATGCCGTCAGCAGACGCAAAACGTCTTCCATGCCGGAGCCGATCGAGTTTTGATGACCTTCCGGCAATATGGAGAAGTGAGGAGAAAGATCCATGACCGAAGCGCAACGCGAGAATCCGAGCAGACGCCTGCGCGTTTTTACGCAGTCGCCGGCGGAGTTTTTCGACGAAGGTCTCCGGCAGATTGAAAAAACGCGCATGGCGGGTCTCCCGATCCTCAACCCCAAGCTCGTTGTGCGCTCTGCCGGCTGGCGGCGCTGGGGCAACGACTGGATCGGCGTAGTGACGACGCCCTGGGCAGTGCTTGGCATTTATGCCTGCGGGTCAAGAGAAGGATGGGTAGACGTTCCTGCCGACCGCACCCGAATCATTGAACTGCCGGCGGGCGACTTTCCATTTCGGGCCGTTGAAGATCCGATTTTGGGGCGGTGCCTCTTTTTGTCGCTCAAGAGCCCGCTCCTTGATGTGGGCGATCAGGAAACCGCTGACCTCATCGGCAAAATCACTTTAGACACGCTCTTTAAGGCACAGTCCATTCCGGAGGACGATGAAGACGCAGCCGCCTGGGTGCCGCCGACCGCGGACGGCCAGCTTCGCCGCGTCATTCCGATTCGAATGACCCCGCCCAAGAACATTGAAGCAACGCCGCCCCTAACGCCGCCCAAGCCGGAACCTCAGCCCGCTGAACGCGAATCCTTCTTCGATAAGCTCGAAGAGCCCGTATCGCGCCGCGAACTCTTCGGCCGCCGCAAAAAGGCGGAGCCCTCGGATGATGCGCCCGGCGCTCCTGAAGCGCCCCTCATCAGCAGAGATACGACGCATGCCGGCAACGGCGCAGGCGATCCGCTTCGCCCAACGTCTCACTCGGAGGGCATCAAGCCATGATCATTGATGATGCCTCCATCCGCGTTCATATCAAGTCAAAGCCCTGCAGCCGAGCGACGGCAGTCGTTTCCTCAACGCGCACCAATGCTGTTGCGCGCGCGGCATCGCTGCCGGAAAACCGCGGAAAAGTTCGCCGGATGCTGACGCTCCTTTATGGCCTATGTCCGCTCGCTCATCTGGCCGCGTTTGAGGGCGCTTTGTCGGCAGCCCGCGGTGAAGATGAAAAACTTGACGGCTCTAAGCTCGAACGTCAGCGTCTCTTGGCGGATGCCGTGCGGCTTGAGGGGCTGACGGAAAACCTCCGCGTTCTGCTTTTGGAAGCCTCTCGTCTGGAGCTTGAAAGCGAAGCGCTCAATGTCATGCCGGGAGATTTGCCGCCGGCACCGTCTCTTGAACCCGTTGACGCTCGTGCTGTCGGGCGTCTGCGCGCCGTCCTTTCTCAGGCAGCCAGCGCTTTGCTTAAGCTCCCGATGAGCAGCACGTGGTCGGAAACGGAACACAATTTAGCTCAGCGCACGCGGGCCGAGCTCTCGGCCTCCATGAATGCCGCTGCAGCCATAGCTCAAACAAGCCTTTGGGGAATGCCGCCGGAGGATTTCTGCAGCTTAGTCGAAAAACCCGATGATGAAGCGGCAGCTGCCATAATGCAGTGGGCGAAGACTTACGCGGCAAAACTGCCCGCTGCCCACCTGCTTGCCTCCATGCTCGCCTGCGCTGAAACGCTTGACCCGCGGGCCTTCCCGGAATCCGAAATTCCGCCGCTCCCGCATCACACCGCGCTCGAAAGGCAGGCCTTCAGCGAAGAGCTCTGCTACCGCATGCTCCATGACCCGGGTTTTGACCTTGCGCCTTTCTGGCAGGGCACGCCGCGGCTCACCGGTTCCGCAGCACGGCTTCGGAACCACCCGGTTGTGGAGGGGCTCCTCAGCCGCTTCGGCTGCAAGCCCGCAGTACTGATGGCTGCGCGCATCGTCGAAACTGCTGAAGTACTTCGCGCCTACCGGGCCTGCACGATGTGCCGGGAAGCCCGAGATGAAGCGGGCGACGCCTTTACTCATATCCTTTCGGCCTCGTCGCCCGCCGACGGCACGGGAATCTGTCTCGTTGAGACCGCTCGGGGACTCCTCGCCCATGCGGCGGCCGTCTCTGCGCAGGGCGAGCTCACTGCACTGCGCATCACCTCTCCCACGGAGTGGCAATTCTCTCCCAATGGTCCGGGTCAGCGCATTGCCCGGCCGGTGGTAAAGGAACTCCGTTTTCCTCAGAACGATCTTGAACGCCGCAAGCTTGAGGTCCGTGTGCGCCGTGCGCTCTTTGCGCTCGATGCCTGCGTGCCGATCACATTTGCCTATACGCCCGCGGTGGGAACACAGGCTCAGGATGCCGCTCTCGAAGCGATGCGCCGGCCGGCAGCTCCCCGCACGGAGCGCACGGACAACGGTGTTCGTGCGCCGCAGACTGCAGCGGCTTATAGTGATGCCGCCTATGAACTGATTGGAGTGCCGAGCAATGCATGAACTTTCCATAGCCGAAGGCATCATCGAAATTGTTGAACGCACGGCCAATGCCAACCATGTCCGGCACGTGAAGACCGTGCGTGTCTCCATCGGCGAACTCGCCGGCGTTGACATTCCCAGTCTCGAATTTGCCTGGCAGTCAGTGCGTAAGGGCGGTGTCGCCCAAAACGCCGAACTTGAAATTGAACGGCCGAACGGCGAAGCTTGGTGCCTTCAATGCCAAAAAAACATTCCGCTTCACCGCTACGGCGATCCCTGCCCCGACTGCGGCGGCTATCAGCTTGCCGCGACGGGAGGAACGGAAATGCGCGTGATCGACATTCTTGAAGCTGCTGACGACCCTGCGGACAGTCACGGCTGAAGTCCAGAACGCCGGCACACGCCCCTAACCCTTTTTTGAGTCCTCTTTTCGCCATACGAACAAAAAGAACTGCAGAAAATCGCCATGCTGCCTTCGCGGCAAATGAGCGCTCTGCAGACTTCAGATGAATAGGAAGAAAATCCATGTGCACCACTTGCGGCTGCGGCCATTCCGGCCCACATATGCATGAACATGTTGACGCCGACGGCAACGTGACGTTCACGGTTCATGACCATGACCACGACCATGATCACGGACATACCCACGATCATGAACATGCTCATGCCCATCCGCACGACCACAGTCACGGGCATGACCATCCGGCGCATTCGCACGATGCGGATATGTCCGCCGGCCGCGCCATTTCGATTGAAGAGGACATTCTGGCGCGCAACGATGCCGTAGCCGCCAAGAACCGCGCGCTCTTCGCCAAACTCGGTGCGCTTGCGCTCAACCTCGTCTCGAGCCCGGGATCGGGAAAGACCGAACTCCTCTGCGCAACGCTCAAGGCGCTCTCCGATGTGCCCACCATGGTGATTGAAGGCGACCAAGAAACCGACAACGATGCGGACCGCATTCGTTCGACCGGCACCCGTGCGCTGCAAATCAATACCGGCAAGGGCTGCCATCTGGATGCGGCCATGATTGAACGTGCGCTTGACGCACTCCCGCCCGCTGAACACTCAGTAGTCTTTATCGAAAACGTCGGCAACCTCGTCTGCCCGGCTGAATTTGATCTCGGCGAAGCGCATAAAGTGGCAGTGCTCTCTGTCACCGAAGGCGACGACAAGCCGCTCAAATACCCCGACATGTTCCGCGCGAGCGACCTGGTGATCATCAATAAGATTGATCTTTTGCCCTATGTTCGCTTTGACGCTGAACGCGCCGCAGCCAATGTGCTGCGCGTCAATCCCAGAGCCAAGGTGCTCCAGCTCTCAGCCACCACAGGCGAAGGATTGGAAAAGTGGCTTGCTTGGGTAAAGGCTCAGCTCGTGCTCGCAAGCCTCTGACGGCCTTCCTGATGAAGGAGCCTGAGGCCGCTGCTTAAAAGCCGTCTCCGAGCTCCTTCACGAGCATTCAGTCCATAAAGAGAACATCGTGACCCCGACCAACGTCAATGCTAAAGACATTGAAGCCCGACTTGTACGCGTGAACGGCCTCGTTCAAGGCGTGGGCTTTCGCCCGACGGTCTGGCGCATTGCCGCGGCACTTAACCTTCGCGGCGAAGTCTTCAATGACCCGCAGGGGGTGGGCGTCCGTCTGGAGGGGAATCCGCAGGCTTTGGATGCTTTTCCGGCTGCGCTGCGCCGCGAATGCCCGCCCTTGGCCCGCATCGATACGCTTGAAGTTTTTCCGGCGGAGACGGTCGGTTTTACGGATTTCCGAATCGTTAAAAGCGAAACCGCAGGTGAAGTCTCAACGATGATCACTCCGGATGCATCTGTGTGCCGGGCATGCCTCACAGAGGTCTTCACGCCGGCCAATCGCCGCTCTCGCTACGCCTTCACCAACTGCACGCACTGCGGTCCGCGCTTTACGATTACGCGCGCCCTTCCCTACGATCGTCCGCAGACGTCCATGGCGGTGTTTCCGATGTGTCCGGCCTGTCTGAAGGAATATGAAAACCCTGCTGACCGGCGCTTTCATGCTCAGCCTAATGCCTGCCCGGTGTGCGGACCAGAGTTGTCGTGGACGGATGCCGGAGGCCGCTCGATTCCTAATGCCGGTGACCCTATTCGTGCTGCCGCCGCAGCGATTGCCCGCGGCGAAATTGTTGCGGTTAAGGGGATCGGAGGCTTTCACCTCGTCTGCGACGCACGGAACCCTCTGGCGGTTGAACGGCTGCGCGCCCGTAAGGGCCGCGGCGAGAAGCCGCTGGCAGTGATGGCCGCAAACACTCAGTCCATTCGCGAGTTTGTGCATGTCTCGGCAGCGGAAGAAAAGATGCTTCTTTCTCCCGCCCACCCCATCGTCCTCCTCGAACGCATCGAATCCGACGAAGACCCGACGAAGCCGCGCCTTGAACTGCCGGGCATCGCCGACGGGATCAGCGAACTTGGCGTCATGCTGCCTTATACGCCGCTCCATGCGCTTCTTTTCCATGCGCTTGAATGTGAACCCGCCGAGGCGGATTGGTTTGAAAACCGTCTCTGCCGGTCACTCCTCGTCATGACGAGCGCCAATCTCGGCGGAGAGCCTCTTGTGATTAACAACGACGAAGCCGTGCTTCGTCTTGGGCAGATTGCAGACAAGTTCCTCATGCATAACCGTGAGATTCTCATCCGGTGCGATGATTCGGTTGTGCGTTTTGTGAACGACTTGCCGCTCTGGGTGCGCCGCGGACGCGGCGTCACGCCCGAAGCAGTGCAGATTCAAGCGGTGCCCGCCGCCCAAGGGTGCCGTGCGCCGCATGCCGTATTGGCCGCGGGGAGTTTCTTAAAGAACGCGGCTGCGCTCACCCGCGGCAGCGAACTTTTCCTCACGCAGCACATCGGTGATCTGGAAAATGTGGCGAGCTGCCAGGCACTCGAGCTCGCTGCCGAGCACCTCGAAAAAATTCTCGATGAAGCGCCTGATGCTTATGCCTGCGACCTGCACCCGGACTTTTTCTCCACGCAGCTCGCACAAAAGCTTGCGCATAAGCACCAAAAACCTCTCGTCGCCATTGCGCACCATGCCGCTCATATTGGAGCGGTAATGGCTGAAGCCGGCCGCAGCACACGCACCATCGGCGCGGCTTTGGACGGCGTTGGACTCGGTCCCGACGGCAGCGTTTGGGGCGGAGAACTCCTCGCCTGCTCGGCCGAAGGTTTTGAACGGCTGGGCACTCTGGAAGCGCTCCCGCTCCCGGGCGGCGACCGTGCGGCTCGGGAATGCTGGCGCATGGGCGCAGCGCTCCTGCTTTCGATCGATTGTGAAGATTGGATTGAGCCGCTGCTTTCCGGCCCCGAAGTGTCTCCTTGGATGCTCGCTGCGCTTCCCCGGCTGGCTGCCTCGCCCAATACGCCAAGAACCTCAGCGCTCGGCCGCTGGTTTGATGCCGCAGCAGCGCTTCTCGGACTCTGCCGCATTCAAAAGGACGAAGCCACCGCCGCCATGCGGCTCGAAAGCGCGGCGGCGCCGATCCTGCGGCACGTTCCTGAGACGCAGATTCTCGCCGGCTTTGACCCGACCTGGACAATCCAAGAGGGCGTACTCTCGCTCGCACCTTTCTGGAAGAGCTTCGCGGCTTTTCTGGCGCACCCGGAAGGCCGCACGAAGCGCCGTCAGGCTCAGGCCGCCGCTGCCTTTGAACTCGTTCTTTCTCGAGCGCTCGTCGACTGGATTGATGCCGCAACGCTCCATGACTCCGACCGCGCCAACGTTATGCTCTCGGGCGGGTGCTTTCTCAACCGAACACTGGCTTCAGCCGTTCCGGCCGGACTCCAAGCGCTCGGCATTGCTGCGCATCTGCCGCATGTCGTGCCGCCCGGGGACGGCGGCCTCGCGCTCGGTCAGGCTTGGCTCGCGTCCCTCGCTTTGGCTGAGGGTAGAGCCGAGTATCCTTACATTCAAGATAAAACCCTGTTCAATCACTCAAGAGACCCCGGCTGCAGCGAAAGTGCAACTTCCGCGGCAGCTCCGACCCGCGTCTGACGCGGCAGCGATTGAACTTTTTTCATTCAAGAGAATTTCATCATGTGTCTCGCAGTTCCTGCTCAGCTCACCACCGTATCGCCCGACGGCATGACCGCCGCCGCGATGATCGGCGGCATTGAAAAAGACGTGGACGTGTCCTTGATTGATGACCCGAAATCGGGCGACTGGGTGATCGTGCACGTGGGATTTGCACTCAACCGCATTGACGAAGCCGAAGCGCAGGAAACGCTCAAGGCGCTTGCCGCCTTGGCTGCCCCTTCTGCCGCTGCGGCATCGAACGACCCCGCCGCCCCGAGTGCTGACCAAGAGGAGATAACGGCGTGAAGTACGTCGACGAATACCGTTCCGGCGAAACCGCCAAGGGCATTGCCGCACGCATCCGCGAAGAAGCCGACCCCAAGCGTGAATACCGCTTCATGGAATTCTGCGGCGGCCACACCCACGTGCTCTCCCGCTGGGGCTTGGGCGACATCCTCCCTGAATCCATCCGCATGATTCACGGTCCGGGCTGTCCGGTGTGCGTGATGCCCATCGGCCGCATCGACATGGCGATGAACCTCGCACTGAACGAACATGTGATCCTCTGCACCTACGCCGACGCCATGCGCGTGCCGGCCTCCAAAGGCCGGTCGCTCTTTAAGTGTCGGGCCGAAGGCGGCGACGTGCGCATGATTTATTCGCCGATGGATGCGGTGAAGATTGCGCGCGAAAATCCTGACCGTCAGGTGGTCTTCTTTGCCATCGGCTTTGAAACCACAACGCCTCCGACGGCAGCTGCCATCCTCGCTGCGAAGCGGCTTGGGCTGAAGAATTTTTCCGTTTTCTGCTGCCACGTGCTCACGCCGGCGGCGATGGAGCATATTCTCCTCACCGCACCCGATCGTCCGGATGCGCCGAAGCTCAATGGCCTCGTGGGACCGGCGCACGTTTCCACCGTTATCGGCTGGAAGCCCTACGAACACTTTGCCCGCGACTGGAAGATTCCTGTGGTGGTCTGCGGCTTTGAGCCGCTCGATATGCTCTACTCGATCCTGATGCTTGTGCGTCAAGTGAACGACGGCAGAAGCGAAGTAGAAAACGAATTTATCCGCGCCGTCACGGAAAACGGCAGCCGCAAGGCCGTCGAGCTCATGGCGCAGGTCTTTGAGCCGCGCGAATCCTTTGAATGGCGCGGTCTCGGAACAGTACCCAAATCCGCCCTGCGGATTCGCCCGGAATATGCTGAATTTGACGCAGAAAAGCGCTTTTCAATGCCGGAAATCCGTGTGGCAGACAATAAGGCCTGTGAATGCGGCGCCATTTTGCGCGGTGAAAAAGAACCCAAGGACTGCCGGCTCTTTGGTACGGTCTGCACACCGGCGCATCCGATCGGAGCCTGCATGGTATCTTCCGAAGGCGCCTGCGCCGCGTACTACAGCTACGGCCGTCACAGCACGATTGAAATTCAGAAAAACGCCTGATCTTGCGGCCCATCAGTGTCGCAAAACCTTTCAAGCGGAGAAAAACAATGACTCATGATCTCAAGGCAGAACGTGCAGGACTGGGACGGCGGCTGGATGTGCGCCGCGGCACCGTTGACATGACGCACGGTTCCGGCGGGCGGGCTTCTGCTCAGCTTATCGGCGAACTCTTTGCCAAACACCTCACCAACGAGTGGCTCGCTCAGGGCCACGACGGCGCTGTCATGCCGCCTATCGTCAAACCGGTAGCCGTTTCCTGTGACGCCCATGTCGTTAAACCGCTCTTCTTTCCCGGCGGCGATACCGGCTTGCCGTGACCGGCACGGGGAATGACGTTGCCATGTGCGGCGCCAAGCCGCTCTGGCTTTCCGCGGCCTTTATTCTCGAAGAAGGTTTTCCGCTCGCTGATCTCGAGAAAATCGTGATCTCCATGGCCGAAACGGCCAAGGAAGCCGGCGTTGCCATCGTGACGGGAGACACCAAGGTCGTGGAAAAAGGACACGGCGACGGCGTCTACATCGCTACGACCGGCATCGGCGAGCGCCTCACTGATCATTTGGTTTCCGGCAAAGCAGCCCGTCCCGGCGACGTTGTGCTGGTTTCCGGCTCCATCGGTGATCACGGCATGACCGTAATGAGTCTGCGCGAAGGCATGACTTTCGGCACGACGCTTGTTTCCGACTGTGCGCCGCTCGGCCGCATGGTGGAAGCGATTGTTGCGGCAGCCCCCAATGTGCATGTGCTGCGTGACCCCACCCGCGGCGGTCTGGGGACAACATTGAATGAAATCGCTGCCGAATCTGAAGTGGGCATTCTGCTGCACGAAGCGGCCATCCCCGTGAAGGATGAAGTCCGCGCAGCCTGTGAATTCCTTGGACTCGATCCGCTTTTCAGCGCCTGCGAAGGCCGCCTGATCTGCATCGTTCCGGCCGATGAAGCCGATGCGGCGCTTGCCGCCATGAAGGCGGATCCGCATGGCGCGGGGGCCGCCAAAGTTGGTGAAGTGCGCTCCGAAGGACCGGGATTTGTAGAGATGGAAACCCTGATGGGCGGCCGCCGCATGGTCGACTGGCTTACCGGCGAGCAGCTTCCGCGCATCTGCTGATTCTGTCGAAAGAGCCGGATTTCAAAAAAGAGGCAGCTGAGCAAACCTTCTCAGCTGCCTCTTTTGAATTTGAGCGGTTGGTCTGCAGTCACCCGCGGATAACCACCCCCGCATCCGGCATAAAGGATGCATATATGGCTGCATCAGCATCCGCTAATTTCGTCCCGGGCAGGAACGGCACGGACATGGCAAAGGGCTTCATCTGCTCCAGACCGGGAATCACAACTTCATAGTTGATGCGGTCGCCTTCAAACAGACGATTAACGATGCGCATGGCGATGCCGCCCCCATCCTGACTGAAGCCAAGATTTTCCGGACGAACCACGAGCAGCGCCTTTTCACCCTTTGCGGGCGGGTTCTGACGCCCCATGCGGGCCTTGAGCACAGCCTCTCCAATTTGAAAGCGGGCGTAGCCGTCTTCAGCATCCAAAAGCGTCCCGGGAATGAGATTGGCCTGACCGATGAAGTCCGCTACAAAGGGCGTTGCCGGATCTTCATAAAGTTCCATCGGCGTGCCGACCTGCTCGATGCGTCCGCGGTTCATCACCATAATGCGGTCCGACATAGTGAGCGCTTCCTTCTGGTCATGCGTGACATAGAGGCACGTGATGCGCAGATCCTGCTGGATGCGGCGGATTTCCGTACGCATGTG
>ERZ824480.3310-NODE-3310-length-11126-cov-4.692711_pt1 | contig 11126 bp, 9 predicted proteins | sample MGYA00519861_ERZ824480 | MGnify/ENA primary metagenome ERZ824480 (study PRJEB31778, sample SAMEA3449152) | human gut metagenome | biome: human gut; feature: human-associated habitat; material: faeces | place: United Kingdom | collected 2010/2012 ...
GTTTTTCCCAATATATTTCAAGGTTTTGGATTTTATTGTAACTCTTTTAAGTTTTCTACATTTTACGAACGCATTTGCTTCTATGCCTGTCACTTTATATGAAGTTCCCTTATGATATACCTTACCGGGAATTTGAACCGCTTTTACCGATTTTTTCCCTTTTCTGACTCCACATACATAAACCTTATTCTTACCGCCGGATATTACTTTATACATTAACTTTCCCGATTCAAACGTCCTGTCAGCCTGCACTGTAATATCCGGTTGTTTTACAGGCGTAGGAACAGGTGCAGACGGCACGACGGATGGCGTAACCGTCAAATCCTGCTGCGGAGACTGCGTTGGAATATTGGTTGGCAACGGAGTAGGAGTAGGAATATCAGCCGAATATACATTACCGTCTGACGCTGTTTTTCCTGCATATCCCCATGCATCATTATTTGATAAATCAAGCCACATTACCGGTCTTACCACATAGTACTTCATTTCAGCCCCTATCGCATCATTCATTAAATAAGCCCCTGTCAAAGCAACATTACCGGATGCGGACACACACATTTCCCTTACTCCCTCTCCTCTTGTTCTGAGCCACCAACGGTCTGTTACATCTCCCTCTTTTGATAAAGCATATTCTGTTGCGGTAGTTTTCCTTGTATCGGATTTTGTTTCAGGATTCGCACAAAATCCAAATTCCGAATTACATACTTCTTCTAATGACAGGATAAATATTTTACCTAACAATTCATTGTTAAGTACAATCATTTCCTGTTCTTCTTTTGAAAATGCTTTATTATAAAACTGCACAGTTTGAAATCTTGCGTGACTTGAACCCCACGAAGGCTTATCAAATAAACTCATATTATAGTATGCAGCCATAAGGCTTCTATCAGATAATAGAAGCGCTTTTCCGTCTTCTACCGACAAAACTCTCCATTTAACCGGCTGCAAATCATTCTCATCAGCGCTGTCCTGCGGATACCAGCCAAAATAAATACAGTCCCATTCCGCATAGTCCTTATCAGCGTCGTACGTAGGATTGGAAAGCTCGTATTCCGTCTCTGCATAAGCATCATGACTATCAATACACACCGCAGATATAATCAATATCAAAAAATTAACAGCCAGCAAAATACTCTTTTTCATAATTGTCACCCCTTTCAAATACAATGAATATGTTTAATAGTGTCTCATCAGGATTATAACTTGTCTTCATCTTTACATATCTTGTTTCATCTGACATATAATATATTTTGACAGAAAAAACTCCTGTTTTATCCACATATATATGATTAAATTGCAAATATCTTCCGCACCCAATCCAACCAACGCACATACCGTTTGAGCATTCTGCCTTTTCAAAAATTCGTGTTTCATATTGTGTGTTAACCGCTGATTCAGCTTCATATAATGTAGGATTTGTACTCATTTGAATTCCTCCTTTTTAACGTGCTTTTAATTAACAGTTACAAAAAAGGAATATGATGTTATAGATGTTATAAAAATTTAAGTCGAACTCATCCCTTATTAAATCAATAGCGTCATTCTTATAATTGTATTTTCAATCCAAATATGACACTGTATGTTATGTGTTTTCAGCATAGCACACATGATATATAAATACAACAACTAAAAAATATTTTTTTTAATATTAAAATTACAACAAGAAAACCGCCTCAAAGCGAAGCGGTCTATCTTCAAACATTGCATTGCTGTTTCTTACTTAACAGCCTGTCACTTTATATGAAGTTCCCTTATGATATAGCTTAAATAACTGACATTGGCCGTGAATGGTAACATTTATATTAAATTACATGGAATGAAACAGTTTTTGGCATCAATCGGAATAACTTCCTCGCACATACAGATAATGCCTCCATTGCCTCGTTCCAGTTTTGCTTTATCTAACAACTCATACTTTCGTACCTCACGCCGGTCCGGATTCGCTGATTTCTTGATTTCCAACGGATGGATAACCCCGTTTTCCTCTACAAATACATCAATCTCTTTTGCATTAGAATCCCGGTAATAAGTCATATTTGCCCTGGAAGGTGCATAAGCAAAATTTTTGAGCAATTCAATTACTACATAATTTTCAAAGTAATGCCCACTAGCCGCTCCATTCATTAATGTATCTCTGGTAAGCCACATGGACAGATAAGCGCACAATCCCGTATCATAAAAATACAGTTTTGGTGTTTTAGCTAGGCGTTTCAGTTCATTATTGGCATAAGGCGGCAACAGATAGATAATGCCTAAACCTTGCAGCAGCCTTACCCATTCTTTTGCTGTCGGCTGAGAAATTTCAGCCACATCCGCCAAAGTCTTATAATTGACCTGTTCTGCAACCAAGGCAGCACAGGCATTCAAAAATTTTCTGAAACGTACTGTATCGGTAATACCTCCTTCCTCAGACACATCCCGCATAAGATAGGTTTCAATATAGGAATTAAAGTATTCCTGCCTTTGCTCTGCATCTGCGTACAGCACATCCGGCATACCCCCTCGCCAGATATGTTCAAACACATTCACAATATCATTCTTTTTTGTAAGCGGCTGTCTTGCCAGTAAGCAAGGTAAAGAAAAGTCCAATTCATTTGGGAAGGTCAGTCCTTCTACTTCATTTTTAGACAGACTGTAAAGTTCCAGAATCCCAATCCTTCCTGCCATTGTTTCGCGGATATTCTTCATCATATTATATTGTTGCGAACCGGTAAGCCAAAACAGACCACGTTCTTCACTTTCATCACACATAATTTTAATCTGCTCGAACAGTTCCGGTGCTTTTTGAATTTCATCAATAATAATCGGAGGTTTATAAGTCTGAAAAAACAAAACAGGGTCAGACTTTGCGAGAATACGGGTCATAGTGTTATCCATAGAAACATAAGTACGGTTTTGCTCTTTTGCCAAATTCTTTAACATAGTAGTCTTTCCAACCTGTCTTGCACCTGTTACGAGCACAGCTTTGAAAAAGGAACTCATACGCAAAAATTTACGCTCCAATGAGCGTTCCATATATTTCATTATAAAGCCTCCTCAAATTCAAAAAATATAAAGTATACTTTATTTTATCTTAATTAGGATTTTTTGTCAACGACTCCGTATATCTTTCATTTCAGCAACCGAATATTTGAGTTACTTTTTTAGCTGCCGCTCCTACAATCACTCCCATTACAACACCTGAAACAATCAAAACCGGAAAATACACAAAAACGCTCACATTTTGAATAATAACATACGCAGCAATTATCTGCCCTGTATTATGCGCTACTGCACCTGCTGCGCTTACCCCTAATATTGAAAATGCAGAAATTTTCTTCAGAAAATACATGACGACAAAACTTAATATACCGCCGCAAAGACTGTATAAAAGCGTTATGCCGTTATAAAAAAGGAGACCCATAAGAACAATACGGGTCATAGATATTACAAATACATCTTTAGCCGGCATCATATACAATCCTGCAAGAACAACAATATTAGCAAGCCCAAGCTTGACTCCCTGCACGCCAAACGAAAACGGTATTATAGCCTCAACATAACTAAATACCATTGCAAGTGCCGTCCACATTGCCATCCTTGCCACACGCTTTGCCATAATACCATTCCCTTTTATACTACATCAACCTCCACCCCGGATGATACTTGTTCTTTAAAATTCCGTTATTAAGCTTTCCCCATCCAAGCGGATACCCGTCTACACAAAAAAGCTTCAGACCTTTATCTGCTGCACCTGCTTCATCTTCCGAAACCGTTATTGTTTCGCCCTTAAGGTATCTTGTAACACGTATATCATCCTGAGTAAATGATATAACATTATTATATTCACCGGGCTTTATTGCCATTGCAAGAGCCTGGCTCGGTTCAAACCTCTTCGTAAGACAGTCTCCAAGATACAGCCCGTTTCGTAAAAAGCGCATTCCCGAAAGCTTCCCGAGACGCTCAGGCATATAATACAGCCGTTCACCCTGAAGCTCAAGACGCCTTTCATCTATATCCCAGTTAAGGTCTTTAGCAAATTCATAAAAATATTCAAGAGCCGGTTTATTCTTTTTCTTCCCTGATACATCTCTCACACTGTTATGAGTATAACTGCCATACACTCCGTCACTATATGTATCGTCTCCGTCTTTTTTCAGAAGCGCAAGAAAATGTCCCTCTCCATTCATCCGGTGCGGCCAAATACGCACGCATTTTTTTAGCTCCTCATTATTATCCGCCCAGCAAGGCCGTCCTTTATCGAATCCTTCATAACCCTCGATGTCAAGAAGCTTCATCTCAGGATATTCGTTAAGTATTCTGGCAATCTGACATTCATCCTCTTCCGGCGAAAATGTACACGTCGAATACAAAAGCATTCCACCGGGCTTTAACATACGGATTACATGCGGAATAATATCCTTCTGAAGCTTTGCATAATAATCTACACCGTTTGCCTCATAATTCTTCATAACAGATGCGTCCTTACGGAACATCCCCTCTCCGGAGCACGGTGCATCAAGAAGAATTTTATCAAAAAAACCCGGAAAATATGCAGCAAGCTTAACAGGAGTTTCACTTACTACAAACGGATTCCTTATTCCAAAAAGCTCAATATTTTTTAATAATGCTTTCGCTCTTGAACTACTTATATCATTTGCAACAAGTACGCCCCGTCCGCAAAGCTTTACGCCAAGTTCAGTTGCTTTTCCGCCCGGTGCGGCACACAAATCAAGCACAGCTTCGCCCGGACTGACTAAAAGTCTGTCAGCCGGCGTCATTGCGCTCGGCTCCTGAAGGTAGTAAAGCCCTGCGTGGTAATACGGATGCTTTGCCGGCTGGACCTTATCTCCGTCATAATAATATCCGTTTTTTATCCACGGAACCTTTTTTATCTTAAACGGAGCTATACGCTCAAATTCCTCACATGTGATTTTCCCTGTATTTACTCTTAAACCATACATTCTCGGCTCATCATAGCTCTTATAAAAGCTGTCAAATTCATCACCGAGAAGCTTTTTCATTCTCGCTTCAAACGAGGCCGGAAGCTGTATCATTTTAACCTACATCAGATTCTCCGGATTAAGACACTCAAGCTCCGGAATAACGAATCTTCCATCCTTTCTTATAAGTACATCATCAAAATATATCTCACCGCCGCCATACTCAGGAGTCATAATGAGTACAAGGTCCCAGTGTATCGAAGATTTATTTCCGTTAGGAGCCTCGTCATAACAGCTTCCCGGAGTAAAGTGTATTGAACCTCTTATTTTCTCATCAAATAAAATATCCTTCATAGGCTTAGTAACATACGGATTAACGCCTATTGCAAATTCCCCGACATATCTTGAGCCGTCGTCAGTATCAAATATCTCATTTATCTTATCTGTATAATTAGCCGTTGCATCAACAATTTTTCCGTCTTTAAACGTAAGCTTTACATTATCATAAGTTACGCCCTGATACATGGACGGAGTATTATAGCATATCACACCGTTTACCGAATTCTTTACAGGCGCCGTATATACCTCGCCGTCAGGGATATTCATATGGCCTGCACACGGAATTACCGGTATATCCTTTATTGAAAATGTAAGGTCTGTTCCGCTTCCCGAGACAAGCCTTACCTTATCGGTTTTTTCCATAAGATTCACAAGCGGCTTCATTGCCTCTTCCATCTTTGAATAATCCAGATTGCACACCTCAAAATAAAAATCCTCAAATGATTCTCTGCTGGTACCTGAAAGCTGTGCCATAGCATCGTTAGGATATCTTAAAACAACCCATCTCGTCTTTGGAACGCGTATATCGGTATGAACAGGTTTCCTGTAATACAGCTCATACATTCTCATATTTTCCGCTGGAACATCCGATAATTCGGCTACATTTTCAGAACCTCTTACCGCAACATAACAATCCATCTGTTCCATCTCGGCGCAGTCACGTTTTGCCATAAATTCCATCTGCTCCTTTGTACAGTTAAGAAGCACTTCACGAAGCACCCTTTGGCTTGTATAATGAACAAACGGTACTCCCTTCGCCTGATATACCGCCTTCACAAGCTGTCTGGCAAGCGGTTCTGTATCCTCGCCTATATAATCAATACAAACCTTATCTCCAGGCTTTACCGCCATTGAAAAATTAACAAGATTATCTGCAAGCTTTACTATCCTGTCGTCCATTTATTTATTATCCTCCTTCATTACTGAATAAAATATATTTCCTGCGGAAGAAAACATACTGTCCGCATTAGCATGATACATCGTCTGCGACTGACCGGTCTGAGGGTCATATATTGTTACACCTGTCTGTGTATATGCCATAATAATAACCGCATGGCTTCCGTCCTTCATTGCTATGACAGGACACCCGCTGCTGACAAAATAAAGCGCTTCATCAAGGTTAATACCACACAGATTAAGCGGTTCACTTACATACTGTGAAAGAATATCCATTATTCCGCCATCCTTTGCTGCTATATCAGACGGTTTCACCTGTATGTATCTTGAGTGAAGCAGCATATATATGCATGCATCTATACTGTCCACCTTACGGGAAGCCTTTATCTGTTCTATTCCCGAAACGGTTTTACTGTTAAACCTTCCGCCTCGTTCCCATACAATTCTGTTATTCTGATTAAGAACAACTCCCTGCTCGCTATCTGCGTATACAACTGCTTCGGCAGGAGAAGAAAATGATGCTTTTATATCACCTTTTGCATATACATAATATTTCACAGGCTTTTCGTATTCATCCAGATAAAGCACATGCTCTTCATTTATGATATATTTGTTAATTACCGCTTCGGCAGGATACGTTTCCATAACAAACGACTGCGGAAAAGACATGTACCACTCAGTCATTGATTTGTCTGACACACGCGAAGTAAGCTTAACAGAGGATTCTTTTACATCAAGTCTGTTAATTATATTATCTGACGGCACAGAAACAAACGAGCCGTCTGCTTTCTTCTTTACCCTGTCAATATATACAACATTATCCTTAACATACGCATTTGAAATATAATGCTGCTTCACCTTATACGTTTTGACAATGTTGCCGTCCATATTCATAATATCAAGCTTCTGCATAATATACTGAACAGCTCCATCCGCTGTATGTGTTATATCAGAATTCTTTCCTGTTCCATATACTATACTTCCTCCTATAACACCGACAAGCCTTACATACTGGTTCTCAGACGGTATTATATCCATACGCTTTCCGGTCTCAAGATTTAATACGATAAGTCCTCCGCTTTCTTCCCATGCAAATATATTGCTGTCTTTTATAATTGTAAAATGCCCGTCACCGGCGTCTTCAGTAATAAGCGTAAGTTTGTCCGCTACAATATCATATGAATATATTCTTCCGTCTATAACAAAGTAAAATACGTCTTTTCCGTTAATATAACAATATTTATCAAAATTCTCTTTTAACAGCTGGTACGGCGTCTCAAACGGAATATATACAAGCTCCTCAAGAGCATTGTCAGACACATGATATCTGTAAAGAATTACAGCAACTTTTCCCTCGTATCCTCCGTGAGAAATATAACCGTATACGGCAAATGTCACATTACCCTCTTCATCCATCGAAATAATCCGGGCATCCTGCTGCCTGTATAGCTTTCTTTCGCTTATATCCTGCTCAAAATACTGTGAATATATTCTATTCAGCTTATTTTCAGCAAGATCATACATATACACGTCGCCAAGCTTTTCAAATGAAACTCTGGTTCCTGCATCATTTACTACAATCTGCATATCAGTATCAGAAGTAATTCCCATATTAAGCTCACTTTTATTCAGACTGGAAAGCGATACATCAAGCATACTTTCCATAGTACGTTCATACCAGAGAAGATACATTCTTCCTGACGTATATTTGATACGGTAATATTCTTTTACATAAAACGTCTCGGTACCGGCATCCGTTTCCGCAGTTGCATAATATACAAGCTGAATTGCGGCTGTCTCGATATTAATTTCCTTAACTGTCGGTATAATATCCGTAATTACAGAAGGAGTAAGCGAACCCCACGTTACATTTGCAAATGATGAATGGATATCTACATATGCAAGAGTCGTATTATCAGCAGACGCTGAAGGTTCAATATATGTCGCCGCATTTTCATCTTTATTAATCGTCATATTATGAAAATTCATTACAAAATCAATCTTTTCAGGCACATGACACTCTTCCGGATAATATTTAATTCTGGTATAATAATTAATCTTCCTGCTTACGCTTGTAATCAAAGTAATCTTAAGCGAATATTCTTTACTTGTCTCAAATTCACAGTCAGGCTTTATATTGCATACGCGCATATCATCCTCGTTAGTAAGCGCACTTACAGAACCGGAATCCATAAGCTCTCCGGTATCACATGACCTGACTTCATAATTAAGCTTATTAATAGCCGTACCGTACTCACGTATATTGACCCCGAACAGCTTACTGTCATCAAGAACCGTTATGGATTCTCTCATCATACCTACAGGAATATTACTGCTGTATCCGTACAGCCTGTTCATATCCCTGCCTGACGAACTAATGTACAATACAGGATAAGTCTCTCCTTTAGCCTCCACAGTATTGCCGGGTGTATATACATTTATCTCTTCAATATATTTTCCGAAAAACCAGAGGGCTGCCGCAAATATAATAACCAGCCCCATAACTTTATATAAATGCTTTAACATATTATCTCCCTGAATTACATTCGATTTGTGTCTATTTTACAGACATTTTCCCGAAAATACAATACCACCCACTCACAATTTAACACAATATGCATAGAATAACACTATAATATTTACAAAACCGAGGTGACTTACCTTTGTATAATGACGGAATGAATAAAATGCCTTTCTCTCCTTTTTATAATTATGACAGCAGCGACAAAATGGATAACGACTATTTTTACATGCAGAGCATAACTCCGTATGGAATGTCTGATATCACAAAACATATTATAGACGAATGCGACAGGCTTGAATATGACGGAAGCTTTATGTTTGATGAATATCCTGACAAAAACCGCATGCTTGCAATTACAAAAAGGATTGCCAAAAACACCTCGTCCGGAAAATCTATGGAAAATATGATATTTCAGGCATTGGCAAATGAAATGATTCACAGAAGACGCCGCCACCGGTGCTGCAAAAACTGGAACCGCAAATGTTTTTATTAATATGAATCATTAATCACAGGATATCCTACTGATATTTCCATAACATCTTCTTTTTCATTGTAACTATAACTCACCTGTACATTTATCAGCTCGTCATCAGCTGTTATAGTATCGGTGAGTTTCTTTGAATAACCATACTGTGTAAAATACCCGCTGTCCTTACCTTTGCACACAAACTCAGCGTTAATCCTCGAAAATATCCTGTCCGTATACCCCTTACACTGCCTGTCTGTCATTTTTCCGTCTTTTAAGGCATTAATCTTTATATAAGTAATATAATCCGCACCAAATGAATCTAATACTCCTTCCGCCGTCTTTTTTATATCTTCCGCATTTTCAGTATCAGCCTTAAGTGTAACCGTACCGTGAAAGTATGTACTTCCTGATAAAATATTTTTTGTCACAATCTCATTTACAATGAACTCTTCCTCCTCATAAGAAGCTTTCATATATACAACATCTTTTCCCCGGTATTTTTCATATGAAATATTCCCATATCCAAGCGCCCTGTTTAGTTCACTTAGAAACGGCTTTGCCGATTTATAAAGACTGCCCTCTCCAAACGGCAGCCTTGCAGTAGTTTCCACAATACATTCCGATACCGTAACCCTATCAGAAGCCGCAAATGCTTCGGTGATTTTTACATCATCAGGAAAGGAATGATTTAAAATTACCTGCACACATGCCGCAACACATAACGCCGCACATAGTGCGCATACTATTTTTATCTTTGTATTACTGAATACAGATTTTATTATATTCACAACAATTCCTCCATTGCAATTTCCATAACTTATACTGTATTCATATTTTTACCTTATATATTAACTTCTATACATTTTTATCCTCTGTATTGCTCATTATAAAACTTTTATAAAATATTTATCAATTAGTTGTTACGGCTTGATATTTTAACATTTATTAAATATACTTAATATAGAATAGATACAGGAGGTACGCCGTTTGAGAGTAAATATACGTCTGAAAAATATCATTATACTTACTATTGCCGGCCTTATTAATGCATTCGGAGTAACCGTATTCCTTGCTCCGGTCAAATTATACGACAGCGGCATATCAGGAACATCAATGATTCTTTCACAGCTTACTCCGCCGTACTTAAGCCTTTCCGTATTTCTTGTACTGCTTAACATTCCGCTTTTCATTATAGGATTTAAACGTCAGGGAATAACTTTTACAATATATTCCGTATACGCGGTTTTTATATATTCGCTCGGCGCATTCCTTATAACAGATGTACTTCCGATTAATGTAAGCGTTGTTTCTCCGCTTGCCGGAGATGACCTTCTTTTATGCGCGCTGTTTGGAGGAGTCATATCAGGGGTAGGAAGCGGCCTTACAATAAGATTTGGCGGTGCAATCGACGGCATAGAAGTTATGGCAGTTATATTTGCAAAACGAATTGGTATAACTGTAGGAACATTTGTAATGATATACAACGTTATTCTGTACATAATATGCGGTATTGCTATCGGAAGCTTTATTCTTCCGCTGTATTCTATCTTAACCTACGGAGCGGCACTGAAAACTATAGATTTTATAGTAGAAGGTATAAATAGAGCAAAAGCTGCAACAATAATAACTGACAAAGCCGAACCTGTATGCGCTGCATTATCCGAAACTTTCGGACGCGGACTTACAATCTCCAATGTTAAGGGATATTATTCCGATTCAGACAAATCAATGATATATTTTGTTGTCAACAGATTTCAGATTTCAAAGATGAGGGATATTGTACATTCAATCGATTCCTCCGCATTTATTTCCATTACGGAAGTTGCGGATGTATTTGGACAGGGGCAGCAGACATAATAAACGACTGCATCTATCTTATTATGTTTATAAGCCAAAAGTTATACTATTTATTTTATCTAGGGAAACGCTGATTAATTAACCTTATTTTCAGCATTATCCATATTTGTCAAGTTTT
>ERZ824480.3312-NODE-3312-length-11123-cov-4.524846_pt1 | contig 11123 bp, 8 predicted proteins | sample MGYA00519861_ERZ824480 | MGnify/ENA primary metagenome ERZ824480 (study PRJEB31778, sample SAMEA3449152) | human gut metagenome | biome: human gut; feature: human-associated habitat; material: faeces | place: United Kingdom | collected 2010/2012 ...
GCTGGCGCTCGATGTCCGCGTGGAACACCACCTGCATCAGCACGTCCCCCAGCTCCTCCCGCAGCAGGTCCGCATCGTCCCGGTCGATGCCCTCGGCGGCCTCATAGGCCTCCTCCAGCAGTCCCCGGCGGATGGATTGGTGGGTCTGCACCTGGTCCCAGGGGCAGCCCTCCGGCGAGCGGAGCACCCGGATGATCTCCAGCAGGTCGTCGTAGTCGTATCGCGCTTTCTCCTTAAAATGTACCATATTCCCGCTCCTATTGCAAGTCCTCTTATCGGCAAAATAGCCTGATGAGGCTGTTTTTCGTGAAAAATGTACGGAATTTTCGTCTATTTCAGCCGCAGCCAGCGGACAAGACGCTCCCCGCCGGGCAGGGCCATGGCCTCCTCCCGGCCCACGGCCCCCAGCAGCAGCGCCGCCCCGGCGTAGATCACCGCCGCCAGGGCCACCGCCAGCAGGGTGGCCAGACCCCCGGGCAGCAGGTCTGCCAGCAGCCGGTGGAGCCACCATGCCGCCGCGCCCATCCCCAGGGCCGCCAGCCCCGGCCGGGAAAATATCCGGAAATAATCGGGCCTTTCCGGCACATACCGGGCAATGGCCCCCAGGTTCAGCACCGTGATCAGGGCATAGCAGCACAGGGTGCTCACCGGCAGGCCCCGGATGCCGTAATCGGGGTTGGAGATCATCAGATAGTTCAGGGCGATCTTCAGCCCGCCTCCGGCCAGCAGAGTCCAAAGGGGGACTTTTTCCCGGCCATAGGCCTGCAAAATCCCGTTGGACAGGGCCATCAGGCACACAAAAATGCTGCCGACGCCCAGAATTTCCAGGTGATACGCCGCGGCCTCCAGGGTGGCCGCCCCCTTGGCCGGGTACAGCAGCTCCAGAATGGGCCGGGCCAGAACGCTGAGTCCCACCCCCGCCGGCAGGGCCAGCAGGGCCGTCAGCCGGAAGGCGGCGGCGGTGTGCCGCCCGGCGGCGGACCGGTCCCCCCGGGCCAGAGCCGCCCCGATGGCGGGGATCAGGCTGATGGTCAGCGGATAGATAAACGCCGCCGGAAGGGCAAACAGATTCCCGGCATAGCTGTAGGTCCCGTAGAGGCCGGCGGCCTCCGGCTCCGTCAGGCCCCAGGAGGTCTGCAGGATGCCCATGGTGATGGACTGGTCCAGCAGATTGATCACCGACAGGCTCACGGAACCCACGGTGATGGGCACCCCGATGGCCAGCAATTGGCGCAGGATATCCCAGCTCTGTCCCGGGTCGTCCCGGCCCTTGTCCCGGGACAAATGGGTCGCTGTCCACACGGTCAGGGCCAGCAGGGACAGAATCACCCCCGCCGTGACCCCGGCGATGGCTCCAGCGGCGGCTATATGGGAGGGGTACCCCTGCCGCAGCAGCCACCAGGCAAGACCCAGGCCCACCACCAGCTTGCTGCCGGATTCAATGATCTCGCTGGCGGCGGTGGGACGCATATCGCCCATGCCCTGGGTATAGCCCCGGATCACCGACACCAGACACACGCACAGCACCGCCGGAGACAGCACCCGGATGGCGTCCTCCGCCCGGGTGTTGTGCATCCACCCGGCCAGGTCCCCGGCCAGGAAGAACATCAGGCCGCTGCTGAGAAGCCCCAGCAGCAGAAACAGCCAGAAGGCCACGGAGACGATGCGCCGCCGCCGGTTTACCCAGCCCAGAGCCTCCGCCTGGGACACCAGCCGGGAAAGAGCCAGAGGAAGCCCGGCGGTGGACACCATCAGCAGCAGGTTATAGATGTTATAGGCGGCGTAGAAATAGTTCATGCCCTGCTCGTCCAGCAGGTTCCCCAGAGGGATCTTGTACAGGGCGCCGATGGCCTTGGTGACAAGCATGGTGACCGTCAGCAGGGCGGCGCCCCCTAAAAATGACTGCTTCCCCCTGGTCATGGACCCTCCTCATTTCATTTCTTCATATTTTCATGGAACGCCCGGAAGGCCGACAGGTTCTCGGCGATCTTTTCGGGCCGCTGGATATACTCCGTGGGATACTTGGCGTGGAACACCCGCTGGATGCGGCCCCGGACCGGGTCCACCATCTTGGTGGAGCCGCCTGCCCCCAGGGAGAGGATGCTGTGCAGCTCCTCCATGATGTAAATATTATACAGCCCCTGGGCTCCGGATATGCACCAGCCCACGTTTTCAAAGCTGCCGGACATATACTTCTGGCGATAGAGATAGTACGGAGAGAATCCGGCGGCGCGGAGGGTGGGGTCGGCATAGTCCAGCATCCGGGCCACGTCCTCCGCCGTGGGGATGGGCAGACCCTCCAGCAGGATGCGGCTGCCCTTTTTCAGGCTCAGGGTATGGACGGTGATGTTGTCGGCCCCGAAGGTCAGGCACTTGTCCAGGGTCCGGCGGAAGCCCTCCGGCGTGTCGGCAGGCAGCCCGGCGATCAGGTCCATGTTCACATGGGGAAAGCCCATGGACGCGGCCAGGGCCATGGTGTCCTCAATGTCCCGGGCGGTGTGGCGGCGGCCGATGGCCCGGAGCACTTCGTCCTCCAGGGACTGGGGATTGACGCTGATGCGGTCGGCCCCGTGGTCCAGCAGCACCTGGAGCTTTTCCCGGGTGATGGTGTCGGGCCGTCCGGCCTCGATGCAGTATTCCGCGCAGCCGGACAGGTCGAAGCTGCGGTTCAGGTGGGTCAGCAGCCGGTCCATCTGCTGGGCGGACAGGGTGGTGGGGGTGCCGCCGCCCATATAGAAGGACTTGATGCGCAGGCCCGTCTCCCGGACCATTTGGGCGGCGTCGGTGATCTCCCGGCACAGCACCTCTAAATACGGCTCCATCAGCCCCAGGGATTTTTCCACCGACTGGGACACGAAGCTGCAATAGGCGCAGCGGGTGGGGCAGAAGGGGATGCCGATGTACAGAGAGATGTCCTCGGGGCGCAGGTCGCTCCTGGCCTTCAGGCCCGCCTCGGCGCTCTCCAGCGCCAGACGCCGCCGCGCCGGGGAGACACAGTACGTATCCCGCAGCACCCGGTCCGCCTGGGCGGGGGTCATGCCGTCCTCCAGCATGGTCCGCACCAGCTTGGCCGGGCGGATGCCCGTCAGCGCGCCCCAGCTGGGCGTCACGCCGGTGACGTCCCGGGCCGCCCGGAAAAAGGACAGCTTCAGCGCACGCTGACGCAGGCGTTCCCGTTCGTATGCGTCGGAAACGCCTGCGGTCCGAACGCGGGCCTCGCCCCGCGCCGTTTTGCCGCCATAGGTCAGTGTCGTGACCCCGGTGGCATATACATTGCCCTCATGCAGTGTGACCTCCGCGTGGCTGTCCCCGTCCTCGCCCTCATATACCGGGCGCTCCTCCGGAAAAAAGGCCAGCAGGCTCTGCTCGATGGCGTAGCGGTCCTCGTGACCGCGCAGGTTCAGCTTCATTGCGCCGTCCCCTGCCGCATATAGGGGTTCATGCGGCGCTCAAAGTCCAGCGTCGTTTCCCGGTCATGGCCGGGCAGGACCCGCCAGTCGCCCTCCAGCGCCGCCAGACGGCCCAGGGAGGCGAGCATCTTGGGATAGCTGCCGCCGGGGAAGTCGCATCGTCCGCAGGAGCAGCGGAACAGGGTATCCCCGGCAAAGATCACGTGCTCCCGGTCCAACAGCAGACACACGGAGCCCTCGGAGTGGCCCGGTGTTTCCATGACCCGCAGGGACAGCCCGCCCAGGGGCAGCACGTCGCCCTCCTTATAATACCGCTGGTGCTGCTCGTCCACCCGGGTGAACAGCAGCTCGCCGCCCCGCCCGGTCACGCTGTCCTTCTCGTGGATGTACACCGGCACGTCCGGGTATCTCTCCAACAGGGGCCGCACGGCGGAGGTGTGGTCAAAGTGCCCGTGGGTCAGCAGGATATATTTGAGCGCGCAGCCGCTTTGGCGCACCAGCTGCTCCACCCGGGCGGCATCGTCGCCGGGGTCGATCAGGGCACAGACCTTCGCGTCCTCGTCGCACAGCAGGTAGCAGTTGGTCATGATAGGGCCCACTTGCAGTGTTTTGATGGTCATGGTGTCCTCCTTACAGGGTGTCGGTGTCCAGAATGATGGTCAGCGGTCCGTCGTTCAGGCTGTCCACCTGCATATAGGCGCCGAATTCACCCGTCTCGGTGTGAAAGCCCTTGTCCCGGCACAGCTGCACGAACTTTTCGTACAGGGGGATGGCCACCTCCGGCCGCGCCGCCGCCAGAAAGTCCGGCCGCCGGCCCTTCTTGCAGTTGGCGTACAGCGTGAACTGGGACACGATCAGCAGCTCTCCGCCCACATCCGTCAGGCTGCGGTTCATTTTTTCATGTTCGTCCTCAAAGATACGCAGGCCCGTCAGCTTGTCGGCCAGCTTTACCGCCTGTGCCTCGGTGTCCTCATGGGTCACACCCAGCAGCACCAAAAAGCCCTCGCCGATCTGTCCGATGACCTTGCCGTCCACGGAAACGCTGGCGTGTTTTACACGGGTCAATACAGCACGCATAATTCTATCTCCTTTATACTGTTTGTATTCACATTGGCCTTATCCGGCCGGTCTTGTCACCCGCATGACGCCCGATATCTGCTCCAGCCGCCGCATGACGGTCCGCAGCTGCTCACTGTCCGGCACGTCGATGTCCAGCGACAGCAGGGCAAAGCCGTCCGGCGTGCTCCGGGCATTCAGCGAGGAGACGTGAGTCTTGGTGCTGGACAGCACCGTGGATACGTCCATGATGATGTTGATGCGGTCCTTGGCGGTGATCTCCAGCGTGGTGCGGTAGCTCTCCCGCGTGTCGCTGCCCCAGGAGACCTTGATCCACCGGCCCGCCTCGCTGGGCTTGCGCCGGGCCGGGTCCGCGTTGGGACAGTCCGCCCGGTGCACGGAAATGCCGTAGCCGCGGGTGATGAAGCCCACGATATCGTCTCCCGGCACAGGGGTGCAGCACTTGGAGAACTTCACCAGACAGTTGGTCAGACCCTCCACCACGATCCCCTGCTCGCCCTTGGCGCGCTGGGGCACAGCGGGACGCATGAGCTGCGGCTGGTCCGCCACGGGGACCTCCGCCTGCCGTTCCGTCTGATGCTGGTGGATGATGCGCTGAATGTCCTCCCGCAGCCGGCCGACGACCTTCAGTGCCGAAATGCCGCCGTAGCCGATGGCGGCGTACATATCGTCCAGTGACGTGAAGCACAGCTTCTTCAGCATGCCGGGCAGGTTCTCCTCGTTGGTCAGCTCCTTCAGCGTCACGCCGGTGCGCTTCAGCTCCGACTCAAAGCTCTGCCGCCCGTTGACGATGTTCTCGTCCCGCTTTTCCTTCTTGAACCACTGGCGTATTTTACTGCGGGCGTTGCTGCTCCGGGCGATCTTCACCCAGTCGCGGCTGGGGCCGTGGGCGGATTTGCTGGTCATCACTTCCACCACGTCGCCGTTGCGGAGGTGGTAGTCGAACTGCACGATCCGCCCGTTGACCTTGGCGCCCACCATGTGGTTGCCGATGGCGGAGTGTATGGTATAGGCGAAGTCGATGGGCGTGGCCCCGGCCGGCAGGTTGATCACGTCGCCGTTGGGCGTGAACACGAACACCTCGTCGGCGAACATATCCACCTTCAGAGAGTGGATGAAGTCCTCGGCGTCGGCGTCCTCCTGATTTTCCAGCAGGCGGCGCACCCACTCATAGCTGCGCTCGTCGCCGGCGCCCTGTCCGTTCTGCTTGTACTTCCAGTGGGCGGCCACGCCGTACTCCGCCACCTCGTGCATCTCCTTCGTCCGGATCTGTACCTCGAAGGGGATGCCGCTTTCGCCCACCACCGTGGTGTGTAGGCTCTGGTACATATTGGGCTTCGGCGTGCCGATGTAATCCTTGAACCGGCCCAGAATGGGCTTGAACAGGTCGTGGATGATGCCCAGCACGTTGTAGCAGTCCGCCACCGTGTCCACGATGACCCGGAAGGCGAACAGGTCGAACACATCGTCCAGGCTCTTGTTCTGGGTGTACATTTTGCGGTAGATGGAGTAGGGGTGCTTCATCCGGCCGTAGACCGTGGCGTCGATGCCCTCCTCCTTCAGCCGCGTGACGATGCGGTCGTGCACGGCGGACATGAACCCGTCGTACTCCGCGGCCTTTTCGTCCAGCGCCTCGGTGATCTCCCGGTAGCCCACCGGGTCCAGATACTTCAGCGACAGATCCTCCAGCTCCCATTTCATCTTCTGCATACCCAGTCGGTGTGCGATGGGAGCGTAGATCTCCATAGTCTCAAAGGACTTCTGCTTCTGCTTCTCCGGCGTCTGGTACTCCATGGTCCGCATATTGTGCAGCCGGTCGGAGATCTTGATGAGAATGACCCGGATGTCCTTGGCCATGGCCATGAGCATCTTCCGCAGGTTCTCCATCTGCTCCTCTTCTTTGGAGGTGTAGTGGACCCGCGTCAGCTTGCTGACGCCCTCCACCAGATCCGCCACCGTAGGGGAAAACAGCTTTGCCAGCTCCTCGTGGGTGGCGGTGGTATCCTCGATGGTGTCGTGCAGCAGGGCCGCCACAATAGACTCTGTGTCCAGGTGCAGCTCCTCCGCCACGATCTGTGCCACCGCCAGGGGATGTGTGATAAAGGGCGAGCCGTCCTTGCGGTTCTGCCCCGCGTGGTGGGTATCGGCGAATTCATAGGCGGCGCGTATCTGGTCAAAGCCCGCCGCCGGGTTGTAGCCCTTTACCGTCTCCACAAGATGTTCGTATTGCTCCTGAGGTGTCACAGCGCACCACCTCCCTTCTCGTTATCGTTTTGCAGCGTGTTCATCAGCGGCGACTGATCCAGTGCTACGTGTTGTCCCCGCCGCAGGTGCAGCGTGATGGCGTCGCCGTTCAGCTGCCAGTCCAGCAATCCCCGTTCCCGGAACACCGCGGCGCACATGGCTGCCCGCAGTACCGGTTCCGCGCCGCCCAGCTCCGCCGCCATCAGCCGCAGCAGCGGCAAGCGGTCTGTGGTCAGCCCGTCCTCGGGCACGGTCCGGTCTAAAAACCGCCAGGCGGCGGCGAATTGCTCCCGGGTGGGCAGCGCCCGCCGCGCCTCCCGCAGAGAAACGGCCTTTCCGGCGGCGCACCGGTGGGCCAGTGTCAGCGCCTCCTGCTCCCGCCCGCTGGCGCAGAGGGAGGGCCGGATATCCACCATCTGCAGCTGCACCGTCCGGCTGCCCCGGAACTCATTGATCTGCAAATAAAATGCCGCGTCCACCCGGTCGCCCGGATGGCACCCGCAGCGCTCGGCCACGGTGGAGAAGAATATGCCGTCGAACTGGGCGCAGCCCTTGCCCAGCCGCAGCTTCAGATGCCGGTTCTGGCCCACGTTCTGGGTCCGCAGCAGCGTGGCGCCCAGCAGGCAGAACAGCGGTCTGGCGTTGCCGCTGCCATAGGGCTCCAGCACGGACAGGGCCTCCAGCTCCTCCAGCGTCACCGCAGCGGGGTGGGCGATGGCCACGTCGATCTCCAGTGCCGACTCCGGCTGCTGTCCGCCGCAGTAGCTGCGGGCGTATTCATTCATCCGGTCCCGGAAGGCCGGTATGTTGTCCCGGTCGATGGTAAAGCCTGCCGCCAGCTCGTGCCCGCCGAAGCCCAGCAGCAGGTCCTTGCAGTTTTCCAGCGCGGCGAACAGATTAAAGCCGCCCCAGCTGCGGCAGCTGCCTTTGCCGGTGCTGCCGTTCAGATGGATCATAAAGCTGGGCCGGGAGTATTTTTCCGACAGGCGGCTGGCCACGATGCCCACCACGCCCTGGTGCCACCGGCTGCTCTCCAGCACCAGCGCGCTGCGCTGGCGCTCCGGCATCCGGTCAATCATCTCCTCCGCCTGGGTGTAGATATCCTGCTCTACGTTCTGGCGCTCCCGGTTCAGAGCGCACAGCTCCTTAGCCATGGCCTCCGCCGCGGCGGGATCGGTGCACAGCAGCAGCTCCGCCGCCTTGTCCGCCGCGCCCATGCGTCCGGCAGCGTTGATCCGCGGCGCCAGCACGAAGCCGATCTGCACCGAAGAGATCTCCTTCCCGCTCAGACCCGCCTCCCGCAGCAGGGCGTGCAGGCCGATAAAGTCCGAGTGCTCCAGCGTGGCCAGCCCGCGGGAGACGATGGTGCGGTTTTCGCCGGACATCTGCATGACGTCCGCTACCGTGCCGATGGCCGCCAGCGTGCAGTACCGGGCAAAGAGAGGCTCCTCCCGGTCCGGCCCGCCCAGGGCCAGCACCAGCTTCAGCGCCACGCCGCAGCCGGCCAGATGCTTGAAGGGGTACGCGCAGTCCGCCCGGTGGGGGTCCACCACAGCCACGGCCCGGGGCAGGACCTCCCGGCACTCGTGGTGGTCGGTGATGACCACGTCCAGCCCCAGTGAGTTGGCGTAGTCCACCTCCTCCACACCGGTGATGCCGCAGTCCACCGTTACCAGCAGGCGCACGCCCTGGTCGAAAAGGCCCTTGATGGCGTCACGGCTGAGACCGTAGCCGTCCTCGATGCGCCGGGGAATGTAGTGCACCACGTCGGCGCCCCGGCTCTTGAGATAGTCTACCAGAATACAGGTGGCGGTAATGCCGTCCACATCATAGTCGCCGAACACGGCGATCCTCTCGCCATTCGCGATCGCCTGCTGCACACGCGCCGCGGCCTTGTCCATGTCCCGCATCAGGAAGGGACTGATGGTCAGCTTGTCCTCACGCTCCAGAAAGGCGGCGGCCTGCTCCGGCGTTTCGATGCCGCGGGCGGAGAGCACGGCGGCCACCAGATAGGGATAGCCGGCCGCGCGCAGACATGCCTGCGCCTCCGGCTTTTCCGGCGCGATATGCCACTTGCTGAACCGCACGGCGGTCACCTTCCTCTCTGCATGATAAATGGAACTTTCATCCCATGATAACATTACTAATACTTTATTATATCAACATCGTGCGGAAAGGTAAAGAAAAAATTTCTTTTCCGCACCTGTTCGGAAAAGAAAACAACAGCTTGCAATCCGCGGCCATATGGTCTATGATGGATACAATACAGACAGAATCGAGGAACTGCTCATGCGCCCTGACGGAAAGCGAGTAAAGGACCTGCCCCCCATCGTGGCAGCCATTCCCTACATCATGCCCAAGCGGTACGATGCCTGGAACACCATCACCGAAAACATCGACGAGGAGGGCATCAAGGCCTATATCCGCGAAAAACGGCGCGCTGGGATCCGCATCAACCACATGGCGGTGATCATCGCCGCCTATTACAAGGCCTATCAGACCAACCCCAAGCTCAACTGGTTTGTGGTCAACAGTCATCTCTATGAGCGCAACCATTTCTGCGTCTCCTTTGTCATCCTGAAAAAGCGGGCCGACGGCAGCCCGGATGAGACGACGCTGAAGATCTATCTGGAGCCCAAGGACACTATTTTCACCATCAACCAGAAGATCGCCGATGCCATCGCCGTCAACAGCCAGACGGAGCAGAAGAACAGCACCGACAAGTTCGCCAAGATGATGTTCTCCATCCCCGGCCTGCCCAAGTTCGTGATCTGGCTGGCCTACCATCTGGACAAGCATGGCCTGCTGCCCCGGAAGATCATCGACCTGAGCCCCTTCCACACCAGTATGTTCATCACCAACCTGGCTTCTATCAAGACCAGCTACATCCACCACCACTGCTATGAATTCGGCACCACCAGCGTGTTCGTTTGCATGGGCAAGCCGGTACCTAACTACATGAACGGTGACCTGACCAAGAAGATGATGCCTTTGGGCATCGTTATGGACGAGCGTATCTGCACCGGTTATGAGTACGCCGCCTTCTGTCACGACTTCCGCAGGTGCCTGCGGGACCTGACCTGTCTGGAGACGCCCTTCGACGGCAGCGCCCCGGCTGAGATGCCGCAGGCAGAGGAAGCGGCTCCCGCCGAAGCGTGAATACAACAAGCCCCGGAGCGATGCCCCGGGGCTTGTTCTCTGCATATTACCAGTTATCCTCGCCAAAGGGGTCATGGGGGCGGAACTGATCGTCATCCTCCGGCCGCGGCGGGAAGAAGCCTACGCCCTTGATCTTTTTGATCTCCTGGAAGAAGGCGATGTTGGCCTGCGCCCGATAGGGTGCCACCCAGATATCCAGAATGCCCAGTGTCAGACTCACCAGAATATTCCATCCGATGAAGCTCAGATCCAGCACGAACAGCTGCCACTTGAAGCCCAGGGTCTGGGCTTTGCTCATGTTGAGGGCCTCCATGACGCCGATCTCCGGGTTTTCGCACAGGTTCAGCATAGCAAAGCGGTAGCGGTAGGCCGCCACGATGCCGGGGATCACCAGCAGCAGCGTCCACAGGGAGATGAAGATGACCTGCACGACATACAGCAGAATGATCTTCCCGGCGAAGGCGAAGCCATCGAACAGGGTGACGAAGGGCATCTCCTCACCCCGACGGATGCCCAGGTGGTACAGGGACGCACCGACGTTGAGCACTACGCCCAGCAGCGTGCACACGATAGACACGAACCACACCGCAAAAGCGGGGAACGCCCGGTGCAGCGCCAGGAAGCTCAGATCCATATCGAACCGCAGGGAGTAGACATAGGCGAACTCGTCGTCCATCTGCACATAGTCGCTGATGCCGTTGATGACGAACATGATGGCCAGCAGCACCAGTGTAAACAGGTAAGGGCTGACCTGTGCGGTTTTCAGCAGCACCTTGGACTCCCGCTTCAGGGAACCACGGTCAAGTACCATACTAAAATACCATCCTTTCGGAATAGAGTTTGATATCCGGCGGAGGACCGTCTGCCGCAGTGCAGGAAGTTTTTTCCGGCGGAGTCCGTCCCTCTACCGTATAGTGTAGCACAGCTGCCCGAAAAACACAAGAGGCGGTCTTTGCCGGTGAAGTTTCCGACAAAAACCGCAAAAAAACGTGGGAATTTCAACGCGGGGCTGGACAAGAGAAAAGTTTTGTTGTAATATTTAAGACAGTATGCGGTGGCATAGCGCCACCCGGTAGTAAGATGAGGTGAAGACAATGGCACAAGCATTCTTTGGCGGCGTTCATCCCAACGACATGAAGGCCGCAACCAATGAAAAGGCCATCGAAAAGCTGGCGGCGCCGGCTGAGGTGGTCATTCCCATGTCTATGCACATCGGTGCGCCTTGCAAGCCTA
>ERZ824480.3314-NODE-3314-length-11121-cov-4.939183_pt1 | contig 11121 bp, 7 predicted proteins | sample MGYA00519861_ERZ824480 | MGnify/ENA primary metagenome ERZ824480 (study PRJEB31778, sample SAMEA3449152) | human gut metagenome | biome: human gut; feature: human-associated habitat; material: faeces | place: United Kingdom | collected 2010/2012 ...
CACCCACCTATGAGCAAGCTCATGTGGGCTTAGACCTTTTGACCCTGGCATCATAGCATGCAAGTATGTTATTCAGGAAAGCTCTGGAAGAGCGATTTTGCGAATGGGGTTCTGAATAGTTAATGTTATTTTTAAGAGCGAATCGCCCGGGAAGGGCGATTTGCTCTTTTATAAAAGTGGAGGTATCCGTGGCAAAGCTGAACATAGCAAACCTTAAGAAAACTCTATATTATTTGCAACGCAACGGCCTGAGGGAAACCTGGATCTCTGTAAGGGAACGCCTGACAGAGACAGACCGCTATTTTTATGTGCCCTGTCCGGAAGAGGAACTGGAAAGGCAAAGTTGCAGAAAATGGGATAATCCGGTTACACTCAGCATTGTGGTGCCGTTGTACCGTACCCCGGAAATCTATCTGAACAGAATGATAACAAGCGTTATGCAACAGAGCTATCCTCACTGGGAACTGATTCTGGCGGATGCCACAGAGGATCACAGTGTGGAGGAGACGTTGACAAATCAGGGATTCCTGACAGAACGGCTCCTGGAAAATGCGGAAACTATTGCAGCGGATGCAAGGATCCACTATATACACCTTACGGAAAATGCCGGAATTGCGGCGAATACTAATCAGGCATTACCCTATGCAAGGGGAGAATATATCGGCCTGCTGGATCATGATGATGTATTGACACCGGATGCTCTGTATGAGATGGCAGATGCTATTACCAAAGCAAATGACAGAGGTGTCAGAGTTGCATTCGCTTATTCGGATGAAGACAAATGCAACGGGGATGAGACAAAATATTACGATCCCAACCATAAAGAAGACTTTAATTACGATTTAATCCTGAGTAATAACTATATCTGCCATTTTCTGGTGATGGATGCAGATCTGATGAAGAAACTGGCCTTCCGGCCAGAATGCGACGGTGCCCAGGACTATGATCTGGTGCTGCGGGCAGTGTCAGAGGTGCTGGCTGCAGATGGCCGCTCCGGGGAGGAGAGAATTCTTCATATTCCCAGAGTGCTGTATCACTGGAGATGCCATGAAGCATCTACAGCAGCCAATCCCCACAGCAAGAAATATGCTTACGAAGCGGGGCTGCGTGCACTGCAGGATCATGCGGCAGAACGTGGGATCCCGGCAAAGGCAGAGGAGACCAGACATGTAGGATTTTATCGGTTACAATATACAGAGGTATTACAGGAGAGACCGGATGTGGCTGCAGTAGGTGGAAGAGTGCTGTCTGGGAAAAACCGCGGCAGGATCGCCGGCGGCAGAATGACTGCGGACGGAAAGGTGTTCTACGAGGGACTGCCGAAGGACTTTGGCGGTTATCTTCACCGGGCGGAGCTGTCCCAGGATGCAGAAGCGTTAGACCTTCGCTGCATCAGGATCCGGTCAGCTGACAGGGAATTGTTTGAAAAAATCGTGGGAGTGCCTTATACGGAAGTAGTAAGAGGTTCGGAACAACAGCCGGTATTTGACAGCTCCACACTGCCTGCCGGGGCAGATATCCGGCTTTTAAGTCTGCAATTATCGGAAGCATTACGAAAACGGGGAAGACTGCTGTATCTGCCGGAGTATCCGGAGAAATGGGAGAGACTATGAAGGAAGTAACCGTCGTTATACCCAATTACAACGGAATGAAATATTTACCGGAATGCATGGCTTCCCTGTGTCAGGGACAGGAAAATGCACCGGAATATGAAGTGCTGATCATAGACAATGGTTCTGCTGACGGGAGCGTGGAATATCTGGACAGCGAATGGTGTCGCAAAAAAGAGGCACCGGCAGAAGAGGGGGGAAAACCGCAGGTGCGTCTGATTGCCCTGCCGGAGAACACCGGCTTCTGTCATGCGGTGAATCTGGGAATCCGGGAGGCACGAAGCTCCTATGTGATCCTGTTGAACAACGATACCAGAGTAGAAGCTGGATTTGTGAAAGGACTGTATGATGCCATTCGGAAGGATGAAAAGATCTTTTCCGTCAGCGCCAAAATGCTTATGTGGGATAAACCAGAGCTGCTGGATGATGCGGGAGACCGCTACTGCGTTCTGGGATGGGCATATTCCCGGGGAAAAGGCCGGCCTGCTGTGGATTATGACAAGAATGTCAGCATATTCTCAGCCTGTGGCGGAGCGGCAATTTACAGACGTCAGGTATTTGAGGAGATCGGCTATTTTGACGAAGCGCATTTTGCTTATCTGGAAGATCTGGATATCGGTTACCGTGCCCGGATCTACGGCTATGAGAACCGGTACGAGCCGACGGCATCCGTTCTGCATTACGGCAGTGCTTCTACGGGATCCCGCTACAATTCCCGGAAAACGGAACTTTCTTCTTCCAATAATATCTATGTCATCGGCAAAAATATGCCGCTACTACAGTGGATCCTGAATCTGCCGTTCTTTTTGCTTGGATTTGGCATAAAATTTCTGTTTTTTTGTAAGAAGAGAATGGGAAAACTATATTTAAAGGGATTGGCCGAAGGGTGGAAACGTACCGTGGGTCCTGTGGGAAAGCAGGCAAAGGTGCACTTTCAATGGAGCCATCTATGGAATTATGTGAAGATTCAGTGGCAATTATACCTGAATGTTTTTCGAATTCTTATGAAATCTTAAGAAATTGCTTCATAAATTCTTAAGTTGAGAAAAAACCACCGTTATTGTAGAATGAAATCGTTGAAAAGAAGCTTTTCGGACTTAAAGATTGGGTGACCCGTATGATAAAAGACAACCAGAAAGTCTTTAACAGGCTTCTTGTGATAATAGATGCGCTGATCACGGCAGCATCTTTTGTCCTTGCCTATTATATCAAATTTTATATCTTAAATGACGGTCCGGGGATCGGTGTCCTGCCGGTGCAGGATTATTATATGCTGCTTCCCTTTATTGTACCCGGTTATATGTTCCTGTATTACCGGTGCAGTGTGTATTCCCCGAAGCGTACGGTTCGCCGTAGACATGAGATATACAGTATCCTGCAGGCGAATACCATTGGCCTGGCGGCTTTGATCATTATTTTGTATATGATCATCCGTGAGATCAATTTTTCACGATCCGTCATGGCAATTTTTTATGTCCTGAATGTTTTTCTGACTTCCGTATTCCGTATCATCATGCGCAAGGCATTGCGTTCCATACGGAAAAAAGGATACAATCTGAAGCATATTTTGCTGGTAGGTTATTCCCGGGCGGCGGAGGAATATATTGACAGAATCCTCAGCAATCCCCAATGGGGATATGTAGTGTGTGGTATTCTGGATGAGCACATCCCGGGCGGCACGACCTATAAGGGAGTGAAAGTACTGGGAACGCTTGGTAATCTGGAATACATCCTTCCGGAGAACAAGCTGGATGAAATCGCAATCACACTTTCCCTGAAGGATTATGATTATCTGGAAGGTGTGGTGGATATCTGTGAGAAATCCGGGGTGCACACCAAATTCATTCCGGATTACAGCAGTCTGATCCCCAGCAGACCCTATACGGAGGATCTGATGGGATTACCGGTGATCAATATCCGGTATGTACCGCTGACGAACACAGGCAATATGGTGATCAAGCGGGCAATGGATATCGTTGGTTCCATTTTCGGTATCATTATTACCTCACCGATCATGCTCATATCAGCAATTCTGGTAAAGCTGTCCAGCCCGGGACCGGTGATCTTTAAGCAGGAACGGGTAGGACTTCATAATAAGCCGTTTTATATGTACAAATTCCGCAGCATGGCAATGCAGACGGCGGCGGAAGAGAAAAAGGGATGGACGGTACGCAATGACCCCAGAGTCACCGGTATCGGTAAGGTTCTCAGACGTACCAGTATCGATGAACTTCCCCAGCTGTTCAATATCTTAAAAGGAGATATGAGTCTGGTCGGTCCCAGACCGGAAAGACCGCAGTTTGTGGAAAAGTTCAAGGAAGAGATTCCCCGTTACATGGTAAAACATCAGGTACGGCCGGGACTGACCGGATGGGCACAGGTGAATGGCTTGCGCGGTGATTCCTCCATCAAGAAGAGAATCGAATATGATATTTACTATATTGAGAACTGGACCATTGGATTTGATATCAAAATCATTCTTATGACGTTCTTTACAGGATTTATCAATAAAAATGCTTATTAGTACAAGGAGAAGACAAGATGGCAACAAATTCTAACAACAATGGCGGCAATGGTCAGAGACCTGCCGGAAGCGGAAGAAAACCTTCCGGAAGCGCACAGAGACCTACAGGACAGAGACCCGCCGGAAGCGGTCAGAGACCTGCCGGCAGTGGACAGAGAACCGGAGCTGCGAACGGACAGAAGAGAATGTCTGCCAAACAGCGTGCAGCCAAGAAGAGAAAAAAGGTTATCATCTTTGGCATAGAGATCGTAGTGATCCTGTTCATGGTAGCATTATTGTATCTGGTAATGACTCATACCAACAATGAGGGCCCCAAGGTAACCGTTCTGGAGACAGAAGAACTTCAGATTCCCGAAGAGGTGCAGCAGGATGAAACTATGAAGGGCTATATGAACATTGCCCTGTTCGGTGTGGACGCCACCAAGGAAAGCCTGTTGTACAAGGGCAGCCGAAGCGATAGTATCATGATCGCCAGCATCAACATGGATACCGGTGATATCAAACTGGTCAGCGTATATCGTGATACGTACCTGAATACCGGTACGGATTCCTACCAGAAATGCAATGCCGCTTATTCCTATGGCGGAGCAGAGCAGGCGGTTAAGATGCTGAACATGAATCTGGATATGGATATTACGAACTTTGTGACCGTAGGCTATAAAGGACTGAGCGAAGTGATCGACGGTCTGGGCGGTATCTATATTGATGTGGACTCTGAGGAGATCAAGCATATCAACAACTATCAGATCGGTATTGCAGAAGTTTTGAAATGCGATTATACACCGGTAACTGAGACCGGTATGCAGCTGTTGAATGGTCTGCAGGCTACTGCTTACTGCCGTATCCGTTATACCGCTGGTAACGACTTTAAGCGTGCTGCCCGTCAGCGTGAAGTCATTCAGGCAATCGAAGATCAGGCAAAGAAAGCAGATTATGCAACATTGTCCAAGGTATTCAACAGTGCCATCGACGACATTTACACCAGTCTGGATTCCAAGGACATCCTGGATCTGCTGGGCAATATTTCAAATTATCGCATAGTGGACGAAGGAGGTTTCCCCGAAGAGACCATGCGTGACACCGGCAATATCGGTGCAAAGGGAAGCTGTGTTATTCCGGTAAATCTCGAAAGCAATGTAGTATGGCTGCATCAGTTCCTGTTTGATGATGCCAACTATTCCGTAACCAGCAACGTGAAGGAATACAGCAATAAGATTGAATCTGACACATCACCTTATATGAATAAGTAAGAAACAGTGTATAGAGTAAAGCAACAGGAATACAAGGGAGTCTTCCGGAATCTGCCGGGGCTCCCTTGTGCATTACCAAGAAGGTTATAAGCCTTTTGGACAGTAGGAAAAGGCTTGTGCCGCAATAAGAGTTAAAGTATAATGAACCAGAGATTGGAAAAGTGAGGAGCGCTCTGACATGGAGATAGATGTGATCATTCCCCTGTATAAGCCGGGAAAAGAATTATTTACATTATTGGATAAACTGGGCAGTCAGAGCGTACCGGTACATCAGGTGATTCTTCTGAATACGGAAGAAAAATATTTTGAACAGCTGATCTACGGAATCAGATTTCTGGAAACCTATCAGAATATCAAGGTATACCATGTATCCAAAAGAGAGTTCGATCATGGCGGTACGAGACGGATGGGAGTAAAAAAGTCTTCTGCGGATGTCTTCGTGATGATGACACAGGATGCCATGCCGAAAGATGACAGGCTGATCGAAAAACTGGTGGAACCCCTGCAGGGGGAAGTGGCGGTGGCCTATGCGAGACAGCTGCCCAGAGAGGATTCGACACCGGTGGAGAGCTATACCAGAGAATTTAACTATCCGGCAAAGTCCCGGATCAAATCGGCAGCAGACCTGGACAGCCTGGGGATCAAGACCTTTTTCTGCTCCAATGTCTGTGCGGCCTATCGCCGGGAGATCTATGAGGAACTGGGCGGGTTCGTCAGACATACGATATTTAATGAAGATATGATCTATGCGGCAAAGGCGGTGGAAGCAGGATACTCTGTGGCTTATGCGGCGGATGCGCAGGTGGTGCATTCTCATAATTATACCAACGGGCAGCAGTTTCACAGAAACTTTGACCTGGGAGTATCGCAGGCAGAGCATCCCGAGATTTTTGCAGCATATCCTTCGGAGTCCGAGGGAAAACGAATGGTGAAAGATGTGACGGTATATTTGCGCAGCAACCATATGTCTGCCGGATTGCCCCATTTTTATATGCAATGCGCCTGTAAATATGCAGGTTATTTACTGGGAAAGAACTATCGCAGGCTCCCGAAAAAATGGGTACTTGCTTTTACTTCCAACAAGGAATACTGGAAACAGAACAGAAAGGATGTATGACTATGTGTGGTATTGTAGGTTATATTGGAACAGAACAGGCAGCACCGATCATTCTGGACGGTCTGTCCAAGTTGGAATACCGTGGATATGATTCCGCAGGTATGGCGATTTTTGACGGTGAGAAGATCAACACCAGAAAAGCAGTGGGAAGACTTAAGGTTCTGGAGAACCTGACCCACGGCGGAGAGAATATGAAAGGAACCTCCGGTATCGGACATACCCGTTGGGCAACTCACGGAGCTCCCAGCGATATCAATTCTCATCCGCATATGAACAATGCGGGAACCATTGCCGTGGTACACAACGGCATTATCGAGAACTATATTCCCCTGAAGAAAAAGATGCAGGATAAGGGGTATCAGTTCGTATCCGAGACTGATACCGAGGTATTGGCACATCTGTTAGACTATTATTACAAGGGAAATCCTCTGGAAGCCATCACGAAGGTGCTTCATCGTGTGGAAGGCTCTTATGCGCTGGGGATCATGTTTGCAGATCAGCCGGATAAGATTTTTGCAGCCCGCAAGGACAGCCCGCTGATCGTAGGAAAGAGCGACAACGGCAGCTTTATCGCTTCCGATGTTCCTGCGATATTGAAATATACCAGAACCGTATATTATGTAGACAATCAGGAAGTTGTGGAATTACAGCAGGGTAGTCTGCGTTTCTTCTCCGTGGATGAGGAAGAGATCGAGAAGCAGCCGGTGACCATTGACTGGGATGCCAATGCGGCAGAAAAGGCTGGATATGAGCACTTCATGCTGAAAGAGATCTATGAGCAGCCGAAGACCATCAACGATACCATCTCTCCGAGAATCAAGGATAATGATATTGTGATCGAAGAGCTGAACATGAGTGATGAAGAGATCAAAGAGATCACGAAGATCCATATTGTGGCCTGCGGCTCCGCATATCATACCGGAGTTACCGCAAAATATGTGATCGAGGGTCTGGCAAGAATCCCGGTAGAAGTGGATGTGGCCAGTGAATTCCGTTATCGTGATCCGATTCTTCAGAAGGGTAATATGGTCATTGTCATCAGCCAGTCCGGTGAGACGGCAGATACTCTGGCAGCACTGAGAGAGTCCAGGGAAAGGGGCTTCAAGGTACTGGGCATTGTCAATGTGGTGGGAAGCTCCATTGCCAGAGAGGCAGACAGTGTTATGTATACCTGGGCAGGTCCCGAGATCGCAGTGGCTACCACCAAGGCTTACAGTGCACAGCTAACTGCACTTTACATGTTGGCTATGAAATTCGCCAGGGTACGTGGTACTATTGATCAGGAGAAGTTCGCCGGTATGCTGACAGATTTAAGATGCCTGCCGGATCAGATTGAACTGCTTCTGGGACAGAAGGAGAAGATCCAGCATTTTGCCAACCGTTACGTGGGAGCAAGAGATATCTTCTTCATCGGACGCGGTATTGATTACGCGATTTCACTGGAAGGATCCTTGAAACTGAAGGAGATCTCCTATATTCATTCCGAGGCTTATGCAGCTGGAGAACTGAAGCATGGTACGATTTCTCTGATCGAAGATGGTACGCTGGTAGTGGCTTTGGCAACCCAGCCGGATCTGTTCCAGAAGACCATCAGTAATATGGTAGAAGTAAAAGCAAGAGGAGCCTTTGTTATGGCAGTCACCATTGAAGGCAACAAGGCCATTGAGAAAGCGTCGGATTATGTAATATACATCCCCGAGACCAATCCGTACTTTACCAATTCTCTGGCAATCATTCCTTTGCAGTTGTTCTCCTACTATGTGGCAGTGGGACGCGGCTGTGACGTGGATAAACCCAGAAACCTGGCAAAATCCGTTACTGTTGAGTAGAGTGTAATAACTTACCCATAGAGAGACTGCTTGCAGGCAGAACAGACTCTCTGTTTTTTCAGGATTCATAATTGCTTCAGAAAGTTATCACAATTCGGACACAATTGACGGATATACTGTGTTCATAAGGTGAGAGGAAGAAATGAAACAGGTAATGGTAAAAAGAGTTTCTCACTTGCAACAGGATAGGAGGAAGCAATATGTACGAGAATGATAATTTTTCCGGTTACGGAACCGGCAATGAAAATACAACCGGTACATTCAGTGGAGCAGATCTGAATGAGACAAGAACAGAAAGCAGTTATGGCTATGAAAATCATAGTACTACCCAGAGTGCAGCAGGAAGCACGAATGGTTACACCACTTATCAGATGGGCGGAACCACAGGCAGCAACAATACGGAGCCTAAGAAAACCCCAAAACATGGCGGTTACTTCCGGAAGGCAATGGTAAGTGTCAGCCTGGGATTGTTCTTTGGACTGTTCGCAGGAATCGGTTTCTATGCAGTACAGCAGGGAACCGGGATGTTTACGACCAGCACAGATACCGCAGTGGTAGATGAGATCACTTCTGAGGCAACGACAGAAAGTACCCAGAGTGCACAGCTGGCTACCAATGTTACTTATGTAGAGTCCGATGTATCCAATGTGGTAGAAAAAGTAATGCCTGCCATGGTATCCATCGTAAATAACTTTACCGAGACAGCCAATGTCTTCGGACAGCAGTATACACAGGAAGAAGCAGCCAGCGGTTCAGGTATCATTGTAGGTAAGACCGATGATGAACTGCTGATCGTATCCAATAATCATGTAGTAGAGAGTGCAGATACTCTGACCGTTACTTTTATCGATGGCAGTGAAGCACAGGCACAGGTCAAAGGACTGGATTCCGATATGGATCTGGCAGTGATCGCAGTATCTTTAAATGATCTGAGTGATGATACCAAGAATGCCATTACAGTAGCAACACTTGGCAGCAGTGATGATCTGAAGCTTGGTGAGCCGGTCATCGCTATTGGTAATGCCCTTGGCTATGGTCAGTCTGTTACCAACGGTATTGTAAGTGCCCTGAATCGTGAGATCACTCTGGAGAACGGCTCTACCGGTACTTTCATCCAGACCAACGCAGCCATCAACCCCGGTAACTCCGGCGGTGCACTGCTGAACATGAATGGTGAGGTTATCGGTATCAACTCCAACAAGATCGGTGGTACTGCCGTAGAAGGTATGGGATATGCTATCCCGATTACTTCGGCAAGTCCTATCATTGCAGATCTGATGGAGCGTCAGACCAGAACCAAGGTAGCTGAGGATGAAGTCGGTTACATCGGCATCTCCCTGCAGGAAGTAACTTCCCAGATCTCCCAGATGTACAACATGCCGGAAGGTATCTATGTAGTATCTGTAGAGGAAGGCAGCGCAGCAGCCAATGCCGGTATCATGAAAGGTGATATCATTACCAAATTTGACGGCAGCAGTATCTCTTCTTACTCTGATCTGCAGAAAACGTTACAGTATTATGCGGTCGGTGATTCCGTAACCGTAACGGTACAGAGACCTCAGAACGGTGAATATGTATCCATCGAGCTGAATCTGACACTGGGCAGCAGACCTGCAAGCCAGAAATAAAGAAATAACAGGTAAATAAAAGGAAATGGAAAGAGACCCGGGCGAGACATATGGTTTTGCCCGGGTCTTGTAATATTTACCAAAATATGAATAGTTATAAATGGTTTAGAAAAACTTAACTTGTGCCCCGCTACTTCATTGAGTATAATAAGCGTAGGCAATGAGAAGTGTCAGACACGGGTATTATGCAATATGACTGCTTGCAGGCATTATTGCGTAATGGCCGGGGATGATAGGGCGAAGCCCGGATATCGAGGGAACACGAAGTGTTGCCGAGATACACTGCGAAGATGCTTTGGAGCCGGGGATGATAGGGCGAAGCCCGGATATCGAGGGAACACGAAGTGTTACCGAGATACACTGCGGAATAGTGGTAGGAAACAAAGAGGAGAATAACATGACAGATAATTATAATGATGATTATAGAGAAGTGATCCCTAAGGAGGAAAAAACAGAGACCGATGTGAGTGAAACTCAGGATAACGAAAAAAATAACGGAAACACACAGGTGGCGGATACTGCAAAAGAAAATTCCACCGAAAAAAAGTCAGAGGACAAAAAGGACAGCAGCGAATACGAAGATGTCTGCTTTATCTGCCGCAGACCGGAGAGCAAAGCCGGTAGAATGTTCAAGCTGCCCAACCATATCTGCATCTGCGATGATTGCATGCACAAGACCATGGAGACTGTGAGCCAGTTCGATTATCAGGGAATGTTGAACAATCCCAATGATTTCAACCAGTTTAACGGACAGAACGGATTCCCCAACATCAGTTTTGTGAATCTGGCGGATCTTCAGGGAGACGGCGGTATTCCCAACAAGCAGAAACTCAAGAAGAAAAAGAAGGCGGAAGGTCCCAAACCGGTATTCAATATCAAGGACATTCCGGCACCTCATAAGATCAAGGCCAGTCTGGATGAATACGTGGTAGGACAGGAAAAAGCCAAGAAGGTCATCTCCGTAGCAGTATACAACCATTACAAGAGAGTGGCCACTGACACTATGGATGAGATTGAGATCGAAAAGTCCAACATCCTCATGATTGGCCCCACCGGTTCCGGTAAGACTTATCTGGTGAAAACACTGGCAAGACTGCTGGATGTGCCTCTGGCGATTGCCGCAATATTGCGGGTACCGGATCCGGTCAATACTTCCAGCATCG
>ERZ824480.3320-NODE-3320-length-11093-cov-2.342635_pt1 | contig 11093 bp, 8 predicted proteins | sample MGYA00519861_ERZ824480 | MGnify/ENA primary metagenome ERZ824480 (study PRJEB31778, sample SAMEA3449152) | human gut metagenome | biome: human gut; feature: human-associated habitat; material: faeces | place: United Kingdom | collected 2010/2012 ...
GCCTATCGGCCAGATCATACTCGGCGCACCGCCCGGGTCGGGCGTAGGTGTCGGAGTAGGCTTTGTTTCATCACCGCCGGACGGCGTTGTCTCCGGAGCTCTTGTAATCGGTGCGGCTGTCGTCGCCTCCGCTCTGCGGCGCTCCTCCTCGGCTAAGCGCTTCAGCTCTGCCTCTATCTCAGCGTTCAGCGAATCCTCCTGTTCCTGAGCCTCTGATCGAAGCTGGTTGTACTTGGTCATATCCGCCTGAAGCGTTGCAATGTAGTTCTCCGACTGTGAGCGAAGCGACTCGAGCCGCTCACTGTCCGAACGGAGCGACTCCATAACGGTGACCTGCTCCTCCTTGAGTGAGGTAAGCGTCGCCGTCTGCTCGGCTATCATACGAACGTCCTCACGAAGCCCATCCATAACATCATTCTGATACTCGACCATCGTTCCGAGCCTATCGGCACTCTCGAGAAAGTCGATAAAGTTATCGGAGGAGAAGGCAAGCTCGACAGGATTCATATCGCCGCAGAACTGCATCATTTTCAGCCAGCTCTTGAAGCGGTCATACTTATCGTCGAGGTCTGCATTTATCTCCGCTATCCGCGCATTAGCATCGCTTATCTGCGAATCGTACTCGGATATGAGATTTCCCGTCACCGCCATCTTGTCGCTGAGCAGTTCGATCTCCGAATCTATCCTCTCCTTTTCGGCGAGCAGACCGCTTACGCTGCTGCTGATAGAATCTATCTTATCCGAATAGTTGTTTATCTGCTGCTGCAGCTCGTTCAGCTTCGCCTTATTCTGCGATACAGATGCCGCATAAAAAGACGGTGAGGTACACGGCGAGAATACGGCTATCGCCGCCGACAGAAGCAACAGCGCAGATATCGCCCGTGCCCTGCGCGATGTAATGTGTCTCCTCAATTTCGCCATATTTCTCCCCCCCTTTCCGATTCAATTGTGCCGGTATGCCGTCTATACTGTATGCCGCGCAAGCGGCAGACGATACTTTAATCAGCCGCCATAGATACTAATAACGTACTTATCCTTCATATATGCGAAGAAGTCGAGCGGCTCAACGAGCGAACCGCCTGAATAGGTCTCGAAGTGCAGATGGCAGCCGTATGAATTTCCCGTATTTCCGACAAGCGCTATCGTCTGCCCCTTTTCGACCGTATCACCGGGCTTTACAAGCAAGCTCGAGCAATGCGCATAAAGCGTTGCATAGCCGTTTTCGTGTGTAATAAGCACATAATTACCGAAGCTGACATGATAGGTGGCCTCGGCAACGGTACCGGAATCTGCTGCGTAGATATTTGTTCCGAATGGTGCGGGAATATCTATTCCTCTGTGATAGCTGCCGCGGCAGATACCGAAATTCGAAGAAACGACATACTTGCCCTCAACGGGCCACTGATAGGACGGGCGTTCGCCTGATGTTGCGCCGCTTCCCGTCGTGCTGCCGCTGTTATTGTTTCTTGCGGCCTCTTCAGCCGCCTTTCTCGCCTGCTCTGCGGCAATGCGTGAAAGCTCTGCCTCTATCTCATTTCCGAGCTTTTCATCCGCAGCCTCTGCATCGGCAAGGTATCTCTCATACTGAGCCTGATTCTTTTTCAGCTCGGTTATGTAATTCTCGGATTTCTTCTGCAGCGCCGTAAGCTGAGCATTATCCGACTCGAGCTGCTGCTTTACCTCAAGCTGCTCCGCGCGGAGGGTATCAGCCTCGTCGCGCTGCTCTGAAGCGGCGTTGACATCGGCACGCAGATCCTCCATGACGGTATTCTGATACTTAATGAGCGTTCCCATACGGTCGACCGTCTCAAGAAAGGAAACGAACGAATCCGCCGAGAGCACCATCTCAAGATAGTTGACATCGCCGCTGAGCTGCATCATTCGCAGCCAGCTCTCAAAACGCTCGTATTTTGTGTCTATCTCGGAATCCATATCGACTATACGCGAGTTTATCTTCTGTATGTCACTGTCGTACTGGTCGATGATGGCGTTTGTCGACGCTATCTTTTCGGTAATAAGGTCGATCTGCTCATCTATCTGCGCCTTACGCTCAAGCGCGCCGTCGATATCATTTTTAGCCGTCTCGATAGACTTGTTGTACTCATCTATCTTGCTCTGCAGCTCCTGACGCTGACGCTCCCATTCGCTGACCGATGAGGATGCAGCGGACAAATGCATTACGAGAGGAGATGCAGACGCTGCTGTTACCGCGAGCAAAAGCAGTGCGGAAATCGACTTTAAAACTCTTTTTTTCATAAAAAATCACCTCAGCTTCGCTGACCGAAGCCCTCCTTTCCGGTATTATCGGCGCATTGTCGGAGGCAGTTCCTCCGTATGCCTTTATGCCCTAAGGTATTTGTGCAGTGAGATAACCGAACCTATGATACCCGTGAGTATGCCGAGTCCGAGGAATCCGACGAGCAGTATCCCGCCGAAGCTGCCGAAATCGACCACCGAAATAAACGGGAACTTGGTCAATACGGTATTGTGAATGTACATGTAGGTATAGTACTGTACGATGTAAGCCGCAATACTTGCCACCAGTCCGATTATCACACCCTCGAAAACGAACGGTGTTGTGATAAACGCATTCGTCGCTCCGACATAGCGCATGACCATGATTTCCTGTCTGCGAGAGAATACAGCGAGCTTGATGGTATTGATAATTACGAACATGCTGACAACGATAAGAATAACAAGGAACCACACAAACACGAATACGATGCCCGAGCGGACATTTTCGATGGTGTTCGCTATCTCGACCTGACAGTTTATCTTATATATCATGCCGGTCATGTGTTCGAGGCTGGTCTTGAGCTCGTTTACGCCGGTATTGTCCTTATATGTGATAGTGAACTGATCGGTCAGCGGGTTATCGCCGGACTTGAGTCTGTCGAAAAGATCGGTGTACTCAGCGTACTTTTCGTTCATTTCGGCAAGCGCCTGCGCCTTGCTCGTAAATTTTACGGTGTCTACATTATCGAGCTGTCTGATGGCAAGCTCTATATCGTTGAGCGAGGTAATGCGCTTGTATATGTTTGTCAGCTCCGTCTCGGTATCATTATAAACGCCGAGTGCATCTCCGCCGAGCTCTGCCTTTCTTGCCTTGACCGATGCAAAGCGCTCGCGCAGATCCTCGACCTCGGTACGCGCCTTGGAAAGGTCGGTGAAGTTGACAAGTTCCTCCGTCGATGAAAGCACTCCGCTCTGCAGCGAGGTTATCTCCTCGCCGTCATACTTGGAGCCGAGCGAAGCGATATCGGCATCAGACATATCGTCCCACAAGCCGCGGACACGGACGAGCGAGGACTCCGATTGTCCGGCATTACCGCTGTCGGAGGTAGTCTCGGCTGAGCCGCCATTCTCAACTATCGAGCCGGAGGCGGTCGTTTCGGGCGAAGCCTGATCTATGGTAAATGCATCGTCTACCTCCTCTGTCGAGAGCGACGGATCACGGTCGGTATCGACAAATACGAGGATGTAGTTAAGCATTCCGATATTCTGAACATTATAGTTTACGTTGACGAGCAGCAGAACGAAGCTGCCGAGCACGAGCAGACAGGACAGCAGCACGGCAATGGACGCAAAGGTCATTACTCCGTTTCGCCACAGACTCTTGATGCTCTGCTCAAGAAAGTAGAGAATGCTCACCTTTTTGCGTTTATTCACGGAACATTCCCCCTATCTTATCATCTACTATCTTTCCGTGCTGAATGGTAACAACGCGCTGACGAAAGTAGTCGACAAGGCTCTTATCGTGCGTTACCACGATGACCGTCTTGTTCTTGCGATGTATCTTGACGAGCAGGTTCATTATCTCAAGACTCATCTGCGGGTCGATATTTCCCGTAGGCTCGTCCGCTATTATCATACGGGGGTTGTTCGCGAGTGCGCGCGCGAGCGCTACCCTCTGCTTCTCACCGCCCGAGAGCTCGCTCGGGAAACGGTCAGCCTTATCCTGAAGCCCTACTATACCGAGAATGGTCGGCACACGGCGACGGATAACGCGCATCGGCTCGCCGATGACTCGCATGGCGAATGCAACATTTTCGTATACCGTCTTACGCTCAAAGAGGCGGAAGTCCTGAAAGACCACTCCGAGTTCCCTGCGATAATAAGGGATCTGACTCTCGCGCATGTCGGTAAGATCAAATTCATCGACGGTCAGTCTGCCGCTCGTTACCTTCTCCTCGCGGAGAAGCAGCTTCATCAGCGTACTTTTTCCCGCGCCGGAAGAGCCGACGATAAACACAAATTCACCGTCGCCTATCTGCAGGCTGACATTATCCAGAGCGGGTGTACCGTTCGGATACGTCATAGACACATTTTCAAAATTAATCATATCCGGTTTCTGCCTTTTTTTAGTGTTGCGGCGACGAAGCTGTTAAAATACTCGCTTTTAAACAGCCGCCTTGATTTTAGGGGAAAGGTAAAATGTTCGGAACGACGCTCGCAGAGAAAGCGAAAGCGTCAAACTTTATGCGAAATCCGTCAGAATTTCAACACTGCTTCCATCACATAAAACATACGAAAGACCGATAAGTTCGGTTTGTTTTCATCTTTTGGTCGGCGCTTTTTTAGCCGACCCGAGTCGGGGAGAGATAAAAAAGATGCAGAAGCGTCGAAAATCGTCACGTCGCCGTACAAGCGTACGGCAGAGGCGATTTTCGGCGGTAGAAAAAGCGAAAACATTATTTCGCCTTTTGAAGGAATCCGCAAGGATTCCGACATCATTCCGCAAATCAGATTATACTAAAGCCGTCATTCAATAACTTGTTTTCGCTTTTTCGGTCTGCGCTTTTTTAGCCTCCACGGCAATTTACACAACATTTACATCACATCTTCACATAGCCGTCACAATAACGAATTAGAATAATAGCTAAGGGCATGAACATGCCACTCGCGTCATTTATGACCTTGTTTTGAAAGGAAATCACAATGATTGAAGTAAAGCATCTGACAAAGAAGTACGGTTCGGGCGTTGCCGTATCCGATCTCTCGTTCAAGGTAGAGAGCGGAAAGATATACGGTTTTCTCGGGCCGAACGGTGCGGGCAAGAGTACGACGATGAACATCATCGCGGGCTGTCTCGCGCCGACGGAGGGACAGGTACTCATAGGCGGATACGACATCTGCGAGGAGCCGGACGAGGCAAAGCGCCTGATAGGCTATCTGCCAGAGCAGCCGCCGCTCTACCCAGACATGACTCCCGAAGAATATCTCACGTTCGTCGGTCGCGCAAAGGGACTGCGCGGAGCGGAACTGCATGAAGAGATCGAATACGTCATGGATGCGACCTGCATCGGCGGCATGCGCAGCCGCCTGATAAAGAACCTCTCAAAGGGCTACAAGCAGCGTGTAGGTATCGCGCAGGCGATGCTCGGTTCGCCCGAGATAATCATCCTCGACGAGCCGACGGTCGGACTCGACCCGCGACAAATTATCTATATCCGTTCGCTGATTAAGAAGCTCGGCGAGCGTCACACTGTAATTCTCTCGAGCCACATTCTCTCGGAGATATCAGCCGTGTGCGACTACGTTATGATAATCTCGCACGGAAAGCTTGTTGAAAGCTCACCGATAGACGACCTCGGCAGCGCGCTCGGCGAGGAAAAGGCGACCGAAATCACCGTCCGCGCCAGCGCCACGCAGCTCAGCGCACTCCTTGAGAGCATCGATGCGGTCGACGGCTACGAAATAGACCCGACCGATGAGGATGGTGTGCTGAATGCCCGTCTGACAACGGAGGATGAGGGTGCGCTGCGCGAACAGCTGTTCACCGCTCTTGCGGGCGCGGGAATGACCGTTTACAGAATTCAGCCGGTAACCGGAACGCTCGAGGAGATGTTCCTGCGTCTGACGCAGGAGAATGATGCCGCTGCGGTCGACGAGGATATGCCCGACGATGAGAGTCTTGCCGGTGCTGACGACAACGGAGACGGCACGGCGGATGCATACGGCGACGGCGGCGAGATAGATTCCGGCACTGATGCAGATTCGGGCGCTGCCGACGTCGATACCGATACAAACGGCGTCGACGGTACGGACGCTGCAGGCGATACCGACGGAGACGACGGCTACAAGCCGCTGTTCGGATGACCGACCGCATTTTATCCGGTAATTTCCGATAAGCTTTATCAGATAAAAAAGCAGATTTTAAACAACCGATAAGAAAGGCTAAGATATGATTGCTGTTTTCAGAAAAGAGCTGCGGTCGTTCTATACAAACATGACCGGCATCATCTTTGCGGCGTTTCTGCTGCTCGTCAGCGGAATATTTACCGTCGCAGTCAACCTAAGAAGCGGTTATCCGAATTTGCTCAGCTCGACCTACTTTATCTATATGATAATCGTACCTATACTGACCATGCGCAGCTTCTCGGACGAGCGTCACCGCAAGACCGATCAGCTGCTGTATTCGCTGCCGCTGAAGATACGCGACGTTGTTGCGGGTAAGTATCTTGCGATGGTAACGGTGCTCGCGGCACCTACCCTGCTGCTCGCACTCATTCCGCCGATACTCTCGATCTACGGAACGGTCAATTTTGCCGCCGCATACGGAACGCTGTTTGCGTTCTTCCTTATGGGCTGCGCGCTCATCGCGATAGGAATGTTCTTTTCCTCGCTCACCGAGAGCCAGATAATCGCAGCCGTTCTTTCGTTCAGCGCGCTGCTCGTCTGCTATCTCGCAAAGGGCATCTCGGGGCTCATTCCGTCCACACCGATAGCCTCGTTCATCGCACTCTCGGTTCTCGCGGCTGTTGCTGCGATAGCTGCATACATGCTGACAAAGAACACGACAGTCGGCGGCTCGGTATACATCGTACTGCAGCTGCTGCTTGCGCTTCTCTATTTTATCAAATCGAGCATATTTGAAAATTTGTTTCCCACGGTCATAGCAAGTCTCGGCGTATTCGACCGCCTCGACAGCTTTGTCGGCGGAATATTCGATCTCAGCGCCGTCGTGTACTATCTGACGGTTATCTGCCTGTTCTGCTATCTCACTGCAAAGACCATGCAGCAGAGAAGATGGGCGTAAGGAGGTAGTGAAATGAAGAATATTTTCAAGAAAACAGAGGGCGAGCAGCGCCGTACACGTCTCGGCAGCTTCAGCCTTATCGGCATTGCGGTAGCTATCGTTGCGGTGATAGTCGTTAACCTGCTCGTGTCCTCCCTCCCCTCTCGCCTGACGAAATTCGATATGAGCGCTGAGGACCTGTATACCCTCTCTGAGGATACCGAAAAGCTCGTTGCGGACGTAGATGCCGATATAACCATGTATCAGCTGCTCGGTTCGAGCTCTTCTACCTACGGTGACATGATATGGGAGCTGCTGAGCAGATATGCGTCGATAAACTCGCACATAAAGGTCGAGCAGGTGGATATCACGCTCAACCCGACCTTCTATCAGTCCTACACCGATAAGGCACCCTCACAGAACAGCGTTATAGTAAGCTCCTCACTGCGCTCTAAGGTTGTCGACTACTCCGATATAGTCGTGACCACCCAGACCCCCAACTATCAGACAATGTCCTACGACACAACCTATGAGTTTGCGGGCGAGGCGCAGATGACAAGTGCCATCGAATATGTAACGAGTGACAATCTTCCCGTCGTTTATCTGCTTAACGGAAACGGTGAGAGCAGTCTTTCATCCGACTTTTCCTCCATTCTTGCGGACGACAACTTCCGCACAGAGCAGCTCTCGCTGATAACCGGCGACGGAAAGGTTCCGAGCGACGCATCCTGCGTTTTGATAAACGTTCCGCAGAACGATCTCTCGGAGGATGAGGTGTCCGCGCTTGAGGAATATATCGACGGCGGCGGAAAGGTTATTATGATAACCTATTACCCGTATACTCTTGCTAATCTTAACGCGCTCGGTGAGCGCTACGGTCTGAGCCGCGTACCCGGTCTGCTCGTCGAGGGCAGCGACAGCATGTACGCAAGCGGAAAGCCCTACTATCTGCTGCCCTCTATCGAGAGCACTGATATCTCCTCTATGCTCTCCGCAAGCAATGTATATATCATTGCGCCCGAGACACACGGAATACAGAAGGTTGACACCGACAAGACCGTTACCGTCGATGCTCTGCTCTCCACCTCCGACAAGGCGTACAGCAAGACCAATCTCGAAACGCTGAAAAACGAAACTATCTACTCTGTCACCGATGAGGATATCGAGGGACAGTTTATGGTTGCGGCAAGATCTACCCTCTCCGAGAGCGGCGGTCAGCTGATATGGTTCGGCACGCCATACCTCGGTGAGAATTACTATGCTAATCTTCAGTATCTCATCGCGACCATGAACACCGTCTGCGAGAAGGAAGCATCGGTCACAATTGCCGCTAAGTCGCTGATGTCCGATTCGCTTACCGTTCCCGACGGATCGAGCAGCTTTTGGCTTGCAATAATGTGCGTTGTCGTTCCCGTAGCGGTCACCGCAAGCGGTCTCTATGTATGGAACAGACGCAGAAAGCGCTGAGGCTGAGCCATGGATGAGAAAAAGAATATCACCCCGGTACTGAGCGACGAAACGGATGCCGCATCAGTACCGGATGCGGGCGAGCTGCGCAGAAAAAAGAAACGACAGAGACAGCTCGTGACGAGTATTCTGCTCGTTGTATTCGCGGCGGTGCTCATCGCAGTATACTTCATTGTCGCGCCGCTTCTCTCCGAGGACGGAAATGCAGCCGATACGACAGAGACCGAGGCTGTATCGGTCTCCGCACATCAAAGCTCCGAGGTACTCTCGCTCACATTTCCGAGCAGTGAGGAATCCGAGGGCACGATAACCCTCTCGCGCGGCTCAAGCTCCGCAGACTGGGAATATGTTCAGCGCCCGGGCTTTCCACTCAGCGATACCAAGCTCTCAAAGCTCGCATCGGCGGTAGCCTCGATCAGTGCCTCGCGCGAGATAACCGAGCCGGGAGACCTCTCTACATACGGTCTCGATAATCCTTCGCTGACCGTCACCGTCGGATATTCCGACGGCACGACACGCAGCTACAGCATCGGAAACTACAACGAGTTCTCGAGTGTGTACTATATGATGACCGACGGCAGCAATACGATCTATACCGTTGACAGTACCATAATGCGTACGTTTACCGTCTCGGAGGATGATCTTATATCGCTTGCCGCACTCCCGACCGATATTACCTACACCGGCTATTCGGTGACCGCACCCGACGGCAGCGCAGATAACTATACCGGCGATATGCTCACCGACAGCTATACAGAGCTGCTCGGAAAGCTCGAACTGACCGGATGGGCGGCATACGCACCGAGCGATGAGCAGCTGTCCGAGATGGGGCTCGGCGACGATGCGTACACCGTGACCGTCAGCTACTCAAAGGATGTCAAGCTTGACGAGACCAATGAGGACTCCTCTGCGACCTCGGTAAAAACTACCGGCAGCTACTCGCTGCGCGTAGGCGGCAAGGTGCTCTCCGAGGACGGCAGCGACACCACCTCTCAGCGATATCTGCTCTACGGCGACGACGGCGTGGTCTATAAGGCTGATTCCTCGGTGCTCGACGCGCTTATCAGCGGCGCAGCGCCCGCAGAAGAGACGACTGCTGCAGAATAAAAAATGCTTACAAAATGCGGCAGCTGCGGTAAAGCACGCATACAACAGAATATGACAAAGCACAGAGGCGGCAGCCGATAATCGGCTGCCGCCTCTGTGCTTTCACTCGGAGTGACGCTCAGATATTATTCCGCTTTTTTAATGGCATACGGACTTTCGTCTGATTACTCTCCGTCGTTCCAGTTATGATAGATATTAACAACATCGTCGTTTTCCTCGAGGTGCTCGAGGAGCGAGTTCATCTTCTTGATATCATCCTCATCGGTGAGATCGACATAGTTTGAGGGTATCTTATCCTTTTCGCAAGAGGCGATCGCATATCCCTTTGTCTCAAGCTCGTCACGAACGGCTTCAAGATCGCTCGGTTCGGTGGTTATCTCAAAGATATCACCGTCTGCAGCAAAATCCTCCGCGCCCGATTCAAGTGCATCCTCCATGAGCTTATCCTCGTCTACACCGCCCTCGCTGTTGTCTATAATGATAATGCCCTTTTCGGTAAAGAGGTAGCCTACACAGCCGCTCTGGCCGAGATTGCCGCCGAACTTATCGAAGAAATGGCGAACCTCTGCCGCAGTACGGTTGCGATTATCCGTTGCCGCCTCAACTATAACGGCAACACCAGACGGGCCATAGCCCTCATAAGAGATCTCCTCGTATACCGCACCATCTGCGCCGCTTGCCTTCTTGATAATGCGGTCGATATTATCATTCGGGACATTGAGCGACTTAGCCTTGGAGATAAGGTCGCGCAGCTTGGAGTTTGAAACGGGATCGGGACCGCCCGCCTTAACGGCAACGGCAATCTCCTTACCGACCTTGGTAAAGACACTCGCGCGCTGTGCGTCGGTCTTTTCCTTCTTGTGCATTATATTTTTCCATTTGCTATGTCCTGACATTTTATATTCTCCTTATTGTGTGTAATATTTTTAGTTTCAGCCGACGGATTCAAAGCGGCGAATAGGCAGCCGCCCCGGCGGCTTATTCGCCACGGCAGACCGTCAGATCTTCTCGGGCGTTCTCATACAGATGAGATGCAGTGCATTTCCGAGTACATCGCGAACCGCAGCGGTCATGCGCAGACGCGAAGCGCCGACAGCATCCGATTCTGCATGCGCGATGGGGCAATCGTGATAGAACTTATTGAATGCAGCACAGAGCTGATAGATATAGCGTGTGACGATGCTCGGCTCATATGCTTCAAGCGCATCCGAGACCTTTTCCGGGAAGAGTGCAAGCGTACGCAGCAGCTCGCGCTCCGCATCGCACAGAGGTGCTCCCTCTGCTGCCGCCGCATCCGGAATACTGTCGGCACGGGAGAGGATAGAGCAGGTGCGCGCATAGGTATACTGTGCATACGGTCCGGTATTTCCGTCAAACGAAAATATTCTCTCGGGGCAGTATTTTCTCTACATCTGGCAGGATGCGATAAGCAAAAATCCCGATGCCGCGGGAATGAAGATCGGGTATTTTCTCGAGTACTCCACACCCGAAGGAAAATACG
>ERZ824480.3327-NODE-3327-length-11085-cov-3.418495_pt1 | contig 11085 bp, 11 predicted proteins | sample MGYA00519861_ERZ824480 | MGnify/ENA primary metagenome ERZ824480 (study PRJEB31778, sample SAMEA3449152) | human gut metagenome | biome: human gut; feature: human-associated habitat; material: faeces | place: United Kingdom | collected 2010/2012 ...
TCCTCAATCTGGCAGACATCCGTTGCGTCGGCAAGGCAGCCAGGACGGCAGGCGTCGCCGAGAGAAATGGTCACATCGTATTCACGGCAGATATCGAGAATCTCATCGTAATACTCGTAGAACGGATTCTCCTCGCCGGTCATGCACATCCAGGCGAACACGAGGGAGCCGCCGCGGGAAACGATATTCATTTTCCGTTTGTGTTTGCGGATCTGATCGATGGTTTTTCTGGTGATGCCGCAGTGCAGGGTGACGAAATCGACACCGTCCTCGGCATGGAGGCGGATGACGTCAATAAAATCTTTGGCGGTCAGCGTATCCAGGTCTCTCTGGTAATGGATCACACTGTCATATACCGGCACGGTGCCGATCATGGCCGGACATTCGGAGGTCAGTTTCCGCCGGAACGGCTGCGTATTGCCGTGGCTCGACAGGTCCATGATGGCTTCTGCGCCCATATTGACCGCGGAGAGTACCTTCTGCATCTCCACATCGTAATCTTTACAGTCTTTCGAAACACCGAGATTTACATTGATTTTCGTGCGCAGCATCGAGCCGATGCCCTCCGGATCGATGCAGGTGTGCAGTTTATTGGCCGGAATGGCAACCTTTCCGCTGGCAACGAGCGGCATCAGGTCTTCCACGGCCATATACTCTTTTTCTGCGACTTTTTTCAGCTCCGGTGTTACAATGCCGCGGCGTGCGGCGTCCATCTGTGTTGCGTAATTGCGTTCCATCTGTTGTTCTCCTTTATTTTCAAAATCAGATCCGGTAAGCGTGGTTCAGCGGTCCCGAGCCGTGGCCGAGATCCATCATGCTCGCGAGTGCGCCCGAAATATACTCTTTTGCGGCGGAAATGGCATCCGGAAGGGAAAGCCCCTTTGCGAGCCCCGATGCGATGGCGCTGGAGAGTGTACAGCCGGTGCCGTGTGTGTTCGGATTGTCGATGCGTTTTCCGGTGAACCAGGTAAATGTGCCGTTGTGATATAAAAGATCGTTGGCATCATTGATACTGTGGCCGCCCTTTAATAGAACGGCACAGCCGCAGGAATCCCCGATCTCTTTTGCGGCGCGTTCCATATCGCTTTCCGACTGGATTTTGATGCCGGAGAGAACTTCTCCCTCTGGGATATTCGGTGTGATGACTTCGGCCAGAGGAAAGAGCAGTTTTTTCATCAGGTCAGGCACGCCGCCCGAAGCGAGCGCGGAACCGCTTGTAGCGACGAGGACCGGGTCCACAACGATGTGTTTGGCCTGGTAGAAGCGAAGCCGTTCGGAGATGACTTCGATCAGTGCCGGGGAGGATACCATACCGATTTTGACGGCGTCCGGGAAGATGTCCGTAAAGACGGCGTCAAGCTGTGCGGCCAGAAACTCCGGTGTTACATCGAAAATACCGGAAACTCCGGTGGTGTTCTGGGCGGTGAGTGCGGTAATTGCCGACATGGCGTAAACTCCGTTTGTGATCATGGTTTTGATGTCTGCCTGAATGCCGGCGCCTCCACTGGAATCACTTCCAGCGATTGTTAATGCTGTTTTCATGTTTTTCGCGTCCATGAGAATTACTCCTTTGCATTACTTTTCTTTTTGGACAGGCGACAAAGAAAGTGGTGCCCCCAGTCTGCCGCCTGGTGTGAGGATGAATGGTTACGTAAAATTATTTGTTTTCCAGCATGCGCAGAATCTGTTCTTTCAGATCCTTCGTTGCGGAAACAATGTCTTTCTGTGCAAAAATGGCACTGATGACGGCGATGCCGCAGATGCCGCTGCCGGAAAGCTCCGTCACGTTATCGCGTGTGATGCCGCCGATGGCGATGACAGGGATTTTAACGGCATTGCAGATAGCAGTCAGCGTTTCGTGGCTGACATCCTCCGCATCCGCCTTGGAACCGGTGTGGAAGACTGCGCCGACGCCGAGGTAATCTGCCCCGCGCTGCTCGGCGAGAATGGCCTGTTCCACGGTCTGTGCCGAAACGCCGATGATCTTGTCCGGGCCAAGCTTTGCACGGACATCGCCGGCCTCCATATCGCTCTGGCCGACATGAACGCCGTCCGCATCCATCTTAGCTGCGATTTCCACGTTATCGTTGATGACGAAAGGAACATGGTATGCGGCACAGAGTTTTTTCAGTTCCAGTGCCTCTTCCATAAAGTGATCCTGGTCAAGATTTTTTTCGCGGAGCTGGATAAACGTTGCGCCGCCCTGCAGAGCCTTTTCCACCTGGCTGTACAGTGTCTCGCCGTTCAGCCAGCTGCGGTCTGTCACAGCATATAAAAGCAGGCCTTTTTTATCGCACTTCATACTTTGCACCTTTCTCCAGCGTCTCGCCGTCCATGTGGTAGATGGCGTCGATGATGCGGTTCCGGTAGGTGGAGTTGCCGTCTTCCGGTTTCATATGGCTCCAGCCGATCTCGCCGGCAAGTCCCATCGCGCAGACAGCGGCAGCAGCGGCTTTTAACGGCTCGTCCGGGTTGGCAACGAGGTAAGCGGTCATCATGCCGGAGAGCTGGCAGCCTGTTCCGGTGATGCTTCCCATCTCGGCGCGTCCGTTGCGGATCACGTAGCAGGTGTCAGCATCGGCAACGAGGTCGATCGCTCCTGTGATGGCGACAACACAGTTGTGGTCTTTCGCAAAGTTTTTTGCAAAAGCAACGGCGCTGTCGAGGTTTTCGTCTGTTACTTTATCGGCAACGTCTGCGTCAACACCCTTTGTCGTTCCGCTTCCGAGTGCCAGTGTTTTGATTTCGGAAATATTTCCGCGGATGACGGTGAACGGGATTTTTTCCATCAGTCCGACTGCGGTCGAAGTACGTAAGTGGCTTGCGCCTGCGCCGACTGGATCGAGCAGGATTTTGTGGCCGAGCGAAGCTGCTTTTGCACCGGCACGGTACATGCCGTCGATGCTCGTTCTGTGCAGCGTTCCGATGTTGATGTTCAGACCGCCGCAGATGGAGGTGATATCCTCGACATCCTCCGGTTCATCGGACATGATCGGGCTTGCGCCGCATGCCAGCAGAATATTGGCGACATCGTTTACTGTAACGTAATTTGTGATGTTGTGTACGAGAGGGGTTGTTTTTCTGACATTGTCAAGACAAGTGCCTAACATAATTTTTTGTTCCTCCTGTGTGAGTATTTTTGCAGAAGCAAATTCCCTTGTGGTACTGGAAGAACCTGTTGATGATGTGTTCATAGAGATTAAAAAAGCAGATATACGTGGAGGTATATCTGCAGAAAATGTGCATATCGTATCTCCCTACGTTGGCATTACCCAAATCAGGTTCAGGGTCTAGGAGATGCATCCTACTCTCAGCCCGCTTCGCACGCGAGCTCCCCTTTGCTTTCTGCAGACAATTATATACGCATAAAAACAATTGTGCAAGAGAAAAACGGAAGATTTTAAAAAAATTCAGAAAAATAAAAAAGACATGCAAAATATTGGAAATGTAATGTTATTTGGGTTGACAGAGAAAATAATATCAGCGTAAAATGAAGTATAAAATATGCGTGGAAGTCATGGACGTGATGGTGCCGCCTCCATTCTGATTTTCGCCATGACCGCCAACGCCTTTGTTGAAGATCGGCAGGCCGCAAAAGAGGCCGGCATGAACGTGCATATCGCAAAGCCGATTAATGCGGAATTACTGAAAAAGAAAATTGCAGAGTATTGCAGGTGAAAAGAAGTGCCCCTGCCCGGCATCTGATGTGTGCCGGGCAGGGGTTTTTGATGTGCGAATCTTATTTTTCTTCCTCCGGGTACGTATAGCCCCAGGTTCTGCGGAAGGAGGTCATCAGATCCATGACGTCCTTCGTGTAGTCGAGGTGCATGGCAGATGCATCTCCATTGATGGCGCGTTCCATGTCGGCGAGCTCATAGGCGAGTGCATCGGCGTTTTCACCGGCTTTGATGATTTCGGATTCGCCGGTGGAAGCGTCTGTGATTTTTGCTTCCCAGGCACGCGGGTACTCCATGATCTCGATAAATCCGTTCTCACAGGAAACCATGCCGCGTTTCGGCTGTTTGGAGTGGAGAGAGAGCATCACACTTGCCATCTGTCCTTCCTGATTGGTGAGAAGGAGGCCGGCCTGCTCGTCCACACCGGTCGGAGCGGGCTTTACCTGGGAAAGGAGCTGATCCGGCTTAGAGTCGAAGAACCAGCGGAGGAAGGAGAGTGCGTATACGCCGATATCAAGCATCGCGCCGCCTGCGAGATTCCGGTTGAAGAAGCGGTTCTTCATGTTGTACTCTTTGAAACTGCCGAAGTTCATCGTGATCAGATTGACTCTGCCGAGACGGCCGGAGTCGAGAAGTTTTTTCAGCTCTTTGTAGATCGGCATATGGTAAATCGTCATTGCCTCTCCGATGATGACACCTTTTTCTTTTGCAAGCGCTATGGCCTCGTCGAGCTCGTCGCTGTTCAGCGTAATCGATTTCTCAACGAGAATGTGTTTTCCATTGGCAATCGCCTCTTTCATAAAGCCAAGATGCGTGTTGTGCGGCGTCGTGATATAAATGACATCGACCTCCGGATCGGTAAACATCTCATGGAAATCATCGTAAACTTTTCCAATTCCATATTTCTCCGCAAAAGCAGCCGCCTTCTCATGGGTCCGGTTGCCGACTGCGTAAATATTCTTTCCGTTTTTCAGCAGTGCGACCGCCATTTCATTTGCAATCACACCGCATCCGAGTACAGCCCATTTGATTTCTTTCATCGTGAGATTCTCCTATCGTATCTATTTCGCCCAGAGCGGTTCTTCGCTTCCGCTGTAGTCAAACCGTCCGTCGTTTTTCTCTTCCAGTGCTTTGATCATATGGTACGTAAATTCATTGTAAGGCGTTGGAATTCCAAGCTCTTTTCCCATGCGGATCAGCGCACCCGAGAACATATCAATTTCCGTATGGCGTCCCGCATCGAGATCCTGGAGCGTCGAGTAGCGCGCCGTCGGCGGAACCGCACTTCCGCGTCCCGAGGAGACATCCGCCTTGCTGATATCAATTCCCTTTGCCTCCGCAATCGCCATCAGTTCTGCGCGGAGTCCGTCGCTGATCGCCTTCATATGTACACTGTCGCGGTAGCAGCCGACCCCGGCACCGAGAATAGCCTGCGGCAGGTTATTGCAGACATTCAGCCGGAATTTGCTCCATATTTCCTCTAAAATACAATCGGTTGCCCGGTAATGCAGCCCTGTGCCGGAGAACAGATCCAGAACAGCCTGCACACGCTCACTGTCGTACGGCGCCGGAACTTCGCCGAAAATGATGCCGAGCGTCGCCTCAGGGTTGAAAACGTAGCCGTCATTCTCTTTATGAGAAGCTACTTTGATAATAGCATGAAGCAGATGCTCCGCACCGACTTTTTCCGCGATGATCTCCTCACTGTCCACGCCGTTCATCAGACTCATGATCACAGTATTCTCGCCGGTAACGGCAGTAATATCGTCAAGAGCCCCCGGCAGTGCGCCGTATTTGAGCGAGACGATCAGAAAATCCACGCCGTATGCCTCTTCCGGTGTCCATACCTCCGGGTGATAAACCGTATCGTTAATTTTGCATCCTTTGTTTTTCAGACGCTTCGCCCGTTCCCCGGACGCGATAACGCCGAGCCGGATGTCCTTTTTCTCCGAAAGCCCCCAGATTACATAAGACCCAACCGCTCCGGCGCCCAGAACAGCAACTGATTTTATTTTCATAATAGCCTCCTTTGTAACTGTTTGAATTACCCTTACTATAACAAATTTTGCGGAGATCCTCAATTTGTTTTTCAAAATAGAAAATTTCGGAAAAGGAAGCCTAAATGTGTTGACGGAGCGATAAGGTAGATTGTAGAATGAAAAGAAAATGTACGAAGACAAAATCCGGACGAAAGAAGAACAGAAGGCAAAAGAAAAACAAGAGAAGAAATAAGAAACGAAGGAGAAACGAAATTCGAACGTTTCTCCTTCGTTTTTTGCACGCATTTTTACCGGGAAATCATATTCTAAGGTTAGAATGAAAAAACAGGAGAATCTGTTGATGAAAGGAAAATGGCTGACAGGTGTGCTTGTACTGGCAATGGCGGCAGTGACGCTGGCGGGATGCGGGGCAAAAGATGAGACAAAAGAAAAAGTGGAGCAGGTGACATTAAATGAGGTTGCCCACTCCATTTTTTACGCCCCGCAGTATGTGGCAATTGAGGAGGGGTATTTCGCGGATGAGGGCATTGATCTGATGCTGATAACAGGATTTGGTGCAGATAAAGTGCTGACGGCGATGATTTCCGGCGAGGCGGATATCGGGTTTATGGGGGCGGAGGCAACCGTTTACGCGTACCTCGAGGGAACCGCAGACCCGGTTGTGAACTTCGCGCAGCTGACGCAGCGGGCGGGAAACTTTGTTGTGGGAAGAGAGAAAGACAATTCGTTTACCTGGGAGAAATTGAAAAACAAAGAGGTATTAGGGGGAAGAAAAGGCGGTATGCCGGAAATGGTCTTTGAGTATGTTCTGGCGCAGAAAGGGATTGATAAAAAAGACGTAAACATTAACCAGAGCATCGATTTTGGTTCCACAGCTGCCGCGTTCTCCGGCGGGCAGGGGGATTATACGATTGAATTTGAACCGTCCGCGACACTGCTCGAGCAGAAGGGCGACGGCTATGTCGTGGCATCGGTCGGAACGGAATCCGGGTATGTGCCGTATACGTCGTACAGCGTCAAACAGAGTTATCTGAAAACGCACGGCGCAACCGTAGAAAAATTCACGAAGGCACTGCAGAAGGGAATGGACTTCGTGCAGACGCACACACCGGAGGAGATTGCAGAAGTGATTGCGCCGCAGTTTGCAGAAACCGAGCTGGAAACCATCACCGCGATCGTGCGCCGCTACTATGAGCAGGATACGTGGAAAGAAAATCTGATCTTTGAGGAAGAAAGTTTTGATCTTCTGCAGGAGATTCTGGAGCAGGCGGGAGAGCTGGAGAAAAAGGCACCGTACAAGACACTTGTGACAACAAAATACGCCGAAGAGGCCGCCGCCAAAGGCTGATTCCGGCGGAATAGAAAAGCGAAAAAAGACAGAAAAAGACACTTTTCGACATTCGTCGACAAACAGCGACATTTTATTCGAAAAAAATAAAGAAAATTGCAAAAGAAAAGCAGAAAAATAGAGAAAAAGTATTGCAAAAAAGTAAATTTTGTTGCATACTATGGGTGTCGCATATATTTTTTACAACACAGGCATACGGAGGCGAACAGACATGAAAGTAGGTTTTATCGGCGGCGGCAACATGGCGAGTGCCATGATTGGCGGAATGATCCAAAAAGGAGTTGTATCTGCAGATGACATTCTGGTATCGGTCCGCACGGAGAAAAGTGTGGAACGCTTGACCAACCAGTTTGGAGTCCAGGCGACTACGGAGAACGAAGCGGTCGTAGCCGGATCCGATCTTGTATTCCTTGCAGTAAAGCCAAACCAAATAAAAAATATAATAAACCTCGTCAAAAACTTCATCTCACCCGAGAAGATTATCGTATCGATTCTTCCCGGTAAGTCTTTACAATGGCTGGGTACAGAAATCGGAAAACCAACAAAGTTAATTCGCACCATGCCAAATACACCAGCACTCGTCGGAGAAGGAATGACCGGCGTCTGTGCCAATGATCTCGTGACGGAGGAAGAGCTGCAGCTCGTTTTAACCCTCCTGAAAAGCTTTGGCCGCGCAGAAGTTGTTCCGGAGTATCTGATGGATACCGTCACAGGTGTCAGCGGAAGCTCGCCGGCGTACGTATTTCTTTTCCTGGAGGCTCTTGCAGATGCGGCAGTAGCCGAAGGAATGCCGAGAAAACAGGCATATGAATTTGCTGCACAGTCTGTCCTTGGAAGCGCCAAAATGCTTCTCGAGACAGGAATGCACCCGGGAGAATTAAAAGACATGGTCTGCTCGCCAGGCGGAACCACCATCGAAGCGGTTGCCGTACTGGAGCGGGAGAACCTGAGAAGTGCTGTTATTGATGCAACACGAGCCTGCATCCGGAAATCAAAGGGAGTGGATTAGAAGGAGCAGCACCGCCGCTTTGACAGAATGACGCTAATGTGAAAGCAGCAAAAATAAAGAATGTATGCACAAAAAAAACAAACCAAAACAAGCAAAAAGCAAGCACAAAAAGAGTAAAAAAACAAACGAGCGGAAAAATCCCGGCAGCCGTGGAAAAGGCACCGGGATTTTTTCTGGTAATTTATAGTTTTTTTCCTTTACTGAGCGTACTGTTGTGATAATCGGAAGAATAGGTTACATCCTTTCCAAACCATACCGGAGGAACAAAGGCGTTTGCGGATGCTTCGTCCGGAAACTCCACCTCTGCGAGGTAAAGGCCTTCATACGGCGCATCAAAGACATCGAGCTCGATCGTCAGATCCGTTCCGGTAAGCGGCAGCAGATAGCGTGTTTTTGAGATGAGAACGCCGTCTGCCTTTTCCCGCAGATGCAGGTAGGATTCCTTTGTGAGCGGAAGATTATACTCTTCACGCACCATCAGCCCTTTTGACTTGTAGGTCAGATAATATTCGTCGTCAGAGCGGCGGATGCGGACAACCGGTTCGGTGGAAAGATAGCCCTGCTCGATTTTTTTACATGGATAGCTTGTAAGATTTTCCGGAAGCTGATCCAGAAGGTATTTGCGTTCGATTTCCATAAAAGAGACTCCTTCTCGTGATTGCATCACTGCTTTTTTCAAGAGTTTACCATGCTTTTCCCGTGATGTTAAGCGAAATCCGGCTTTTTGCGAAAAAAAGTCCTGAAATTTTTATGAAATGCAAGCATTCTGCGGAAAAATGTGGTATAATAGCGGCGGTTTGTTACAAAGAAAAGCAGAGAATATCACGTGACAAAACACACGAGACTGATCATACAACACAGGAGGACAAAACCATGGCAAAGATTTATGTATTTCTGGCAGACGGATGTGAAGAGATTGAGGCACTGACCCCGGTGGATCTGCTGCGCAGAGCCGGAGAAGACGTATGCACCGTTTCTATTATGGGAAGAAAAGAAGTAACAGGATCCCACAAAATCACCATTCTTGCAGATGAAACCATCGAAGAGGGAGAGTTTGATGACGGAGACATGCTGGTACTTCCGGGCGGAATGCCGGGTACATTAAATCTGGCCGGAAACGAGACGCTCGCAGCGCTGATCCGTTCCTATGACGATCAGGGAAAGAAACTGGCAGCCATCTGCGCAGCGCCGAGCATCCTTGGTGTGATGGGCATCTTAAAAGATAAAAACGCCGTCTGCTTCCCGGGATTTGAAGAAAAGCTGGCAGGCGCAAACGTACTCGATGTACCGGCAGTCACCGACAAAAATGTGACCACCGGCCGCGGCATGGGAGCAGCCACTGACTTCGCACTGGAGCTGATCCGTGTTCTGCAGGGAGAGGACAAAGCAAAAGAAATGGCGGAAAAAATCGTATTTCATTGCTAAAAAAAAGCCTAAAAACCACAGAAATATAAAAAAATCACTGGCGTTTTTGAAAAGAGTATGCTATACTCGATAAATGACTGTAGAATGGAGAGGTGTGCAGGTTTTCTGCCGCTTTTCAGATAAATCAAGGAGGAAATTGATAAAATGAGTGTACAGGTCGAAAATTTAGAAAAGAATATGGCCAAACTTACCATTGAGGTTCCGGCTGAAGAATTAGAGAAAGCACTGGAGAAAGCTTACCAGAAACAGAAAAGCAGAATCAGCCTTCCAGGATTCCGTAAAGGAAAAGTTCCGCGTCAGATGATCGAGAAGATGTACGGACCGGAAATCTTCTATGATGATGCAGCAAATGCACTGATTCCTAAGGCATACTCAGAAGCATATGATGAGTGTGATCTTGAAATCGTATCAAGACCAGAGATCAACATCGTTCAGATTGAAAAAGGAAAATCATTCATCTTTACAGCAGATGTAGCAACAAAGCCGGAAGTAAAACTCGGTGAATATAAAGGACTGGAAGTAGATAAAGTATCTACACGCGTAACACAGAAAGAAGTAGACGCTAAGATCCAGGAAGAAGCAGAAAAGAATGCCAGAGAAGTTGTAGTTACAGACCGTCCGGTAGCAGATGGTGATGAAGTGATTCTTGACTTTGAAGGATTCGTTGACGGTGAAGCATTCGAAGGTGGAAAGGGTGAAAACTATCCACTGACAATCGGTTCAGGATCATTCATCCCTGGATTCGAAGAACAGTTAGTTGGTGCTGAAGCTGAGAAAGAAGTAGAAGTAAAAGTTACTTTCCCAGAAGATTACCATGCAGAAGAATTAAAAGGAAAAGAAGCTGTATTCAAATGCACAGTTCATGAGATCAAGGCAAAAGAACTTCCTGAGATCGACGATGAATTTGCAGCAGAAGTTTCAGAATTTGACACATTAGAAGAATACAAAGCTGATGTAAAGGCTAAAATTAAAGAACAGAAAGCAGCAGACGGAAAGAGAAATCAGGAAGACCAGGCTGTTGAGCAGGCTGTTAAGAATGCAGAATACGAGATTCCACAGCCAATGATCGATACACAGACAACTCAGATGGTTGAAGATTTCGCACAGAGAATCCAGTCTCAGGGAATCACTCTTGAACAGTACTTCCAGTTTACAGGTCTGACAGCAGAGAAGATGATGGAAGACATGAAACCACAGGCAATCAAGAGAATCGAAACCCGTCTGGTACTTGAAGCTATCGCAAAAGCAGAGAACATCGAGATTACAGACGAAAAAGTTGATGAAGAACTGGCTAAGATGGCAGAGTCTTACAAAATGGAAGTTGAAAAACTGAAAGAGTTCATGGGTGAGAACGAGAAGAAGCAGATGAAAGAGGATATTGCAGTACAGGATGCAGTTACTCTGATCGTTGATGCATCTGTAGAAGGCTAATCATTTATTAGATTTCTTGAGAGGGTGCGCCTGTATATCAGGTGTGCCTTTTCTCTTTCTATAAGAAGTGAGAGGATGAGGACTGATTCGGGAGTAAGGATCAGAACAATAATTATGCGTTGCTGGTAATAACTATTGCAAATAGCGACAATCATATAGAAAAGGAAGGATAGCATATGAGTTTAGTACCTTATG
>ERZ824480.3332-NODE-3332-length-11070-cov-4.470086_pt1 | contig 11070 bp, 7 predicted proteins | sample MGYA00519861_ERZ824480 | MGnify/ENA primary metagenome ERZ824480 (study PRJEB31778, sample SAMEA3449152) | human gut metagenome | biome: human gut; feature: human-associated habitat; material: faeces | place: United Kingdom | collected 2010/2012 ...
TATTATGCGTAAGTTTGTGTATTACAATCAGATATAACGGTCTTGAATACACAATTGTGTTTCAAAAAACGTACGTCTTTTGAAACACCATTTTTACTCTCCGCACTAAATGCAAGGAGGATAGATAAATGACTGATAATTAAAACGATGTAGAAAAATTTGCACAGATGAAAAAAGCGGCTTATCTTTGTTGCATCAGACGTACGTCTTTTGAAACATCGTTCCCCAAAGTTAAATTTGCATCTTAGTCAACCTTCTTGGTCCATAAAAAAGTACCCTGAAAATTACGGGATAACTATCTCCCTTCTTCTCAAAAATTGCTTGATAATCTGATTATGTGGCTCTTGTACAAAAGTCTTTTTAGTAGCTTTTTACTCAAAATGCCTAATCAATCCGTAGCTTATACACCTTTAAAGGGCCAAATATAGTCTACAGTTCCTTGGAGTGTCAGGTTTCCGACACTTCTCAACAATAGGATACTGATCAAAACCTTATTCACAAGCCAACCTTAATCATAAATGACCATTAATTATTTAACACAACGAACCGGTATTCCAGTTGCTTGATAATCAGAAAACATCGTTACTGTACCATCGTTGTAAAAGGCGAAGGATAGAGCCCGATTATTTACATCTTTTGTTGAACTCCAATACTCGCCAATCGTACCTTCACCAACCGTAGCACTACCGGTTGAACAGCCTCCACCCCAACCTATTGATCCAGAAGCCAATAGAAAAATACCAATACTCTTATTCATAAACCACATGCCACCATTTGTCAACACCTTATCTGTACATCGGGATAATGGAATGTAGTCATTTTCAGATGGAGTACGCCACCCTGTACCATAGTATGCAGTATTCAATTTAGAACATGGATCTGTGTTATTGGTTGTTTTGTTCCCTGTATAAGTGCTATAAAATGTATAATAATAACCTCTATCTGTTGAAGAAGTCCATACATAATTCGTACTTCCGGTACTCTTCAAATTTCCTGTGGCCCATCTTAACTTCGCCAAATAATTTTTATCACTTGCCGTGCATCCGTTTTGTGTCAGGTTAATGTCACTTGCCGCCAATTGTATCCCCAATTCAAACTTCAGCGTAATGGTATAACTCTTTCCCGGTAGCAACTGCACATTCTGGCTTGAGGTGATATTCCGGTTATTCGCATTGAAATAATTACTGAGATTCAACGTACCGATATGCACCGTGATTGCCCGGGAACCCGAAAAAGGAACTAACCGTACAGTGGCAGTCGAATTATTGGCTATATTGAATGTAGGTGTATTTCCGGTATTGGCACTTACATTATTTGTAGAGGGACCTATCGTCCAGGCAGACGCATTGCCCCCTTGAGAAACATATACGCCTGTACAGTTGGTAAACGTGTTGCTCCCAAACTGCGACAAGGATAGTTTAACCGTCAGCTTGCAGAGTTTTTGCGTGAAACTAACCGACAGGTTGTGGCTGATTGTACTCACATTCGCTATGTCCCCCGAGTCATAGACCATAAAGTCACTGTTCATATTCGGGATAGTGACGGAAGTACTGTTATAAGTATAGGATGAAGGGATCGTTCCCATCGCTGCCGTACTATTGAACGAGTATCCGATCACACGGACAGTTCCTGCTCTGGTGAGCAGATTACCTTGCCTGAGTGTGGGAGCGGAAGCCCCGTTCGTCGTAAAATCCGCAGCCGACTGGAACACGTAATTGCTGCCTACTTTACGGAAAGCGATCAACCGGAAATAAATGCCGTTGCCCAATGTAGCGGCACGGGTAGTGACTTGTGGCTCTTCGCGGAGCGTCATCCGTACCGCTGAAGGCCCCTCGTAAGGTACGGCAGCCGGTATGGCCCTGCTGGCGGGTGGCTCTTTCACCGGCACCCATTCGTCCACAAGCGTTCTTCCCCCGGTTGTGTCGGGAGTATCAACATGGCTTTCCATATAGCTGCCATCCTCAACCCGGCTGACCGTAACAGGAATCATGTCCTCTCCGTCCGGTTCCGGGCTGTCGGGGTTCACAACATTGTCGCCACACGATGTTATCATTAAAAAAGCCGCGTACAGACAGCATGTGCTTAACGCACGAAAGCCTACATACAGAAGTTTTGTCTTCGTATTCATAACTCAAATGTTTAAAAATGAATAAAATAGATCATACTCAGCAAGGCCTTCCCATTAAGAATGGGCAGGCCGGCTATGGCAGGCTGTGAATACAGCTTTTATTTTGCGGTAAGTTTGTGTAAATTAGATAGATAGAACGACCCTTGTGTTTCAAAAGACGTTCCTTTTTTGAAACACAGTTTTGGCTCTGCGCACTGAAGGCAAGGAGGATAGATAAATGATTGATAATTAAAACAATGTAGAAATATTTGCACAGATAAAAAAAGCGTCTTATCTTTGTTGCATCAGACGAACGTCTTTTGAAACATGGTCTTTGCTCTCCCATACAATAATTCTTCTTCAACGATTCTTATTATTAATTCAAGACCAACCGTTACCGTTTCTTAATTCTCCCCTCCAAACTCCTAAAACTCTACACTTTCTACGGCTATCTTCACGTAAATCATTATCTTTGCGCCCGTGTATCATGATAATATGTAACTAACTATAGTCTGAATGAAACAGTACAAAACCGTAAACAACCTCGTGGGTTGGATCACTTTCCTGATCGCCGCAACCGTCTATTGCATGACGATAGAGCCCACAGCCAGTTTCTGGGACTGCCCGGAATTCATCACCACCGCCTATAAACTGGAAGTAGGCCATCCCCCCGGAGCACCCTTCTTTATGCTCACCGCCAACCTTTTCACACAATTCGTCAGCGATCCGGCACTGGTAGCCAAAATGGTGAACTACATGAGTGCGCTGATGAGCGGTGCCTGCATCCTGTTCCTTTTCTGGAGCATCACGCACCTGGTTCGTAAACTCGTCATCACAGACGAAACGAACATCACCCGCGGACAACTGATCACCGTCATGGGATCGGGACTGGTAGGCGCATTGGCCTATACATTCAGCGATACATTCTGGTTTTCGGCCGTAGAAGGCGAAGTATACGCCTACTCTTCCATGTTTACGGCCATCGTTTTCTGGCTGATATTGAAATGGGAAGACGTAGCCGACCAGCCGCATAGCGACCGCTGGATCATCCTGATCGCCTATCTGACCGGGCTCAGCATCGGTGTGCACCTGCTCAACCTGCTCTGTCTGCCGGCCATCGTACTGGTATACTACTACAAGAAAGTGCCGGGCGCCAACGCCAAAGGATCTCTGCTGGCACTGGCCGGCTCCATGGTATTGGTGGCAGCCGTACTTTATGGTATTGTTCCCGGTGTCGTAAAAGTAGGCGGCTGGTTCGAACTGCTGTTCGTCAACTCACTGGGCATGCCGTTCAACACCGGTGTCATCGTTTATGTAGCCCTGCTGGCAGCCGCCATCATCTGGGGTATATACGAAAGCTACAACGAGAAGAGCCGCACCCGCATGAACCTCTCTTTTCTGCTGACCATCGCCATGCTCGGTATCCCCTTCTACGGGCACGGAGCAAGTGCTGTCATCATCGGTATCCTGGTGCTGGGAGTACTGGCGGCCTACCTCTTCGCGTCAAAGCTGAACGAAAAGATACGCATGTCGGCCCGTACCATGAACACCGCCCTGCTCTGTACAATGATGATCATGGTGGGATACTCCTCGTATGCCCTGATCGTGATCCGCTCGGTAGCCAATACACCGATGGATCAGAACTCCCCGGAAGACATCTTCACGCTGGGTGAGTATCTGGGACGCGAACAGTACGGAACCCGTCCGCTGTTCTACGGACCGGCCTACTCCTCGAAAGTGGCCCTCGATGTGGAAGACGGCTATTGCGTACCCCGCCAGAAAAGTACAGACACCAAATACGTCCGTAAAGAGAAAACCTCACCCGACGAAAAAGACTCTTACGTTGAACTGCCGGGACGTGTGGAATATGAATACGCGCAAAACATGCTCTTCCCCCGCATGTACAGCTCGGCACACACCGCCTACTATAAGTCCTGGCAAGATATCACCGGCTACGACGTGCCCTACGATCAATGCGGAGAGATGCTGATGGTGAACATGCCAACCCAGTGGGACAACATCAAGTTCTTCTTCTCCTACCAGCTCAACTTCATGTACTGGCGCTACTTCATGTGGAACTTTGCCGGACGGCAGAACGACATCCAAAGCAGCGGCGAAATAGAACACGGCAACTGGATCACCGGCATACCGTTCATCGACAACCTTCTGTATGGCGACCAGAACATGCTCCCGCAAGAACTGAAAGACAACAAGGGACACAACGTTTTCTATTGTCTCCCCCTCATACTGGGAATCATCGGACTCTTCTGGCAGGCATGGCGCGGTCAGAAAGGCATCCAGCAGTTCTGGGTGGTATTCTTCCTGTTCTTCATGACCGGTATCGCCATTGTGCTTTACCTCAACCAGACACCCGGACAGCCGCGCGAACGTGACTATGCCTACGCCGGTTCCTTCTACGCCTTTGCCATCTGGATCGGCATGGGTGTGGCGGGCATCGTACACCTGCTGCGCAACTACATGAAGGAAGTCCCCGCAGCAGCCCTCACGTCGGCAGTCTGCCTGCTCGTACCCATACAGATGGCGAGCCAGACCTGGGACGACCACGACCGCAGCGGACGCTACGTGGCACGCGACTTCGGACAGAACTACCTGATGTCACTTCAGGAAAGCGGCAACCCGATCATCTATACCAACGGTGATAACGATACCTTCCCGTTGTGGTACAACCAAGAAACCGAAGGCTTCCGCACCGACGCACGTACCTGTAACCTGAGCTACCTCCAGACCGACTGGTACATCGACCAGATGAAACGTCCGGCCTACGACTCTCCGGCACTGCCCATCACTTGGGACAGAACGGAATACATGGAAGGTCAAAACGAATACGTCCCCATCCGTCCGGACTTCAAGAAGCAGATCGACAAAGCCTACAAAGCCGCCGAAGAAGAGGTGCTGAACGGCAAGAATCCGGAAGCACTGAACAATATCCGTGCCCAGTTCGGCGATAATCCTTACGAGCTGAAGAACATCCTGAAATATTGGGTACGCACCAAAGACGGACAAGCAGTGATACCGACCGACAGCATCGTTGTCAAAATCGACAAAGAAGCCGTTCGCCGTTCGGGTATGATGATTCCGGAGGCATTGGGTGACTCCATCCCCGACTACATGCACATATCGCTCAAAGACGAAAAGGGTAACCCGAAACGGGCTCTCTACAAGAGCGAGTTGATGATGCTCGAAATGCTGGCCAATGCCAACTGGGAACGCCCCATTTACATGGCCATCACCGTCGGTACGGACAATCAGCTGAACATGCGCGAGCATTTCATTCAGGAGGGTCTGACATACCGCTTCACACCGTTCGATACGGAAGCTCTCGGAGCCACCATCGACAGTGAAAAGATGTATGACAACCTGATGAACAAGTTCAAGTTCGGAGGCATCGACAAACCCGGCATCTACATCGACGAGAATACGATGCGCATGTGCTACACCCATCGCCGCATCTTTGCCCAACTGATCACCCAGCTGATGAAAGAAGGCAAAAAGGACAAAGCGCTGGCAGCACTGGAATACGCCGAAAAGATGATTCCGGCTTTCAACGTGCCCTACGATGTACAGAACGGAGCACTCGAAATGGCAGAAGCTTACTACCAGTTGGGAAACAATACGAAAGCCGACCAGATTATCGATGAACTGGCAAACAAGTCTGTAGAATACCTCACCTGGTACCTCAGCCTGGACGACAATCATCTGCTCATGTCGCAGCGTGAATTTATCATGCACCTCAGCGCACTGGATATGGAAGTCAAAATGATGGAGAAATATAAGTCGAAACTCGCCGGTAACTATACCCCGAAGGTGAACGAACTATATAACATATACGTGGGACGCATGAAAGCCCACCAGTAATCTGTAACCGAAGGAGATGTTTATAGAGCAACCGCCTTGGTTTTTCCGCGCAATCTATCCCGACGCCATCTTCCGGATGGACCCTGACGAAAAGGCTGTTTACCTGACCTTTGACGACGGTCCCATCCCGGAAGTGACGCCTTGGGTACTGGAACTGCTGGACAAACACAACATCAAGGCAACCTTTTTCATGGTAGGCGACAACATCCGTAAGCACCCGGATGTGTTCCGTATGGTAGTAGAGCGCGGACACCGCATCGGCAACCATACGTTCAACCATATCCGCGGATTCGAGTATCTGTCGTCAAACTATCTGGCCAACACGGACAAGGCCAACGAGATGATGAAAACGGATCTGTTCCGTCCACCCCACGGACATATGCGCTGGATGCAATATATGACGTTGAAGCGTCACTATAAAATCATCATGTGGGATCTTGTCACACGAGACTACAGTAAGAAGCTGCGTCCGCCCCAAGTGCTGGCCAATGTGATGAGATATGCCCGCAACGGGTCTATCATAACCTTCCATGATTCGCTGAAGTCCTGGAACAACGGAAACCTGCAATATGCGCTTCCCCGTGCCATCGACTTCCTGAAAGAAGAAGGATACGAGTTTAGGTTACTATAATGGAAACGAAGATAAACAGTAAAGCCCTGAAAGCCGAAGCCTTGCGCCTCGGCTTTTCTGCTTGCGGCATAGCCCCGGCCGAGCCAATCGATCAAGCCCATCAGAATGCTTTGAAAATGTGGCTGGATGCGGACCGGCAAGCCGGAATGACTTATATGGCGAATCATTTCGACAAACGCTGCGACCCGGCTTTGCTGGTCGAAGGCACTCGTTGCGTGGTTTCCGTAGCACTGAACTATTACCCCGCCACCCGTATACCTGACGAGGAATATCAATTCGCGTGGTACGCTTACGGGAAGGACTATCACGATCTCATGCGTGAAAAACTGGCTGCCCTGTTCCGCTTTATACAAGAATCAGACGTACCGGAGCTGAACGGACGCATGTTCTGTGACACCGCGCCCGTACCGGAACGTTATTGGGCCTGGCGTGCCGGCCTCGGGTGGATCGGAAAGAACACCCAGCTGATCATTCCCCATGCCGGTTCCACTTTCTTCTTAGGCGAGCTTTTTCTGAATGCGGAAGCCGATACATACGACCGGCCTCAACCCAATCGCTGCGGCCGATGTAACCGTTGCCTGCAAGCATGCCCTACAAAAGCTTTAGAGACGCCATACAACCTGAATGCACACCGTTGCCTTTCATACCTCACCATCGAGAATAAAAGCGAAATTCCGGACTCTATCGCCCCCTTTATGGGAAACCGTGTGTATGGGTGTGACGAATGTCAGAAAGCTTGTCCCTGGAACCGGTTTGCCACTCCCTGCCGGACACCGGAACTGCAACCCTCACCGGAGTTCATGAACATGAAGAAAGAAGACTGGAAGCAACTGAGCGAAGAGAAATACAGAGCCCTCTTCAAAGGCAGTGCCGTGAAGAGGGCCAAATATAGCGGGCTGATAAGGAATATAAGACAAATGGAAGACTAAGAAACGGGCTATAAGCAGCTTCCGGCAGCACTCTTATTTCACTGTAACCGTCAGCGGATTGCGAACCTTCTGTGCAAAATCGGCCATATACGCATTCCAGGCAGCGCTATCTTTTATGTCGGCTTTGCTCCAGGCAGCCCCCCAGTAGTAAGTAAAGTCCGCTCCCGGTTCGTACTCACTGATTGCCAGCACATGCCCGTCGGCACCTCCACGCAGTTCCTTCTTTTCTTTCTCCGGGAAGAGAACTGCTTTTGCCTCCTTCACCAAAGTAGGAAACGCAGCACCGACAAAGATCTTACCATTGTCACCACCGGCATTATCCGTCGGATCCACATAAGTCATGTATCCGTTTGCCACATCTGCAACAATGGCCCCATCGGGTTCGTGCAATACAATACCGACGGCTAAAGGCATCGTCTCCTTCAGGTTCGTATAAGAGACAACTGTTTTATTGCAATATGAACCCGCATCCAATGTAATGATCCGTGTCTCGATAATAGTAGAATCTCCTTTTACGACCAATGGATTGTATACCAGTTTCACAGTAAAACGCAACGGACCGTTATCCAGTATCTCCTGGGTAGCGTAACAATACGGATAAACGATTGTATCCCCTGCCATCAATGCAGTCGTACCTCCCCCCAACGTAGGGCCGACCTTATAACAATCCAGCCCGTTGCCATGGTCTACATGATAAGAGACAGAGCGGTAAAGTTCCTGCGCGGCTTTGGGGTCCGTCTTTCCGAGTTCGGCTATTTTAGCTTTCATATCCGGATTCAGTTCGCCTTCATAACGGGCTTCCACCACCGGCTCAGTAGTATTATACTTCGTCCAGATATCATATCCGAAAGCACGCTCTCCGGTTTCCTGCAAAGCAGGCCCATAAGCACGAAAGGCCGTCAGATCGTTCTCCCAAGCCACGTCATCCACCCGTTCGGGATAATATCTTCCACAAGCCTTCACCGGGCACTCTTGAGGAATACCCGCTTTTATCGTATAAACGGCTGAGCCATTCGCTTGCACAGTGACCGGAAATATCACTTTCTCGTCAGAAGTTATTTGATAGGGCACTTGCTGTCCTTCGGCATCTACCACTACTATCTGTGCAGTATCGGGTAAATGCAATTTAGAGGAAACCTCACCCATGGAAACTTCTACCATCTCGCCGCTTCGTTCCAGTGAGGTGGCATTGGACACGGTGACAGATACTGTTCTGCCCGCTTCGTTACAAGCCAGGCACAACAAAACGGCTGCGACAAAAAGAAAAACTTTCTTCATTGATTCAATTGTATTGATCAGATTCATTAAGGTTGTTTACCGATATAAGCCAAAATACCGCCATCTACATAAAGTACATGACCGTTCACAAAATTCGAAGCATCCGAAGCCAAAAAGACAGCCGGCCCCATCAGATCCTCCGGTGTTCCCCACCGGGCAGCGGGAGTCTTGGATATTATGAATGAATCAAACGGATGGCGCGAACCGTCCGGCTGCACTTCACGCAAAGGTGCTGTCTGAGGTGTAGCGATATACCCCGGGCCTATGCCATTACACTGAATGTTGAATTCTCCATATTCGGATGCAATGTTGCGTGTGAGCATCTTCAACCCACCCTTGGCAGCAGCGTAGGCAGATACAGTCTCACGTCCCAGTTCACTCATCATCGAACAGATATTGATGATTTTTCCATGCCCTTTCTTAATCATCGAAGGGATAACAGCCTTCGACACGATAAACGGAGCATTCAGATCTACGTCGATCACCTGACGGAATTGCTCTGCCGTCATCTCACACATCGGTATACGCTTGATGATACCCGCATTATTCACCAAAATGTCAACCACTCCCACTTCTTTCTCGATCTGTGCAACCAAAGCATTCACCTGCTCTTCGCTGGTGACGTCACACACATATCCCCTGGCCTCGATTCCCAATTCTTTGTATGCGGCCAAGCCTTTATCAACCAGCTCCCGGCTGATGTCATTAAATACGATCTTCGCTCCTGCCTCCGAGAAAGCAGTAGCCAAGGCAAAGCCAATGCCGTAAGATGCACCTGTGACCCATGCCACTTTGCCCTCTAATGAAAAGTTTACCATACTTATAATGTTTTTAAAAACTTATCTCACTTTCATTTCCTAAAAGGAACTTCCACACCGGACAGTTTATTTCAAGTCCGTAATTAATGAAAAGTCCTGGTCGCCATAATCAAGATTCTCACCTCCCATACCCCAGATAAAAGTATAATTGTGAGTTGCCGCAGCCGAATGGATAGACCACTCCGGTGACAAGACTGCCTGATCGCCCTTCATCCACACATGACGGGTTTCGTCAACCTCACCCATAAAATGGCACACAGCATGCTCTTCCGGTACTTCAAAATAGAAATAAGCCTCCATACGACGGCTATGGACATGTGCAGGCATCGTATTCCACACACTTCCCGGAGCCAGTTCGGTCATCCCCATCTGCAACTGACAGGTGGGCAACACCTGATTTACCAGCATCTTGTTGATATTACGATGATTCGAACCTTCCAACGTTCCCATTTCAGCAACTACAGCATCGGCTTTAGTCACCTTTTTATCGGGATAATTGCGATGAGCGGCCAGTGAATTAAAATAAAATTTAGCGGGATGTGCAGCATCCGTACTCTCAAAGGTAACGTCCCGGTCACCTGCCCCCAGATAAAGTGCCTCTTTATAATCTAACTGAAATATCGCATCCCCCGCCCTCACGACACCGGGCCCCCCGACATTGAAAATACCCATTTCACGACGGGTCAGAAAATAAGGAGCTTTCAAAGGATCGATAGCTTCCAATTTCAACACTTCCTTTACCGGCATGGCCCCACCTACCACCATACGGTCGTACATGGAATATACCATGTTTACTTCATCGGCTGAAAAAACCTTTTCTATCAGAAAATCTCTTCTAATTCTCTTGGTGTCGTAGCTTCTTGCATCTTCCGGATGGGCAGCATAGCGAATCTCATAGTTTGTTTTCATATTTCTTATTTATAAGTTTACATTAGGTGTCGCTCAGATAAACTCCGTTTACGCACACGACGCAAAAATAAGAAAAGAAAACGGGATTTGGGAATAAATGATACTCCAATTATCATGAATAAATCAATCTTTCGGATAATTGGGACTATAAAGTAAGGTTTGATCTCTTACCGCCAGCTTTCCATCTTTTACAAACTCTGTTCCTCTCTCTTGCAAGTGGTCAACCATCGCTTTACGCATTTCAACCAGCCTATCTGCATAACGACTATTTCCGGAAAGGTTCTTCTGTTCACCGGGATCTGAACTTAAATCGAACAGTTGCTCTTCACCCGTATGAATAAACCAGATATACTTCATTTTACCATCAGTCAACGCACACCAATAGTTATCGGCACTGTAGCAGGTGGCATGTTCCAGATCGATATATTTTCGCCAGCCGTTTTTATTTCCTGAGGCCAGGGCTACCAAAGATTTTCCATCCATATCATCCGGTACCGTCCCTCCCGCAAGTTCAATGAAGGT
>ERZ824480.3335-NODE-3335-length-11062-cov-2.541201_pt1 | contig 11062 bp, 15 predicted proteins | sample MGYA00519861_ERZ824480 | MGnify/ENA primary metagenome ERZ824480 (study PRJEB31778, sample SAMEA3449152) | human gut metagenome | biome: human gut; feature: human-associated habitat; material: faeces | place: United Kingdom | collected 2010/2012 ...
CCACCTTCACCTCTTCCTCCTCCTTTGCACCCATATCAATACTCTTAGGACGCTTAGGAGCAATTGTCTTGAAATCATCAACGAACTTCTTCAATCGCTATTGATCACTCACTCTCTCCATCCTTACCGGATAATCCATCTGTTCTCCAGAGAATACAACACTCTTCTCACCATCACCTCCAGCCTTATATAGAATGAAAGTAGGAAACTCTCCAAACACAAAGTCATGAATATCATTCTTGCTAGTATCCACACGAGCAATCACCACATCATCTGTATTGATATAAGTTTCAGCCAAACGCTGGTAATCATCAGCCACACGATCACACATACGACATCCCTATATATCAAACACTCCTCCAATCATTACAGGTACCACATACTCAACAAGAACATTTTTATAAGGATCATAAGCAACATCATCAAAATCCTTACTAACAATCACCTTCACAAATCCATCCAAATGCTCATAAATAGGTTCTGATTTGTAATAAGGATACAAATTACCCATCATTGCATCAGTGTAAAAATGATTAATCCCTCCCGCTTCGATCTCTCCATGATACACATACTTCTTCCAAGAAGGATTCTCCATATCCACAAAGAACAATATGGGAAGTTGATCATAGTCAAATCCGAAGTACTGCATCATTCCGTTGGTCTCTGGATCCATATCAACCACAAAAACAGATCCTTGATGCTTCAATGCAACATCTTCCAAAATCGATCGAAGCACAGGATTCTGACGGGGCTCACTATTTACCGACATATACACCAACTGCTTCTTAATTCCATGACTTGAAGAAAACATGAAGCGATTCCAACGGGTCTGATAGGGAACGATCAATGGAAGTGAATGAACCATGATAAAGGCTTTCACAGGATCCTTTTCCCATTCTACACATCAGAGAATTAGGAAAATGACTACTTCCCTTATATCTAAAAGGACGTCCATTGGCATTATACACAGTAAATGAATCCATTGGTTCCTCCACCTCTGCATCACCAAATGAACACATTGCGTCCACCTCGTCAATTTGGTTAATCACCTCTGAGAAGTACTTATACTTCAGGTTCTTGTTTGTCTTGAAATGGCCAACGACTACAGGTCGATCATGTCCTAAATGAGGCTTGATTTCTTCCTCTTTGGTGATTGTCACAATCTTCTCTACCAGCTTCTTCTTCAAATAAAATATGATATCACTACAATTAATGAATCAATTAAGATCTACTCGACATTCAGAACATCATTATAGTGCTCATCATCTCCGTTAATAAATAAATGGAGAGATGGGTATGTATGAATGTGATAAATCTCGGCAATAGGACGATTAACAGGGAGATTAATCTGAATCATCAGCAAGAACAACTCCGTACCTTTGCCAAAACAACAGGAATCTCTTCCCGCTTTACAGCTCGCGCGACTCGTCGCCATTCATATTCGAAGGCCTTTGAACGAGAATCCCACTAGTTGTAAACCCAACAAATCGATTATACAGAAGAGTGGAAGAAAAGAAACAAGTTTTTATTGTCATGAATCGTCGAATGGAAGTTCTTGTCATTCAGTATCAAGATTCCGTCACTGTCAACATCCTGTGTCAGTGTTAGACACAAAAGAGCCAATAGAATCAGATATTTCATTGTAGTTGAAAGAGAATGAAAATGAAAATGTTCAGTGATTCATGATTATCAAGGAAACAAGAAATCAACCTTTTTATTCCGTTATACGGGAGTATTCGTCCTTTACAAATACATCCATCAGCTCACGTCCAGCACGACGATGAGTCATACCACCATTCTTCATCACAGCATCCAATTCCTTTGCCTTTTTGATGACCTCTGGATTCCGCTTACAGGAAGCAGCCACTTGAGTAATAAGCTGACTCCACATAGCAGTACTGTTCTGGTGAATACGACGTTGTTCCAGCTATCCATGATCTTTTCCCCTCTCTCTTACACTTCCACAAGCCAAAGCCTCCTTATTGAACTTGGCACAAATATCCCACACATCCTTGATTCGAGTCTGCTGAAGAGCCGAGCATCGCGTCACCTGACACTTCCAGAACGGAGCTTTGGGTCGCTGCAATTGCACAGCACGGCGATTCTCCGCTTCTGACCGTGCAGCCACTCTATACCATCAAAGACTTATCTCAGCTACTACGATGCCAAGGGACCATCAGCCTTATTAATCACAATCACATCTGCATGTTCCATGATACCCTTCTTCACACCCTGAAGCTCATCACCCATAGCAGGAGGCATTAGCAACATCACCATGTCCACCATATCGTCAATCATAACTTCGGATTGGCCCAGACCCACCGTTTCCACAATTACAATATCATATCCAGCTGCCTCACACAACACAACCAGATCACTCGTATGTTCGGCCACTCCTCCCAGAGAGCAATTGGAGGGAGAGGGACGAACGAAAGCATTGGGGTCATAAGATAGTTTAAGCATACGAGTTTTATCTCCAAGAAGAGAACCTCCCGAGAGAGTGGAAGAAGGATCGATAGCAAGAACAGCAACACGATGACCCTGCTTTGTCAACATACAACCAAGAGCTTCGCAGAATGTACTTTTTCCAGCACCTGGAGGACCAGCAATACCTAGTCGGAAAGAACCAGGCACAAACTCATGAGGATGATCACGCTCATTCTCCATTCTCCTTACGGAGAGGACGTAATCAAGAAGCATTTCAGCCTGTTCAACATGACTTGGTAGAGAGGATTCCACTACCTATTAGAACTGACGTTTATATTCATACAAAGTGTTACAGCACGGCTAAGCAAATTACGCTGTTGATTAAGAGTACCAATAGCCCAACTCTTAACAGAATCGGCCATCCCTTCAGGAAATGGTTTTGGAGGCGCTTCCTACACATTATCAACTCTTACAGAAACCTACAACAGTATACCTTGTTCCAAAGAAACGATTCCACGTCCTACAAATCAGGGAACAAAAACAAAAGAACATTCCAAACACCATACTCTTGGAAGGACTCTGGAAGAGAGATCGGCTAACACGACTGAACATTTCTGATTGTAATGGAGTGTTCAATTACTGAAACCTCCTCGAATAGGCAATGGAGAATAGTTGGTTATCAAATTGGGAGAGATATTCGAACATCAGACAACAAAACACGAAAAGGAAGTAACAAAACAAACAAGGAGTATGAAAAGCAAATTATGAGTGAATCTCTTCATGAAAGAACTCAGGAAGGGAGGAATCACACAACCAACTCCGTTGGACACACTCTCGGACCGTCTTGTTATATCTATGGATGAACCACATTCAAATTATCGAATACAAGGCTTTATCAGTACTATACACTCGTGAAGCTGCTTGATTAGCGGGACTGGATGGATTAGGATCATTTAAAAGACTCTGAAAAATCAATTCGAACAAAAACAACTACTTGAATTGATAACAGAACATGAACGATATTATACTGTGGAGTCCATCGATTCTGGAGAATATCGAGACAGATTTTACCGTCGTTATAAACTAGGTGTCATCATCAACGCCCAGATTTACTATTGGGATGAAACAGATGATTTACAAACTTAATGCTCGGTACGACTTCAGGATACTGTTCAGAGAACTCGATTCGGAGAAAAAACGTCCCACCCTCCCAGGGAGTATCTTCGGGCCTAAATGAATGACGAATTTGTTGTGCACTCCCTACCCAATAATACAAGCATCCCAAATAAGCATGTTGTCTTCGTGAATGCGACAAGTAATCCCGTTTGGTTTGTTCTTGGAATAGTACTTGTAATCAGAGAGAATCCGCTTACGAGCCTTTGTTGACATTGGTAAACAAAGATTGGTTTAGATGTAGATTGAAGTGTTGCTAGTACAACAGGTTATATTCGTTCAACAAACATTGTACAAGACGGGAATTGACACTTCTCTTCCTGGTTCAGTTGAAGGAATAGGTTTTGGTATATCGACACTCAGTACTCCATCAGTGTAGCGAGCTGTAATCTTTGATACATCCACATTATGTGGAAGTCGGATATGTTTACAGACGGACCCAAAGGCTCTTTCAACACTATTATATACATCATCTGTAAGAGTTTGAATCTCTTGACGTTTGCCTGAGATGGAAAGTACATCACCATTGCAATGGACTTGGATATCTGCTCTTTTGACTCCAGGAAGGTCTGCAGTGATTTGAATCGTTGATAATGTCTCATGGATATCGGCATCCCCAAACCCATGATCCACTCTTCTTCCCCAGAAATCATGCAAATTCCCATGAAAAAACACATCTGAACCCCATACAGGCATGGTACGTGCGAGATGAACAGAACCTTGACCCAGTTCACGAAGAAGAGGGCTATAGAAACTCAAGTAGGACATAGAGAAAACAAAAATGACAAGAATGAAGTATATCCTTCCAGTTGGGGACAAGAGGGATAATACATCCTCCACATAGAATGAATAGAGAGAACACGATTGCGAGTATTCAAGACATTGATCTCAGTAATTGTTAATCGCAATGGCAAAAGTGATTAGTTATATTCAGGGTGATGGTATCTATGGTACTGTGACCTTCTCGCAGGTATTTCATTCAATAAGTCGCTATCTCGTAGGCATCCGCTTTTGCCACAACAATTATTGATGCAAATATTAAGGGTCTTCCTCAAGTGAGTATTGAGCCTTGGAGTCATTTCTAGGGAAAACATGGTATCAGCATCAATGTCTTTGGAGATTTGTCAGATGGCTTTCAAAGACTCGGTAGTTGTCGTTGGGATTCTTTAAAAATAGGACCTCACTACAATCCAATGGGAAAACAACACGGTCCACCAGATAGTGATGACAGACATGTCGGAAGTCTAGGAAATATCGAGTCTGATGGGTCGGATGCGAAACTCCATTTGGAGGACACCCATGTTCAAGTGATTGGTCCATATTCTGTTATCGGTCGTTCTGTAGTGATTTATGAGAAGGAAGATGATCTCGGAAAGGTATTTGTGTGTGTTGGGTAACATGGAAGGGAACGACCAAACAGAGTCATATAAATGGGAATGTGGGTTATCCGATTGCAGCTGGTGTCATTGGAATTGCCTGCAATTTGTAAAATAGAATTCATTTGTTTGTTGATGACTCAAAAGGGTGGAAAGAAGAAGAAACGATTCCGGAAAAACAAGAAGTGGATCCCTTATAAGGATTTGACTCCAGAAGAACGTGAACAGTTGCGACGAGAAAGCAATCGAAAACAACTCCGTCGCGAACTGTTAGAACGAAAGTTGCAAGTAAATGCAGCCGAACAGTCTGGAGATTATACTTCTCTAACAAAGGGTCCAACTCCTACTAATGAAGTAGGGATTCATTGGGATGATTCATTGAAACTAGGATTATTTGTATGGAGAACTGATTAATCGAAAGAGTGGGAAGTGGGATGATGTAGGAAGTGAAGAGGAGGAAGAATTCTGTGATAATGAGCAAGTAAATGTTAAGGTATTGCGTTATTCGTAGTTTCGGAATGAACCTCAAATTCTTGTAGATCCAGATGACATTTATCACGACAAGCAGATCCAAGAAGAGGATTTAGTCTCAGTTGTTAGACGTCAGTACCTGGAGATCCAGAAATTGGAGAAGGCCAATGAGGAGTTACGAGGGGAAATGAACGAGCTGGATCATTTGATGAAGCAGTATGCAGCTCAAATGTAACTTTATGTATTATATACAATGTTTGTTGACATTGAACGATCTAGTATTACTGTCAATTACTGTTACAAACAACTCGGCAACAACTATTACCTCACACTTAATAGTTGGAAGAATTGTAGTTGGGCATGTAGGATACCTGGTAAGGAGCATTGTAAGCTGGCTGGGCAGCAGGAGTATTATAGGTTTGCTGAGGAGTATTCTGAGTTTGTTGAGCAGGAATATAAACAGGCTGAGGAGTATTCTGAGTTTGTTGAGCAGAAGCATAAACAGGCTGAGGAGTATTCTGAGTTTGTTGAGCAGAAACATAAACAGGCTGAGTACCAGGAACATAACTAGGTTGGGTAGCAGGAACATAACTAGGTTGAGACGGATCATAAGCTGCCTGAGCAGTAGGAACATAACTAGGCTCAGAAGAATTTGGTCGATCTTCGTTATCCAACAAACCATTCTTCTTCTTATGATTTAGAGTACTCTTGACAGTGTCGCGGCAACAAAGACATGAGAAGACAAACAGTCCAACCTCAAGCGCAAGCAACCCAATACCAATTAGAACAATGATAGTTGCAGTCATATTCTGCTCGGAACGAGATAATCCAAAACAAGAAGATGAGGAAATTGTGGCAGAACTACAACCTTCCGTCATTTCATCAGCAGAGATGAAAGAATCCATGTAGTAACGGACTGTTACTACGATATCCAACTGTTTATACTTAGAATAGACAGCAGGTTGATAATCGTTATTATAGTAACAACCAGATCCATCCCCACTCAAGGGCCAGGTTCTAGAGATTAGGAATTTGTAATATACTTACGGAGGAGAATCCAATACCCACATCTTCTCCTTATGTGCTACACGATAACACACCTCATTCAGATACAGTGTAACAGTACACTGACGACTGTAACGGTCCCATACTCCTCCCTTTCTGGAACACTTACTGGAACACTTGGAAGTATCCTTTGTGCAGCCAAGATCACTAGCAGAATAGAACTTGTAAATAGCTCCATCGAAATCCTGATCAACAATCGATACACCATTAGATGCGAGCTTAGCATGAAAACGATCACCAGTGAAACGAGTCATGGTAGTATAGTAATAAGCTTCAGTATAGAGGCATTTCTCCGCTGGGTCACCCTTCTTAGAACAGGTATCACGAACTGGATAGTTATAGCCACTATGAGTAGTGACAGCTTCTAGTGGAATACCCGAGATAGTGAAAGATTTGTTTGCAAATGTCGTAATACCCTCGTTAACCCATTGTTCGGCTCGGGTATTATACCTAACACTTATTCCACATCTTCGTTTCATACTCGTTAATACGCTCTACACGTGTATTATTCGCAGCAAATAAGAAAACTCCAACTGCCACCAAAATCGGTGGAAGCAAAATGCACAAGCACAGACAACAACAACAATTTCCAGAGTCGTCATCTCCATGTCCCTTTCCTTTTCCCTTAGCCATTGTTACTAATCAATAAACAATGACAAATGAATTCGTTCCTATAAATCGCTTAAAATTGGGGATCCCAATTGTATGAACAAACAACTTACAAAAACCGAACTGATTCGTCTGTTATGCGCTGAGCCTACATTCTATCAGAATAATCTCCAGTACTTTTCCATCCTTGACCAGAATCTCAATACAATCTCTAAAAATGCTTTCTCGCATATTGTAAAAAGCTATATAAACAAAAGTTTCATGGAACTACATTCATGGCAAACACGGTCACCTGTGCGTATTTCTTCTAAATCCATCACTTCCATCCGGTAGCCATTGTCAATCATCTGACAGTCACCCAAATGATACAATTCTACCCAATAGTAGATAGTATAGGCCCAATCCTTAACACTCTTCTCAATCATTGTATATACTCCCTGTCGTTCCATATGGCTGTATCCTTGTTGACACAGTTGATCCATTATAGAAAGACGCATCTCAGAAGTAAGAGATCCTAGTCATGAAAGAGAATTCAAGAGTCCACGTCCTATATTCCGATTCTCAAATAGAGGAAAACTGTCTATATACACTTCAGAAATCGACTTTTCCTTGCAATAATCCAGAACATACTTTATCCACATGCTAAACTGTTTCTGTCGTGTCTCTGAGCAAGGTTGTAAACTGAAGTGTCAGTCATGTCATGTTCTTACGTAAAGAATGGAGGGAAGTTGAGATATTGGTAGGCTATCTTTCCTTGACTACTCATAATAAATATCGCTCTTATGAACAAAGTAATGTGAATTAGTTTTTCTGTCATTGAACTTGACAAAAAGAGTGTCGATTTCATAATCAATGTGTTTTTTGCTAAATTGAAAGAAAATGGAGAATTTAAATCAAGTAGATGATATGGTATGTGAATATCTTCTCTTCCGCGGGTTTACAAAGGTTTGTTATCTGATTTGGAGACAATTATATCTAGACATTCAAATCCTTTGAGGAAGATAGAGAACATGATCGAACGAAAGGATTCAATGTCGATAAGATTGTGTCGAATCTTTTCGACCTTATTCACGAGTAACTCCCTTTATCTTTTTCTTATCTATAGTGGTGATTATGCTGGATTCAATGATATGTGGAGTTTCCTGAATTCTCGCTTCTTTTGTTTACTTGATGCGAGTTATATCGAGTCGGTCGATACTTTCTGGAATTCACTAAGAAAGCTCTATGTTGTAACGTCAATGAAGCGAGGTAAGACTGAAGAGGTAATCCTTGTTGCTGTTGTTAATGAATAGGTCACGAATTTCTTCTCGAATTATTGTTCTGATGTTCTGTCATCATCGCGAGAAAGCGAGAAGAATGATGATTGGAGACGATGGTGTTCACTTCCTTTCCTTCGCAACCCTGAGCAGGATAGCTATTTTATGCAATACTTTTCGGAATCGTGGGAAGAATCGCTGAAGACATCGCTGGTGAACTTCCTCCGTGCAATCTTCCAGAATCTCTCTCCTCCATCTCTCCTTGGAATTAGCATCTTCAAAACAGAGCGTCAGCGTAGTCAAGCCCAGATCAGAGCTTGTACAAGCGAGATCACCTTGTACCGTGAAGAGTGTTTGCGTGCTCATGAATTGGCAGCAGTAGTCACAGAAAGATTGTTTCATGTGTAGAGTGTCATTCAGACATTGAGCAAAGTGAACGACTGTGTGACAAAAAGCAAAGGGTACAATCATAAATCTCATCTGATCATAGAGACATACTGCAAGCGGAGCTGATTGAACTGTTACGGGACGTACCAATCAATCAGTATCAGGAGAGTCCATTGAGTTTGGATTTTGTTCCCCTCTAACTCCAGTAGATACGAAAGAGACTGTGGAGGTGGGTCCTTTGTTCAATCGTGTAGTATCTGAAACTCTGGAAGAAGAGACTTCGAATCCAGTTACGATGAGTGCAGTAAAAATGGAAGAAGTGGGTGTGTTTTCGGAGAGTGTTAATCGTGAACTCGAATGGAATGATTCACATTTAGGGTGTCAATGGTCACGAAATGGACGTCATTTTGCAGCAGGAGGCGGTGAAGGGGTGTTATTAGTCTATGATTATGATGGAGACATGATGACATCCAAACTATTCTCTTCTTATGGTTGTGGAAATGAGATATTGGCTCTAGACTGGAGTTATCCCTCAGCATCAGCTCCTACAGAGTTACTGCTATACGGACTCCAAGGAGGAGGTCTAGGAATCTTCAATGTGATGACTAGCAGTGTATTGAGAGAAATGACAGTGGATACAGCTTCAGCGATTGTGGATGTGGCCTTTTCGCCTCAAATGAACGGATATGCAGCAGCCACAGTAGGTGCATCCGTACCAATGACACTCTGGGATATGGCCTCTGGGAAGATCAGTTTGGAAGCATCAGCTCTAGGAACATCGACACGAATTAATTGTATTGAGTATATTCCGACAGGAGCAGGCATCTTCTGTGGTGGAATGGATGGCTGTGTTCGTCTCTTTGATGCTCGATCTGGTAAGGTGGCGTCTGAGGGCCGTGTGAGTAGTGAACCCATCTCTGGACTGCAGTTGGTGGTGAATACGCCAGCCGATGGCTCAGCCACACTTTTCTGCTGCTCAACTGATGGCATCGTTCGAGAGTTTGACTTCCGAAATCTCTCAACCATATCCTTTTTACTCCTCTTGTTGGTCACTTAACATACACTCTCTCATGCAGTATACATTACGGAAGCCAGTCACTACATCGGCTGTTCCTCATGCTGATATTAGTTACTCAGAATCAACGAAGATCCTTGCAGTGGCAGCAAATCACTTGGAAGGCATCTCAGTGTTCCGTAGAGGTCAGGCAAAGCAGTTATGTGATGATGTGGTGAAGCGTTTGTCGTATTGCATTGATATATCTCCTTCGAGCAATACGTTAATCTCAGGATCTGTCGATTATACTCTGGAGATGTTGTCTTTTGCTCTTGCGTCTTGTGTTTGTAACAAAACCATGAATATACATAGATCCCTCTTCGAGTGATCACAATCAATCCATCCTTCAGTTGATGAATCATATAGATACAATCGTTCAATACCAGCATCCCATCCTTCTTCAGACGATATCCCACAGGATCATCCACTTCTATGAAATTGTATATATGAACCTTATTGGCATAGTCTCCAATCATGAGTTGATGCAACTCCAACTTCGAGTGGGTTGTCTTCTTGACCACTTCCACACAATTTACACAGGATACTTCCTTCATATCACAACAAGGAGTTGCATTCATCAGTCCATTCATCAAAATATCTTTGTATTGGAGTAAGGCTTGATCATAGCAAGTTGCTAACAGATCCACTCGTAGCTTCACATCATCTTCAGGAATTCCAAAAGGAAGAAGCAACCGAACTTCATATACTGGAGAGGACAAATAAGCAGCCAACACCAGTTTTTGACTCTTTCGATCTTCTTTGGTGATGGAATTGCCATCGAGAAGAGGGCCATACTCACGTCTTGAATTATTTAATACCGTCATTCCTACACGATTGGTTTTGCCTTCAACTTCTCCATGAGAGATACACCAAATACATTATATACACAGACGAGACCATTACCATAACCAAATGCCCACAAACGATGATATGGATTGATATTACACAGATCAACGGAGAGTAAAGGGGATTTCGCATGCGGGAAGAAATCAACAAAGGCTTTTGACATCACCAATCTTCGGTTCTACTCGTTATATAACGCTTCAACTACGACTGTCGCTGCTTCGTTTTGATACAAGTACACAGCTGCCGTTCCATTTGGTTTTCCCAAAAACAGGAACTACAGATAATTAATGTTGCCTATAAACGACTTTTGAATCCACAGGAGGAACATCGATAATCTTCATACAAGTAGGAATGAAATCGAGTGCACAGCGCGACTTAGGAAAGACTACACTTTCCTT
>ERZ824480.3339-NODE-3339-length-11048-cov-10.822978_pt1 | contig 11048 bp, 9 predicted proteins | sample MGYA00519861_ERZ824480 | MGnify/ENA primary metagenome ERZ824480 (study PRJEB31778, sample SAMEA3449152) | human gut metagenome | biome: human gut; feature: human-associated habitat; material: faeces | place: United Kingdom | collected 2010/2012 ...
CTGCACCGTAGAGCTTTGCCAGCTTTTTGGTCAGCCGGGTCATATCCGGGCAGTCCGCATAGCCGCGCTCCATCACCAGCGGCAAAAGCGCATGGGCAGTGGCCGTTTTGCGCTCTGCCGGGAAGGCAAAGTGGATGCTGATGCGACAGCGGTTGAATTTAGAAGCCGGGTCGCAGGAAAGATGCACGCCCGGTGCAATGAGAGTACGTTCCAATGATAGTTCCCTTCTCTCTGTGCCGCAGCACAGAGCGTTTGATTCAGTCTGCCCGTTGCAGGGCGATGAACTCTTCCAAGCTCAGGCCGCTGGCGCGGATGGCAAGGGCGTTTTCCACCCCCACATAGCGCCAGTGCCACGGTTCGAACACGATACCGGTGGCGGCCTGCCTGTCCTGCGGGTAGCGCAGGATAAAGCCGTATTCCGCGGCGTAGGCCGTAAGCCACTCGTAGGCGCGGGTCTCGGCAAAGCTGGTATTCTGCTGCGGGTCGTCCGCACTGAGGATATCTGCCGCGTAGCCGGTGCCATGCTCGTTGGCGTTGGCGGCGGGCTGGATGGAAGCCGCCAGACGGGCGGCTTCTTCTTCGCTCTTGCGCTTACCACGGTAGGTCTGCACCCGGGCTTCATAGGCGGCCTGCCGGGTGTCGGCGTCCTGATAACCCGCCACAAGGGTCAGGATGATGCCGTCTGCCTGCGCGGCGGCGGCCATACTGCGGTACTGCATGGCGGCTTCCGCTTCCAGCTGCTGGCCGGTGGCCTCGTCGGCGGTATCCAGCAGCGGGGCGGGCTCGGCGGCATAGGGCAGGTTGGCGTTCACCAGTGTAAGCCGCGCGTCTGCGGCGTCGAATACATAATCCGTGCCGTCGTACACGCTGGCTGCAAACACCTTTGGCCCGGCCAGCAGGCCGTGCACCTTGGGCAGCAGCCACAGGATGCCGCCAGTCAGCAGCGCCACCACCGCCGCGCAGCCGGCCAGAAACAGCACCCAGTTGCGGGCCAGCCGCAGCATTTTGCGGCGTTTCCATTGTTGATAGGTCAGGCGCTTATCAGCAGGCGCTCTGGAGGTACGGGTGGGTTCACTCATGCGGCGGGGCTCCTTTTCGGCATAGTTGCAGCGCCGGTGCGCCGCACAGATTCAAACTATATTATACACCCCTTTGCAATTTGTGTAAACGCCGCCGTGTGTAAAAAAATTATGACCCGCCCGCCCCCGGCAGGGAGCAGACAGGCCATAACCAAAAATTTTACGCAGATCAGTCAAACAGCATATCGTGGATGGCGCCGACAGCCTTGTCGGCGTCTGCACGGTCGATGATGCAGGAGATCTTGATCTCGCTGGTGGAGATCATCTTGATGTTGATATTGTTGTTGGACAGTGCCTCAAACATCTTGGAAGCAACGCCGCTGTGGCTCTGCATACCGGCACCCACGATGGAGACCTTGGCGCAGGTGGTGTCCACACTGACATCGCTGAAGTGTGCGCTGTCCTTCAGCACACGCATGGCCAGCTCGGCTTCGCCCTCGGCACAGGTAAAGCTGATGTCCTTCTTGCCGTCGCGGCCGGTGGACTGCAGGATGATGTCCACGTTGATGTTCTTCTGTGCCAGCAGGCCGAAGATCTTAAAGCTCATGCCCGGCTCATCGGGAACGTTGAGAATCGTGATAACAGCAACATCGGTGTCCTTGGCAACACCCTTGATCAGCATACCTTCCATGTCCTTTGTAACCTCCTTAACCACCGTACCCGGGATGGGGTTCAGGCTGGAGAGCACCTCCAGCTCCACATTGTACTTTTTGGCCAGTTCCACGCTGCGGTTGTTCAGCACCTGTGCGCCCAGAGATGCCAGCTCCAGCATCTCGTCAAAGGTGATCTCTTCCAGCTTGCGGGTGTTGCGCACCTTGCGCGGGTCAGCGGTGTAAACGCCCTCCACATCCGTGTAGATCTGGCAGCGGTCAGCGTGCAGCGCAGCAGCAATGGCCACAGCACTGGTATCGGAGCCGCCGCGTCCCAGAGTGGTGATATCGTCCAGCTTGTTCAAGCCCTGGAAGCCTGCCACCACCACCACACGGTTGCGCTCCAGCTCGGAGGAGATCCGCTCGGTCTCCAACCGGGTGATGCGCGCCTTGGTGTAGGCACGGTCGGTGCGGAAGCCCGCCTGCCAGCCGGTCAGGCTGATGGCATGGCAGCCCAGCTCGTTCAGCGCCATGGCCAGCAGTGCGATGCTGATCTGCTCGCCGGAGGCCAGCAGCATATCCATCTCACGCGCCGAGGGGTTATGGGTGATCTCCCCTGCCTTGGCGATCAGGTCATCGGTGGTGTCGCCCTGTGCGGAAACTACCACCACTACGTCATTGCCCGCGTTGTGGGTGTTGGCCACGATCCGCGCAACGTTGAAGATACGGTCACGGTCCTTTACGGAAGAACCGCCGAATTTCTGTACGATCAACGCCATATCTTGTCACTCTCCTCTTTACGCCCCGCGTTTGCGGGGGCTTGCCGGGCGGAAGCGTTCTTGCACTTCCCTTACCCGTTTATCATTCCACAGTCGCGCCGGTGTTATCGGCATCCAGCTGCAACAGTGTAAATGCTTCACATCCGTCCAGACCTTCCAGCAGCTCCAGACCCTTTTCCAGCTTGGAATAGAACTTTTCGGCCTCGGCCTTTTCTGCCACTGCCATGACCGTGCTGCCTGCACCGGACACATACACGGCCTTTGCGCCGCACAGCCGCGCCATATCGAACACCTCGCGGGAGCCGGGCATCAGGGGCATCCGGTACTGCTGGTGCAGCTTATCCTCGGTGGCAATGGCCAGCAGGTCGTGCCGTCCCTCGCAAAAGGCCGCGGGCACCAGCGCCGCACGGGACAGGTTATACACCGCGTCCTTGTGGGATACCTCCTTGGGCAGAGCCGCGCGGGCTGCCTCGGTCAGCAGCTTGTAGTCCGGCACGATGGCGGCAAAGCAGAGGCTTTCATCTACATTCCGCTTGACCGAATACACCTTGCCGTCCTCAAACACGCTGCTGGTCAGGCCGCCCAGCAGGGCCGGAGCCACGTTATCGGGGTGTCCCTCGATGGCAGTTGCTAGCGTGAGCAGTTCCTGCGTGTTGAGCACATCGCCCAGCATCCGGTTGGCGCCCAGCAGACCCGCGATGATGCAGGCCGAAGAGGAGCCCAGACCGCGCGCCATGGGGATGGGGTTCGTCTGGGTGATCTTGAGGGGCGGGATCTGCTTGCCAACTTTTTCAAACAGCCCCTTGGCGGAGCGGTACACAAGATTCGACTCGCCCCGGGGGATGCGGGTGCCATCCGATGCCGAGATCTCCAGCACCTCGCTGTCCTCAAAGGTGACTGTGTTGTACAGGGTAACTGCCAGACCCAGCGCATCGAAGCCGGAGCCTACGTTGGCGCTGGTGGCAGGGACCGAAACCTTGATCTTCATTGCCGCAGTTCCTTTCCGTTACACTTCCTCGGGCAGGCGCTTGAGCACCAGCTTCACGCTGCCGCCCACGGCCTCCACCTTGCGCGCGGCCTCTGCCAGCGCACGCTCGTCGGCGCGCTCCACAAAGTAGGCGCAGCCCTCGTACCGCTCATCCACCACCTTGCCGTAGCCGTAGATAGCTTCCACCACAGCGGGTGCAATGCCCGCCACACGCACATAATATGCAGCGGGAGCCGGGTCGGTGAGCATACCGTCCACCGGGTCCGCAGGCTGCCAGAACAGGCTGTCGTGCACCTGTGCGCCGTTTTTCAGGGCATCCACCACGTCTGCCACCACAGCGCTGGCGGTGGGCAGCTTGCCTGCGCCCTTGCCGTAGAACACCACATCGCCCAGCATATCGCCCTTGACCAGCACCGCGTTGAAAACATCGTCCACGCTGGCCAGCTGGTTTGCCTTGGGTACCAGACACGGCTCTACGCCGGCAGCCACGCTGCCGTCCTTGCCAAGCTTCATCCATGCGATCAGCTTGATGACGCAGCCCAGCTTTTCGGCGCTGGCAACATCGGCGGCGGTAATGGCCCGGATGCCCCGGGTGGGAATGTTCTGGGGGTAGATCTGGTGGCCGCACACCATGGAGGACAGAATGGCAATCTTGCGGCAGGCGTCGCGGCCATCCACGTCATCGCTGGGATCCTTGGTCTCGGCGTAGCCCAGCTCCTGCGCAATGTGCAGCGCATCCTCAAAGTCAAGGCCCTCCCGCACCATCTTGGTGAGCATGAAGTTGGTGGTGCCGTTCACGATGCCCTCCACCTCGGTGATGACGTTAGCCGCCAAACACTGGTGCATGGGGGTGATAATGGGCGTACCACCGCCCACAGAGGCTTCGAACAGGAAAGCACAGTCGTGCTCCTTGGCCAGTGCCAGCAGCTCTGCGCCGTAGGTTGCCACCATCTCCTTGTTGGAGGTGCACACGCTGCGGCCGCTCTCCAGACACGCCTTGACGTAGGGGTAGGCAAAGCGGGTACCGCCGATGGTCTCCACCACCACCCGGATCTCCGGGTCCTGCAGGATCACGTCAATGCTCTTGACCACCAAAGGCTCCACCGGGTTGCCGGTAAAGTCCTTCGGGTCCAGAATGTACTTTACCTCCACCGGTTCGCCAGCCCGGCGGGAGACACTTGCAGCATTGCGGCACAGCACCTCGTATACGCCGCTGCCCACCGTGCCAAAGCCCAGAATTGCAATTTTAGCCATACTCTCTTTCCCTCGTTTCCTGTTTTGTTACAGGTTATACCCACAGCGCACACCCACGACCATGCGCTGGCGCGAAAGCTTTTCGGTCAATTCCTCCGGGGACATCTGCATGGTATCGGTGCGGATGGTGACCGCCACCAGCGCAGCCCCGTTTTCCGGGGTGGACTGGTTGATGGTCACGATGCTGGCACCTGCGGCGCTGATGCCTGCCAGAAGGCTTTGCAGCGCACCGGTCTCGTCCCGCAGGGTGGCCATGACCGTGATGACCTCACGACCATTCTCGGAATCAAAAATACAATCCTTATACTTATAAAATGCGCTGCGCGAAAGCTCCACCGCACGGGTCGCAGCCGAAATGCTGCGGGCTTCCCCGCTGGCCAGCAGCTCCTTGGCGCGTACCACCTTGAGAAAGACCTCCGGCAGCACCTGCGCATCCACCAGATAAAAACGGCGTTCCAACTTGTTCACCTCTCAAACACAAGTGTTCTTGTAGAAAATATAATAGCATCCGAACCCCTGCAATGCAAGAGCCCGGATGCTATTTTGTCACTTTGTCCAGTTTTGTCTTGTAAAGCGCGCCCTGTCCTTGCCGGATTTTTCAGCAAAGGGGCGAAAAAGTACGATTTTTGCCCTTATTCCGTATCCAACGCACTGGTATCGGTGGGGACGACCGGTTGGGTGGGCACTGCGTCGTCTGTGTTCTCGGTAGAGACAGCAGCCTGCGGGGCTGCGTGGGAATAGGTGCAGGTATCGGGCAGGTCATCGGCACGGTAGTAGCCCACGGCAGTGCTCGGGCAGCCCGCACCGGCCAGAAGGCCGCTCTGGGTGCAGTAGCGGCGCTCCACCACGCCTGCGGAGGTGGGGAATGCCTTATAGGGCAGGTCTGCCTGTGCCTGCTCCATCAGTGCCTTCCACGCGGTCACACAGGTGCGGGTCTTGGCCTGCTGCTTGGACAGGGTCTTGGTCATATCATAAGGTGCATCGTAACCCCACCACACAGCGGTGACATAATAGGGCGTGCCGCCCACAAACCACAGATCCTTTTCGTCGCTGGCAGTACCAGTCTTACCAAAGGCTTCCATGCCGTTGGAGTTGGGGTAGCGGCCGCTGGCAGTACCCACACTGGAGAACAGAACGTTCTTCAGCAGACGGTTCATGACGTAAGCGGTATCGGGGGTCAGCGCCTGATAGCTGGTGGCGTTGTTTTCCAGATAGATGTTGCCGTCCCGGTCCAGCACACGGGTGTACAGGTGCGGGGTGGTGTACTCGCCATCATAGAAGATCTGGAAGGCTGCGGCCAGTGCCATGGGGGTAACACCCTTGGTCTGGCTGCCCATGACCATCTGCGCCAGACCCACGTCGTTGGTGGGGTCCAGCGTATTCAGCTGCAAGGTGTTGTAGACGAAGTTGAAGATATTGCTTGCGCCCACAAGGTCGCCTACACGCACCGCAATGGTGTTCAGCGAGCGGGCGAGGCCGTTCCACAGCGGGAGATCACTGCCATCGCCATAGTTGCCGCCGTAGTTGCGCGGCCAGCTGCGCCATGCGTTGGGGTAAGCGCGGAGCTGCTTGTCGGAGAGACCCATCAGGCCGTTCTTGCGACAATAATCTTCGTCCCGGATGATCATATCCTGCTTCTGGTACAGGGGGGAGTTGTTGAGCATGGTGGACCAGTTGACCAGACCGTACTCAATGCCCAGCGCATAAGCGCCGATGGGCTTGATGGTAGAACCGGTCTGCCGCTCCACGTTGTAGGCACGGTTCAGGGAAAGGCTCTTGGTCTTTTCGCCCAAGCCGCCCGCAATAGCCAGCACATTGCCGTCATAGTCCAGCGTGACCATGGCAGCCTGCGTGCGCACGTTGCGGTAATAGTAGACGGTGCCGTCCTCGCCGGTACGGGTCTTGGGGGTGCCATCCTCGTTGAACACCTGCACATCATCGTCCGAGATGGAGGTGACCTCTTCCTCATGCCAGCCCGCCGGGAAGTAGGCATCATCGGTGTTCAGCATCAGGTTCTCCATCTGGGACTGCAGCTTGGTGTTGACTGTTGCTTCAATAGTAAAGCCGCCGGTATAGAGCAGCTTCTGTGCCTCGGACTCCGTGATGCCCTCTTTGGCCATGATGTCCTGCACGACCTCATTGAACAGTGCATCGGTGAAGTAGGAGGTGACGGTGCTGGGCTTTTTGCCGCTGTCTTCTTCGGCCAGCACAAGGGGCTGTGCAGCGCCGTTGCGGTAGTCCTCCTCGCTGATCACGCCCTGCTGCCACATATTGTACATGATGAAGTTGCGGCGGTTGATCAGATTTTCGGGGTTCGTATAGGGGTTATAGTTGGTGGGGTTTTTGGTAATAGAGGCAATAGTAGCGCACTCCCACAGGCTCAGCTGGCTGACGTCCTTGTTGAAGTACTCGTTGGCCGCCGTCTGCACACCCTGAATGGTGCCGGTAAAGCTGATGGTGTTCAGGTAAGCCTCCAAAATGGTCTCCTTGGAGTAGCTGCGGCTCAGGCAGAGGGCGCGGTAGATCTCGCGTACCTTGCGCAGTGCACCATTGATACCGCTGGCACTGTTGTCATCGGTCAGGTTCTTGATGAGCTGCTGCTCCAGCGTGGATGCGCCCTGCTTGGAGCTGTAAATGGGCAGCAGATACTCGTTGATCATTGCGCCGATGGTACGCTTGAAGTTGACGCCGGGCTCTGAGTAGAAGTCCTTATCCTCGGTGCAGATGAACGCATACTGCAAGTTGGAAGGGATCTGCTCCAGGTCTGCCCATACGCGGTGGCTGTTGGAGGAGCGCAGGGTGGCATACTCCACCTGTGCGCCGGTATCCGGGTCGGTAGCTACCACCATACTGGACTGGCTCAGCTGGATGTTGTCCAAGTCCAGCAGGTCGCCGTCGTTGGCAGTAGCCTGCACCACATAGAACACCATGCCCACAGCCACCACGCTGCCCAGCATGATGCCAAGGCAGAGCACCGTAGCAAGGGTGCGGCCAATGAACCGCAGAAGGGGGTGTTTGCTCTTTTCCTTCGGCGGCTTGGGGCTTTTGGGTGCCTTGGGTGCGCGGGTACGGTTTTCCGCTGCGGGGCGTGCCTCGCGGCGGCTCTGGGAAACATTGACCTTACGTCCCACCGGGCGGGCAGGCTGTTCCTCGCCGCCCCGATGGATCTTTCTCATCTCATTGTTGGAGATAGGGATCGCCTCCTGACATTTCAAGACTGTTGCCGGGCATTGCTGCGCCGGGTTTTATCCACATCGTTTGTGACACGAAACTTCAAACTGCAATACCATATTATAGCACGCACGCCCAAGCCGGGCAAGAACCAATCTTTGTGCGCTGAGCAGATATAAATAGTATAACACACTCTCTTGTGGAAAGTACAGTATCTGCGTGTGAAAATTGTCTGTCTCCCGCCCAAGCGGGGCATACTTGCAGAGAAAGGGAGTGTTTTTTATGCGCAAGCTGTCTGTCTGCCTGTTCTACGGGCTTTGCGTATTCACCATTGTATTCAGTCTGTTCTGGATGGCGCTGCCAAAGCTGCCGCTATCCCAAACCCCTGCCGGGTCCGAGACCGACCCCGCCTCTCCCCTGAGCCTGGCCGCACAGGCAGTGCCCCAGACGGACACCGCCCGCTACTGCCTGCGGGACAGCGGCGGGCGGGTGGCGGTGTACACCTGCCGCGCCGACGGCACCCCGGGCACTTTGATCCGCGTGACCGGTATCTACACCAATCTTCTGCCGGAAAACGACGCCCTGCGCATCAAGCGCGGGCTTGTGGTCAACAGCCCCCGGGAGCTGGACTTGCTGCTGGAGGATCTAGGGGAATAAATGCAATGAGCCGCTGCACGATGTGCAGCGGCTCATTGCATTTATATGATTCAGGCTTCCATTTCTTCCAGCGGCACAAGGTACTCCTTGCGGCACTGCTCATATTCCAGCATATAGTCCTTGCTGGGGTTGTGGTGCATAATGCTTTTCAGAGTGTGGGAGTCGTAATCATCGCCGGCCTCCATGCCCACCATGCGCACCGCAATGTTGGAGCAGTGGTCGGAGATACGCTCGGCGTTGTTCAGCACATCCAGGAACACCACGCCGGTGTCGATGGAGCAAATGCCGTCCTTCAGGCGGCGGATGTGCTGGTCGCGCAGGCGCTCCACCATCACATCAATGATCTCCTCCAGCGGCTCCACCTGTGCAGCCTTCTGGACATCATCGTTTTCAAAGGCCTCGTCCGTCAGAACCAGAATGCGCTCCAATGCGGCGTCCAGCAGGTGCAGCTCCTTTTTGGCGCTCTCGCTGAAGCTGGCTTCCTTATCGTACAGTTCCTCGGCCTTTTCCATGATGTTCACGGCATAATCGCCAATGCGCTCGAACTCGGTGACAAAATTCAGCAGCTCGGTCACCGCGTGGCTCTCGTCGTCACCCAGCTCCTGGTCGGTCAACTTGATCAGGTAGTTGGTGATCTCCACCTCCATGCGGTCGATCAGGTTCTCGCGTACCTTGATGGCACTCACGGTCTCCTCGTCCATCTTCAAAAGCAGCGGCGCAGCCAGACCCACGTTGCGGGCAGCACGACGGGACATCTTGATCACCGCGTTCTTAGCCTGCTGCAAAGCCACAGCCGGGCTCTTGTACAGACGCTCGTCCAACACCGGCATGCTCAGCTCCTGTGCTTCCTCCACGCTGCTGGGCACCGTGAGCATCGCCAAGCGGCTCAGCACCCCGCTGCAAGGCAGGAACAACAGCATGGCGCATACGCTGGACAAAGTATGGATGTTTGCAATGGAACTCTTGTTCATTACATCGCCCCACATGGGGATGCCGATGGTAAACTGCACCGCATAGATCAGCGCCAGCAGGATCACGCTGCCGATGACGTTGAAGTACAGGTGGATGAGCGCGGCCCGCTTACCATCCTTGGAAGAGCCGCCGATGGTGAGCAGCGGGGTGAACGCCGTACCGATATGCGCACCCAGAATGATGGGAATGGCAGAGCTGAAGGTGACAAGCCCTGTGCTGGACAGTGCCTGCAAAATACCCACGGAGGCAGAAGAGGACTGGATGATCACGGTGACCACCACGCCCACCAGAACGCCCAGAATGGGGTTGGTCATAGTGACGAACAGATTCTGAAAGACTGCGCTCTCCCGCAGGGGTGCCACGCCGGTATCCATCAGGCTCATGCCGGTAAACAGGATACCGAAGCCCAGCATGATCTGACCGATATTCTTCTTTTTGGCATTGCGCAGGAACACATAAAAAATGCAGCCAATAAACGCCACCACAGGGGCAAAGGTCTTGGGCTGGATCAAGGTCAGCCACAGGCTATCGCCTGAGATATCCGCCATGCGGATCAACTGACCTGTTACCGTAGTACCAATATTTGCACCCATGATCACGCCTACCGACTGCGTCAGTGTCATGATACCAGAGTTGACCAGACCGACACAAATAACCACCGTACCAGCCGACGACTGAATGACGCCGGTGATCAGTGTGCCGAAGATCACGCCTTTGATGGTAGAGGAGGTAAGCTTTTGCAATACGCCCTGCATCTTGCCGCCTGCCAGCTTTTCCAGTCCGGCGCCCATGATGGACATACCATACAAGAACAGCGCAATGCCGCCCAGCAGAGAGGTAATGTGTGTGATATCCATAACGATACTCCTAATATGAAACTTCCCTTTTAATCCTTTACAGCACACAGCCGCCGGAACCTTACGCACGCACAGCGCCGCACTGTTCCGGAAGCCGCTTATTTTTATTATACCATCAAAGGGGGCGTCTCAACAAGGTTTATTTTACAGGAAAGTTACTTTTTCCACACATTTCGCAACATGTTTCCGGGTGTAAAACCAAAAGCTTTCTTTTATTTTACATACATTTTACATTGTGCCTTCTCGGGGCGTAGGATATCCCCGCTTACCCGGCCAGCTCCTCCATGGCCTCCCGCACCGTATCGGCTGAAAACAGGAACACACCACTGCCGGTGTATACCTCCACATGACTGCCCACATAACGCAACTCAAAATCCTTCATGGTGTTTCCCTCCTGTGTGTCTGTTTTGTACCCGGGACTTCCCCGGCAAACACAGTATCGCATAATTAGGATACCATAAAAAGGACTTTCAAATGTTTTTGTGGACTTTTTTCGTAAAAAACAGCGTATGATTCTCCAGTCTGCTCACGCTGTACACGGCCATTTTCCTCGGAGATCGGGTCTTTGGCAGTCCCCCGCAGCGCCGCATTTCCGCAGAAAACAGGCGTTATAGCTGCCGTTTTTCATCACGACCCCTTCCCGTGAAAATCATAACCCCGCGTGAAAACGCGGGGTTTGCAGAACGGCCCCATAGGGGCCA
>ERZ824480.3340-NODE-3340-length-11046-cov-4.655809_pt1 | contig 11046 bp, 11 predicted proteins | sample MGYA00519861_ERZ824480 | MGnify/ENA primary metagenome ERZ824480 (study PRJEB31778, sample SAMEA3449152) | human gut metagenome | biome: human gut; feature: human-associated habitat; material: faeces | place: United Kingdom | collected 2010/2012 ...
TATGCTGCAATATCTGCAAAGGTTACATTTTTTTTCGCCATTTTTTATGCCTCCTGTTTCTTTCTTCATTATAGCACATAATCGTTTGTGAATCAATAAAAGAATTAGTAAAGTAACCAGTTTCGTAGAACTGCACAAAACGTTTTCATATTTTTTAGAAATTGCGACAAAAATCAGAAAAAAGTCTTGACAAGTAACTGGTTTCATGGTATGCTGTAATCAACAAAGTAACTAGTTACTTTCAGGAAACGCTGCATAAAGCCCGTCTGAAGGCTTTGCATGCAATCTGCTTGCAGATTTTCCGTCATATTGCCCAGAAACCCCTTTCCAGACATACCCTGTATACAATAGAATGAGGTGCGGATATGAACTTAAAAAATGAGATTATGCTGATTACTTATGCGGACAGCATGGGAAATAACTTGAAAGAATTGCATGAACTGCTGAATCAACACTATCAGAATGCTGTTGGCGGTGTGCATATTCTGCCTTTTTTCCCGTCTTCTGCGGACAGAGGGTTTGCCCCGATGTGCTACGACAAGGTTGACGAGAAATTCGGCGACTTTTCAGATGTAGAGGCATTGGGAAAAGAGTATTATCTGATGTTTGACTTTATGGTCAATCATATTTCAGCAAGCTCTGTGTATTTCAAAGATTTTTTAGAAAAGAAAGATGCTTCAGCCTATAAGGACATGTTTATCCGGTATAGCCAGTTCTGGAAAAACGGAGAACCCACACAGGAGCAGACAGATCTGATCTATAAGCGGAAACCAAGAGCACCATATGTGGATGTCACTTTTTCGGACGGCAGCCGTGATAAAGTATGGTGTACATTCTGTGAGGAACAGATCGATCTGGATATTCGCACAGATGTGACAAAGAAATTTATCCGGGATACACTGCTCTCTATGTGTCATCACGGGGCATCTGTCATTCGACTGGATGCATTTGCCTATGCTGTAAAGAAACCGGATACCAATTGCTTTTTTATTGAACCGGACATCTGGGAACTGCTGCATGAGATCGAAGATGTTGTCAAAAAGGAACATGTAGAGATCTTGCCGGAAATCCACGAACATTACACCATTCCCATGAAAATTTCCGATCAGGGCTTTTGGGTTTATGACTTTGCTCTTCCGGTGCTGACACTGCATGCCCTCTATAATCATGACGGACAATATTTGAAGCATTGGCTGGAAATGTGTCCCATGAAACAATTTACGACATTGGACACGCATGACGGCATTGGCATTGTGGATGTAAAAGACCTGCTGCCGGACGAAGAAATTGAAAAGGTCAAAGAACAGATGTACAGCCAGGGGGCAAATGTCAAGAAGATCTACAGCTCCGAAGCTTATCATAATCTGGACATTTATCAGGTAAATACGACGTATTATTCGGCTCTGGGAAACAATGATAAAGCGTATCTGCTTGCTCGTGCAATACAGTTTTTTGCACCGGGAATCCCGCAGGTATATTATGTAGGAATGCTTGCCGGAAGCAATGACATTGCTCTGATGGAACAGACGAAGAACGGCAGAGACATCAATCGCCATTATTACTCAAAAGAAGAAGTGGCAAAAGAGCAGGAACGTCCTGTTGTACAGGAACTGAAAAAACTAATGACACTGCGGAATACCCATCCGGCATTTTCTCTGGAGGGAACGATTCAGGTAAATTCTGCAAACGATTTGCTGACAATTACAAGAACCTTTGGAAATGATTCCATTACATTGCACGCAAACTTGACGACTTATGATTATACGATAGAATGAGGGAAATGCAATGAAAAAATATGATGTAACAGCTTTAGGAGAACTGCTGATCGATTTTACCGAAAACGGAATCAGTCCGCAGGGAAACCCCTTACTGGAAGCGAACCCGGGCGGTGCTCCCTGTAATGTGCTTGCCATGCTTTCCAAGCTGGGAAAGCATACGGCGTTCATTGGAAAAGTCGGAGCAGATATGTTCGGCAGGCAGCTTTCTGAAACCATAAAAGAGGTTGGAATTTGTGCAGACGGACTGGTGGCAGATGCAGGTGTTCCCACGACGCTTGCCTTTGTGCATACCTTTGCCGGCGGTGAACGGGAGTTCAGCTTTATTCGTGATCCAGGTGCAGACATGATGCTGACCAGGCAGGAAGTGCGTACAGATTTGATTCAGGATTCCAGAATCTTTCACTTTGGCACACTTTCCTCGACCCATGCAGGCGTTCGGGAAGCCACCAGATTTGCCATAGATACCGCAATAAAAAGCGGAGCAATGCTCTCCTTTGACCCGAATCTGCGGGAACCGCTCTGGAACAATCTTGAAGATGCAAGAACTGAAATCGAATACGGGTTCTCCAAATGCAATCTTTTGAAAATCTCAGACAATGAAGTGGAGTTTATGTTCGGGCACTCGGATTATGACCGGGCAGCAAGGGAACTCTTGGAAAAATATCCGCAGATACAGCTGATCTGCATCACGCTGGGCGGAAACGGAAGCTGTGCTTACACGAGAAATGCAGCAGCAAAAGCACCGGTCTATGATGTGAAATCTGTGGAAAAAACCGGTGCAGGAGATACATTTTTCGGTTGCGTGCTGAACTATGTGCTGGAGCATGAAGTGAACAAGCTCACAAAAGAGCAGCTTTTGGAACTGCTGCGTTTTGCAAATGCCGGAGCATCGCTGATTACGACGAGAAAGGGTGCGTTAAAGGTGATGCCGAATCGGCAGGAGATACAGGATCTGATGAAATCGGAAATTATTTCAGAAGCATAAAAGCATAAGAAGGCTAAGGCAATACCGCACAAAGATTGTGCGACAGATGCATCGTCAAATTTTTCGTCAGATGAAACAAAAAGCGGAGTGAATACTTGATGTATTCACGAGCATTTTTGTGAAATATGACGGGAAATTTGCAAGCAGATGGCGTGCAAAGTCGCTAGACGCTCTTTGTGCGGTATTGCCCTAAGAGGCACATCACTTTTTGCAGGAAATGGCTGCAAAGAGTGATGTGCTTTTTTGTGTTGCCTTATGTCATTATAATGCACTGCTGTCAGATTGCAAAATGTGTGTTTGTAAAAAAACACTTGACTTTTTTCATAAAACGTGCTATAATAATTATGTTGTGTTTGAAAATGATTTCTACATTTTCTGACAGTTTTCGAAAGTGAATTTTTTGCCGCTGTGGTGGAATAGGCAGACACAAGGGACTTTGATGTTTGTACGCATGAACAGTGCGTCTGCGATCTGTTCGCAGAGAGTGCCCACAGAGAAATCTGTGGTGTAGAAGTCGGCTAAAACGGCGAAGGCACAAACAGAACGCCGTGCTAACTCGCAAGAGTGAGTGTAGAGACCTTACACCGACTACCTAAGTCCGAAAGGATATGGTAAAGACCAAGTCCGGACTACAACATACGATTTTGTGTGGCTATGGTAACATAGAGTAGTGAGAAAATCCCTCGGTAGCGATACCGTACCGGTTCAAGTCCGGTCAGCGGCACCAAAAAAGGTACAAATCTTGTATTTGTACCTTTTTATTTTTTGTGCGGTATTGCCATAGGAGTGGTTCCATTAACACTTTTAGCCTCTGGATCTTTTGTCCAAATACATTCAAATCATCTATTACCGTATTCCCATATATAATCCTTAATCAATTGAGGTATCATAAATTTGAAATTGCACATTGACACTTTTTTAATCATGTCCATTTTATTATCTAAATGAATGCCATAATCGTCATCTTTGCTTTTAACCTCACAATTTCCTAGAAAAATAAATTTTTTTGTATTAACATAGTTAATCCCAATCAGTTGTGTGGCATAAACATTGTCAAAGGCAGGGATCAATCGGCATACAGAAAAATCATTCAACGTTGGTATTTCATGCGACTTCGTCAGCATAAAACGAACAATAGGGTATACTCCGGAATCTGGTATTTCCCACATAGCAGCTACTTGAAAAATTACATAAGTCCCATGAAATCCTTTTTCCTCTGCATACTCATCCAAAATCTGAAATGCATAGACGTCACCAATATTCCAAGGACATTTATAAAGCTTTTTTACTCGTATGGGCTTTGCCTCAGGCTGTGGAGATTGCAATTTCAATTTTAGCTTTTCCAGAACTACCTTTCGCTTTCTGCCCAAAGATGGTGATTCTTCTGCCCAGCGTGCAATATCGGTTTCACTTTCAAGGTATTCCAGTGCCGTCTGTTTAATATCTTCGTCTAAGCGACCTTTTTTCCATAAAATGTCCGCACATACAAACCAAAATACTGGTATGTCCGGATCGTCATTATATGCATTATCCACATATGTTTTCTTTAACTCCTCAAATGCTTCTCTATATGGCTTTCCAGAATTGATTGCACCTAAAAATTCACTTTTCACATCCAGTGCAAAATCATCGGAATACAACCCCGTACCCCATGCACCCATAATTCGTTCCTCCCTTTCACTGTCGCGGTTTAAACTTATTTTTTGTGCAAAACTTTTAAATTGATTTGTTAACCTCGCTTTATATGGAGATTCCGAAGTCTTGGGTTATGACTTTTTTGATTCGTTGTTTTTCAACTTCTTTCATGGATTTTCGCTCCTTTTCAACGCTTATTTAAAATTGTTTATCACAATATCAAAATTTAAAACAATCAAAAAATATTGCTTAGTATTACTTAAGATCAAGAAGTGTCTTCTTTACGTTTTCATCAAGGCCTTCTAATATAGTTTTTGATTCTGTTAATTCTGACAAAAATTCAATCCATGCAAGATCATTATTTTGTGTAGCTTCATTAATTGTTTTTTCTAAATCTCTTATTATGAATTTAGGTTCAACGTGCTTTAAACGTTCTAAGACAAGTAATGCACCTGGCCAATTTAAATCTTGAAGCCACTTGAGTAATAATGACATATATGGTGCCAATTCTTTATCTTTTTTTTCAATTATCACTCTAGCACAGTTATCCCAGGAATATTTATACCCATCTGGCTGAATCCAAAATTCAATATTTTCATCCTTTTTTGCAAGATCAACCGCTTGATTTTGCGTTTCCTGATCTTGATCATCATCCATCATTTTTAATAGCATAGCTCTGTCAATTTTGTCCATTTTTTATGTTCCCTTTTATTGCACTTAATAAATCATTTTTCACATCCAGTGCAAAATCATCGGAATACAGTCCCGCACCCCATGCACCCATAATTCGTTCCTCTCTTTCACTGTCGTGTTGATTTTATTTCCTTATGGCTCGCCTGAAAAATCCGTATATTTGTCAGACAGTCCTATTCCACTTTCCCGATCAATGGCAATCTTACAGCGAAAGTCGTTCCTTTTTCTGAACTTGATTCCACACAGACATTCCCGCCATGCAATACTGCAATTTCTTTCACAAGGGCAAGCCCTAAACCGACACCGCCCATTTGCCTGCTTCTTGATTTATCCACACGAAAAAACGGCTGAAAAATACTCTCTCTGTATGCTTCCGGAATCCCACAGCCTGTGTCTGTAATATGCAGCAATGCCTGATGCTGTTCCTTCCGGATAGAAACCGTTACGCTGCCGCCTGTATGATTGTATTTGATCGCATTCTCAATGAGATTAAACAGCAGTCTGTAAATCAGCGTATCACTGCCGATCATATGAACGTCCTCACAGTTTTGATGCAGTGTAATATTTTTCTGTTCCGCAAGTGTGGTGAGATCCGTCAGGATCTCGTCAACCAGCGGTGCCAATTCGATTTCATCGGAACGTGAAACAGACTGCAAATTGCTCATTTCCAGAAGCGTGCGGACAAGGGCAGTCAGGCGGTTTACCTGATCGATTTGAAATTGAACCAGTTCTGCGGTTTCTGCACAGCTGTCAGAATGTTCTTCGGCGAACAGTTCCAATTTTGTCTGCATCATTGCCAACGGTGTACGCAATTCATGTGCAGCATTTCCTGCAAACTGACGCTGTAAGTCGAAGGAAAGTGCCAGCCGGTCAAGCATATGATTGACCGAGCAGCTCAGCTGCTGAAATTCTGCTGCGGTGTTTTCATCAAAACGGGTGCTGGTAAGATTGTCCTGATTGATGTTTTCTGTCTGCTTTGAAAATTGTTTCAGCGGTTTGAGTGCTCTGCCGCTTACAAAATATGCGATCGCTGCACTAAGCAGTGTGACTGCGGCTGTGATATACCAGCATTTTCTTCCGAATTCTGCTTTCACATCGTAAATTTCCTGCGAAAACTGATGAAGAAATGCGGACATCTGCTGATCATCAAATTCAATTTTCAGAACATCGGAACTTTCAGGATCATATTCCATGACAAAGCCATTCAGCGAATCTATGCCGACCGTACCGGAACGATAGAGCAGAAGATTGGAACATATACAAGTTCCGGCAATCAAAATGGCAGTCAGCAGTGTGATTCTCCATTGAAAGGACAGTCGTTTCATTCGCTTCATTTTGATTCTCCTTCTATTTCATAACCCTCTCCGATACGATTCCGAATGGGGTCATAGCCAAGAACTGCACGGAGTTTTTTCCGGAGTGCAGAAATGTGGACACGAATCGAATTGCTGAAACTGTCCACGCTGCTGTCCCATACATGTTCAATGAGTTCCTCCTGACTGACGGGTCTGCCCTGATGCAGCATCAGATATTCCAGTACGCCGGTTTCTTTGCGTGTCAGATTGATTACAACGCCGTCTGCTGTTGCAGTACGACTTTTGGTGTCGTATACGATCTGTCCGCATTGCAGGCGTACATCCCGCTGAATGAACTGCCGGCGTGTCAGGCTGCGGATTCTGGCTTCCAGTTCTGCAAGGTGAAATGGCTTCGAAAGGTAATCATTTGCTCCTGCATCCAGTCCCTCCACTTTGTCAGCAATTTCGCTTCGTGCGGATAAGATCAATACCGGCGTTTCCTGATTTTCTTTCCGGAAGCTGCGGAGAAGCGTCATTCCATCGATCTTAGGAAGGTTCAGGTCTAATAATATCAAATCATAATATTCCACAGACAGATATTCTGAAGCTGTTTCTCCATCGCCGCAGGCATCGACTTCATATCCTGAACGCTGTAATTTTTTTGTGATGTCCTCCCGCAGGGATTGTTCATCTTCTATCACGAAAAGTCTCATAGCATGCTCCCCAGAGATTGTTCTGTATCTTTTTTCACATGGTTTACCGTTAAAAGCCTTGCCATGGAGCAGTGTTCGGGGCAGGATACAAAACAGGCTCTTATAATTTTTACCTTTATTATAACAGACGCAGATAAAATCTGTGTTAATTTTCTCTTAACGCAGATTTTATATCGCATGGTGTATACTGGTGTCATCAAAGCATTGGAGGGAAACAAATGGTATTCAAAAAAGCGGCAGTGCAAGTGCTGCTTCTTCTTGCGGGAATAGCGATGCTCATCTTTGGCATCTGGCGGGAGGAAGCCCAGACAGTTTTTTCAAAAGCGATCCGCCTGTGTATGGAGTGTGTTGGAATTGGCTAAGAACAAACAGATCAACAAAAAAAATGTGCACATTCTTGCACGGTTTCGCGGTTGGATTCAGGCAGCAGCAGCACTTCTGACCAACATGCATCTCCCCAATTTTTTGAATGGTTCTCTGAATCGGGGAAAGGGAAAATACGCCTGTGTGCCGGGATTGAATTGCTATTCCTGTCCGGGAGCAGCAGGCTCTTGTCCCATCGGGGCATTTCAGGCAGTTGTAGGGTCATCGAAATTCAAGTTTTCTTACTACGTCACCGGAATATTGATATTGCTTGGTGTTTTGCTGGGGAGATTTATCTGTGGATTTCTGTGTCCGTTCGGCTGGTTTCAGGAGCTTTTGCATAAGATCCCGTCTCCAAAGCTCTCTACCCAAAAGCTGAAACCGTTGCGCTATCTGAAATATGGTATTTTGCTGGTGATGGTGATTCTTCTCCCGATGGTAGTCGTCAATGAGCTGGGAATGGGGGATCCGTTCTTCTGCAAATACCTTTGTCCGCAAGGCGTGCTGGAAGGTGCGATTCCGTTGTCGATCACCAATGAAGGAATCCGCACGGCACTTGGTACACTTTTTTCATGGAAAGCATTTGTCCTGCTGGCTGTGATACTTGGCAGTGTGTTTTTCTACCGCCCGTTCTGCAAATGGCTGTGTCCGCTGGGAGCATTTTATGCACTTTTGAATCGGGTATCGCTTTTTCAGATGAAGGTGGACAAAGACAAATGCGTATCCTGCGGAGCTTGTGCAAAGGCATGCAAAATGGATGTCGATGTCACCAGACAGCCCAACCATGCCGAGTGTATCCGCTGCGGCATGTGTATGAAATCCTGTCCGACCCATGCCATATGTTATCAATATGGTTTTGGAGATCTATCAAAGGCAAAAGAAATTTCAACAGAAAAAAAGGAGCTTAAAAAATGAAAATGAAAAAGAATCTGATGATGATGTTAGCAGCTTGTCTGGCACTTTCTGTCCCGCTCAGCGGATGCGGCAGTACGGTAAAGGACACTTCTTCAAGCGTGTCCAGTGAAGTATCCGGCGAAGCAGAAACATCCGGAAAATCTTCACAGGAACTTTTGGATGAGGAAAATGCGATCATGGCGAAAAACAATGATCTGTGGGAAAAGGTGTTTGCATCTATGAGCAAAAATGTCACAGAGGACACGCTGAGTTCAAACTACGGCGATGTGCTGATGGCTGCTGTAGACGGTGCAAAAGATCAGTTTACTGATGCAGAATATGAAACGCTGAAATCAGATGCAGAACAGATCCGCAAAATTGAAGAGGAGATCGCAGCACTTCCGACGGATTCTTCTGAGGAGCAGACCAGCGATGCGTCTGGCACTGCATTCCCGCAGTTTGAGGGAAAAGATCTGGACGGAAACAAGGTGGACAGCAGTGTTTTCGCAGAGAATGCTGTGACAGTGGTGAATTTCTGGTTCAATGAATGCAAACCCTGTGTGGAGGAGCTCAGTGAAATGAATGCCCTGAATGATCGCATCAAAGAACAGGGCGGTGAAGTGCTTGGTGTAAATGTCGGTGCACTTGACGGTGACGAGCAGAATATTGCGACGGCGAAACAAATTCTGGAAACAAAGGGAGCGAAATATCGGAACATCTATTTTGATTCTGACAGCGATGCCGGAAAATTTGCACTGGGTGTCACTGCGTTCCCGACAACGTATGTCATTGACAGAAACGGCAATATCGTGGGCGAAGCACTTATGGGCGGCATTGACAATGACGAAAATCTCAGTACACTTCAGAATACCATTGATGAGGTTCTCGCAAAAGATGCTCAAAAGTAAAGGCAATACCGCACAAAGATTGTGCGACAGATGCATCGTCAGATTTTTCGACAGATTGCATAAAGTTCCGCAGGCATACATTTACACAAGATCATATGACAATGATGCAAAAGTACATGACAAAAATGATATACACCGCAATGTGAAATTGCTATAATAGACACAACAAGCAAAACGGCACATTTCACAGGAGGGAATGTATATGAATTGGAGAAAAGTCGCAGCTGGTTTTACGGCAGCACTGCTGTCTGTAACAACAGCATCTATTTTTCCGACGAAAACAGTTTTTGCCGCTGACGTTTGTGTCATTGATACAGACACAGAACATCAGATGATTCGGGGATTCGGCGGAATCAACCATCCGGAATGGGCAGGAGATCTGACGCAGGCACAGCGGCAGACGGCATTTGGAAACGGAGAGAATGAACTGGGGCTGACGGTACTTCGGGTGTTTGTGAATCCGGACAGCAGCCAGTGGAACAGAGCACTCCCGACTGCACAGTTTGCGACGCAAATGGGTGTCACTGTTTTTGCATCACCGTGGGAACCGCCGGCAAGTTTAACGGAATCCGGCGGAAGCAACGGCAAGCTGCATCTGCCAAAATCCAATTATGCTGCCTATGCAAAGCATCTGAATGATTTTGGCACTTACATGAAAAATAATAATGTTGACTTGTACGCTATCTCTGTACAGAATGAACCGGATTATGCATCCGAGTGGACATATTGGTCTACTGATGAAACAACAGATTTCATTGCCAACTATGGCGATCAGATCACAAGCACCCGATTGATGTCACCGGAATCTTTTCAGTATGTACCGGAAAATGCCTCATGGGTGCCGGACGGCGGCAAGAAATTTTACCGGAAAATCTTGAATAACAGCAAGGCAATGGCAAACTGTGACTTGTTCGGTACGCACTTTTACGGCACACAGCGTTCATGGATGGACTTTCCGGAACTGGAGAACAGCGGCAAAGAAATCTGGATGACAGAAGTTTATGTTCCAAACAGTGACAAGGATTCGGCGAATCGCTATCCGGAGGCACTGCAGGTTTCGGAAAATATCCATAATGCTATGGTTGTGGGCAATATGAGTGCCTATACCTGGTGGTATATCCGCCGGAATTATGGTTTGATGACGGAAGACGGAAAGATCAGCAAGCGTGGGTACTGCATGGCACAATACTCCAAATATGTTCGTCCCGGCGATGTGCGGATCGGTGCTACGGAACAGCCGGCAGACAATGTCTATGTGTCTGCATATAAGGGCGATGACAATCAGGTAACCATTGTTGCCATTAACAAGGGAACAGAAAGCTATTCGCAGCAGTTCGCTGTAGATGCTGATGCACAAATTACAGAGATTGACCGTTATCGTACTTCCGCCTCTGAAAATCTGGCAAAGACAGGAAATATGGAGCATGACAGCAGCAGCTTCTGGGCACAGCTTCCTGCGGAAAGTGTTTCTACGTTTGTTGTGACATTGGAAGACCAGCCGGTAGAACCGGATGAAAACGGTTATTATTTTCACGATACTTTTGAGTCAGACAACTGCGACTGGCAGGGACACGGTGCAGCAGATATTGCACTGAGCGGAAGAATACCGTATCAGGGAACCAATGCACTTTTGGTGCAGAATCGTGCCAGTGCGTGGAACGGAGCAGAAAAAACGCTGCCGGCAAAAGCATTTCAGGCTGGAAAAGAATATAGTTTCAGCGTATGCCTGAAATTGTCAATAACACTTGACACATTAACCGCAAGGATTTTGAAGTTAAGCAG
>ERZ824480.3342-NODE-3342-length-11040-cov-3.236413_pt1 | contig 11040 bp, 7 predicted proteins | sample MGYA00519861_ERZ824480 | MGnify/ENA primary metagenome ERZ824480 (study PRJEB31778, sample SAMEA3449152) | human gut metagenome | biome: human gut; feature: human-associated habitat; material: faeces | place: United Kingdom | collected 2010/2012 ...
TGTACGCATTCAGTCCGGCTGGATGAAGACAGAAAAGGAAAAAGGCGTTTACGACTTTTCGTGGCTTGATCCGATTGTCGATAACATAATCTCACAGGGCGCAACACCATGGATGTGCCTTTGCTACGGAAACCCGGTATACACAGAGGCGGCAAAAAAAGTTAACGGCGCTATCGGCATTCCGCCCATTCACACAAAAGAGGAGCGTGACGGCTGGAGCAATTACTGCTATGCCGTTGCGGAGCACTTTAATGGCAGAGTCGGCATGTATGAGGTCTGGAACGAGCCGGACCTCGCTTGCTGGCGGCCCGTTCCAAGCGCAACGGAATACGGAGAATTTGTGACCGCTACCGCGAAAGCCGTTAAATCCGCCGCCCCGGAAAGCAGAATTTTTGCCGGTTCACTTGTCCGCGGAGGACTTGACTACCTGTCTCAAATGTTTGACACCGGCTGCTATAAGTACATTGACGCTATCACCTATCACCACTACAAGGCACGCCACATCGAGGAGGATGTAAAAGAGGTCGTTGCCGATATGAAAGCGCTTGCCGCAACATATAACCCCAATATCACGATAATTCAGGGCGAGCACGGCGCTCCCTCGCGCCGCGACGGAAAAGGCGGCCTTGCAAACTTCCCGTGGACGGAAGAACGCCAGGCAAAATTTCTCGCCCGCAAAATTATGATCGATATGATAAGCGATGTTGAGTTTGCCTCATATTTCACGCTGGTTGACATTTTTGAAAACCTCGAAGGTGAATTTTTAGAGATCAACGAGAAAAACTACGGCTTTTTCGGACTCTTAAAAGAGCATTTTGAGGACGGGAAGCCGACAGGAGTATACGAGCCCAAGCCGTCGTACAGAATGTTTCAGTGCATGTGCAGCTTGTTTTCGGACAGTGCCGAAAAGGTCAACGCGCCGATTCGCTTTTCCTATCCCGGCTATCAGGACGACTTTTTGTATGATGTTGAAAACGCTTACTATATAAATCACGACGCGAAAACTATTTATCAGAGTTTTAAGAAGGACAACGGAAGCTTTGGTTTCTGCTACTGGAAAGCGACCGATCTTATGACAATGTCGTATTCTTCCGAGGTCACTCTCGAGGCTTACCGCATGCCCGAAGATGTCCGCTTGATCGACTGCCTGACGGGGAAAATTTATGAAATACCAGAGAAAAACAAGTCGGTACGGAGCGACGGCAAGATCTTGCTTAAAAATATGCCGATATTTGACTATCCCTTATTAATAACGTTTGGAAACTTTATGGAGGAATGAGATGGAAACAAATGAGATTTTGGTCAGGAAAACGGATTCTGACGCCACGGCCGAAGTGCTTTCGGCTCTGTCTAAAACAGAAAAGGGCAAAAACAACATAATAAAATTTGAAAACGCAGTCTATCATTTCCGCCGCGAGAACGCGTTTTATGACTATTTTTGCCCGGTATATAACCCGAACGGTTATAAATATGTGCACTTTCCCTTAATTAACAAGGAAAATGTCACCATCGACGGGAACGGAGCGGTGTTTATGTTCGAGGACAGAGTTTATCCATTTATCACTCAGTGCTCTTCTAACATAACCTATAAAAATTTCACAGTCGACTTTTCCTTTGCAAGATATGCTTATGTTACCGTGACCGAGGTGACAGATGAAGGCTTCACGCTTAAGATCGCCCAGAACGACCTTACATATAGCGTTGAGGATGATCACAATCTCACATTTATTTCGGGCTCCGATCGCATATGCACGGGAGAAAAAAGGTTCTTCCTTCAGAATCTCACAAGGCAGGCAAACTGCTATCTCCTTGCAGGTGACACGACAGATCCCTTAATTAACCCGGCGACAATCTTAGTCTTTACGGACGCTTACGACAAGGGCGAAAAAACAATTCATTTCAAATACCGGAGCGAAAGTAATCACTTCGACTGCCGGGTCGGCGACACGGCTGTTTTAAGCTTTGATGAAAACAGAGAAAACTCGGTATTCTATCTTGAAGACTCGAAAAATATAAGCTTTGAAAACGTCACCGTTTTGCGCGGTGCGGGCTTCGGTATCTTAGCGACTCTGACAGAGAATATTCATATTGACGGGTGCAGTTTCTCCATTCCGGAGGAAAGAAAAAGCACCGAGATAATCTCCGTCACGGCCGATCTTATTCACTTTATGCACTGCTCCGGAACGGTGCTGATCGAAAACAGCGTGTTTGAAGATTGTTTAGATGACGCTGTGAACATTCACGGCCAGTATATGCGCATCAAAAAACTGCTTTCCGAAAATTCGGCCGAGGTCGAATTCTGCCACCAGAGCCACGCATGCCGGACGCTCTATAAAAAGGGCGATTTTTTGACCGTGTCGGACAGTGAAACAATGCTTGAAAAGGGCAGTGTCACCGTCATTTCCGAGTCGCAGATATGTGACGGCGGCAACCTTTCGGTCACATTTTCAGAAAACATAAATGGCGTGTTGTCACCCGGCGATTACCTTGAAAATCCCTCGAGAATGCCGGTCATCATTTTCAGAAACAACTCGGTTTCCCGTTGCCCGCATATAAGAATTTCATCTTCAAAATATATGGAGGTTTCGCACAACTATTTAAATCTCGGCGGAACGGGCGTCTACATTGCCGATCTTTTCAGCTACTGGTTCGAATCCGGCAGAGTGCACAGCGTTCTGATCGAAAAAAACCGCTTTGAGGACTCGACTGTCCACGGCACTGCCGCTGGAATCGAGATCACCTCCAGCCGCCCGGGCGGATACAGGCACGAAAATATCACTATCAGGGACAACACATTCAAAATGCAGAAAGGCTTTGCGATCTCGGCAGAGAATGTTGACAATCTCACATTAAAAAACAACGATCTCGGCGGCGCAGACGAAATTATCAAAAACTGCTCTTTGAAATAAAAAAAGTTCTTGACAAACCGGTGAAAATAATATATAATATTATATGTTGACTTACGGTTTGTCGTATGGAAAGATGGCTGAGCTGGTCTAAGGCGCACGACTGGAAATCGTGTAACGGCTAATAACCGTTCAAGGGTTCGAATCCCTTTCTTTCCGCCAAAAAGAGCATTGTGAAAGCAATGCTCTTTTTTAACGAAAATTGCCTTTTTACATCTGCTTTACCGGATGTAAAAAGGCAATTTCCATTTCACTATAAATTTCACATCGGGCTACAGCGAGATATTTCACTCAGTAAGCAGAGCGCCCGGTGCTTCTGACCGCTCGTTGGTTCAACAGTGCTTTTTTCATATGCCCTTAATTGCCTCAAATGTGCGTTCGGAATTTTTGTCATCACGGAGCGGAAAGAATCTTTCGACCCTCGTCCTGTATTCCTCCGAAAGACGGGCGTCCTCTCCAAGGCACTTTCCAAGCGATGAAAGAAGCTGTTCTTCACTCTCGCACACCGGGCCGAACCCGTCTCTTATATAGTCAAAATACCCCTCGCTATAGTGATATTTTCTGAACTCCGCCTCGTCAAACTGGTAATAGATCACCGGCTTATTAAGATATGCGACATCGAAAAACACGCTTGAATAGTCGGTTATGAGGACTGCGCAGTCCATCAAAAGAGCCTGCACATCGTCCGTCGACTTGTCGGCGATCCTCACTCGGCTAAATTCCGACCTAAAATCATTAATATATTTTTGCATCTCAACATGCGGATAAAAGACAAGCTCATAGCCGAATTTTTCAAGCATTTCATTAAGTCTTTTGCTTTTTAATAGCGACGAATAGCTTTTATAAAACGCCGTATTGTAAAATGCATCTCCGGACGGATATTTTGAGCCGCGCCAGGTCGGCATCAAAAGGATCATCTTTTTTGCGCTTTTTGCCCTAATAAGATTGTCAAACCGGCAAAATCCGAGATATTTTACCGTTCCCTCCCTGTGACCGAAATTATTATAAATAAAGTCGTATTCAGGCTTTGCGCCGGTCACGAAAAGGTCGATAAAAAGCTTATCGCCGTGAAGCCATTCCATTTTATTATATGTTATTCCGTGTTGAAGAAAAACCTGCTTCCCGCGCGCTTTTATGCCCTTATGAGCAAGGTGATAGTAGATAATAAGGTCGGGCGAGGCCGGCTGAATGTGCGTTCCTATAAGATAGTCCGCGGCATAATACTTAAGATGGTGCAAAAAGCTCCCTGTCTTCACCGTCTTGCCGAGGGAGGCGACCTTTTTATAATCCGCACTGCCCGGAGAGATCACGAAGCACGAATTGATCTCCGGGTGCGTTTCGCTTAAATACCTAAAAAACCAATATCCGTTATCGCGCGCGTCGTTTCCCCTTTCTCCAATCAGCCAGAGGTCGCGGTATCCGGGCGATATTTTTCTCATAACAAACGCCGCCGGGCGTAAAACGATCATCAGCAAAAGCTCTTTTAAATAGCTCATCAGCCGCAAAAATTTATGCATCAAATGCCCTCCTCACTTTTTCTGATTTATACCGGATAGTGCCATAACGGCAAAATACAAATGAAGCTTGATCAAAATAAGCTTTATTTTGTCATTTCTGTTACCGGCCATGGAAACCGAAACAGACTTAACGCTTTTTTTCACCCATTCATCCTTCATAACGTTTTTAAGCCAGAGACGGCGCTTTTTGATCGGTTCGTTTCCGAGGCTCACATTCTTGATACCGATCTGTAAGTCGCGCACTGTGGCATAGTATGCAGTTTTAAGATGCATCGGACTATTCATAAGCCCCCACTTTTCAACGGCCGATCTTACAGCCTCGCTCAGATAAAAATTGTCGTTAACGCGTTCAGGATGATAGGAATTTGAAAGCGACAAGCTTCTCGCAACGAAATAGTGGTAAAACGGCCTGTCGATCATAACAAGACATTCTGGATTGTTTTCATAAACGCTGACATAAAAAAGCCCATCCTCGCCGATGTTTTTTAAGTGAAAACGGCAACCGTGTTTTTCGATAAATTCACGGCGGATCATTTTCGTTGCAACAAGATAGTTGGTCGCCAGGCGATCAAAGTATTTTTTAAACGGCTCGCCTCTGAACACGCCCTCCATCGGCGTGTGAGTGACAGTTCTTTTCACCGTGTTTCCGTCATTACCAAAAAATTCGCTCATGACCCCGAACATCACAATATCTGCCTTCTCACTGTCCGCCGCTGTTGTGAGAGAGGAAAACGTGTCCGGCTCTATCCAGTCGTCGGGATCCAGAAAGAAGACGTATTCCCCCTTCGCCGCGTCAAGCGCGGTGTTTCTTGCCGAGGCAACTCCGCCGTTTACCTTTGTTATCACGCGGACTCTTTCATCCTCCTTTTCAAGGCGCGACAATATTTCGCCGCTTTTATCTTTAGATCCGTCGTTGACGAAAATCGCCTCAAAGTCCGCCATGGTCTGATTTTTTAATGAATTATAAGCCCTGTCCAAATATTTTTCCATGTTATAGACCGGAATAACAACCGAAACCTTAGTCATATTCTACCTCCGTGAGTTTTTCCTGCCGACGGAAAAACCGAGCCACCCATTTACAACGAGCGCGACCGCCGCGCAAACAATGCATGAGAGCACCGTTATGAAAACCGCCGATAAGGTCATCGGAAGATGCCCCATAAGCGGACTCTTATAAAGCACCACAATGATAATTTTTGCCGCATACATATGCCAGACAAAATAAACGAATGTGTTTTGCCCGATGAAAATAAGCGCTTTTGCATTCTCCAAAAAATGCGAGATGCAAAATATAAAACCTATCCCTATGAACGATAAAAGAGTGAATCCTGCCGGGTCAAAATATTTTCCCATATTGACATCGACATTGTTTCCGCACGAAAGTGACCCGAAAAGGACAATAAGGCCGATATATGCGGCCGCAAGGCTCCATGATAAAACGCGAAGGTCGATCTTTACTTTCCCCGAAAGCTTTTTTATCAGATACCCCAGTGCCATAAACTGCGTGCAGGTAAAGGCCGTGTCAAACTTCCAGGGCTTGACCGAGGAATCCGCCGAAAGGAAATATCCCAAAAAGGTTACGGCAAACGCCAGCGCCGAAAGAACATATAAATTTCCCTTTGAGATTTTGTTTATTGCGAAAAAAACGATCTCCGAAACTATCAGGCAAGGAATGAACCAGATGAGATTTCCGCGCACAAATGGGACGAGATATTCCGAGCACAGGAGCGAAAAGGCGTTGCTTTTGTCAAACCCCGAGCGCGCAAAGTCCATCAAAAATGCGATAATGCCCATAAACGAGCCCCAGAAAGCATATGGTATCAGTCTGCTTTTTAACACTTTGCAGAAAAAATACTTCACATCGTTATTTTTATCCGAAAACAGATAGCCCGATACAGCGAAAAAAAGCGGAACCTTTATCGGGTTTACGATTTTTAACAGGGGCAGATAAACCGTATCCGCAGAAACATTATTTGCAAAAAGCTCATTTCCGACGTGCCCGAAGATGACAAAAAGCATCGCCAGCGCCCGCGCGGCATCAAGCCAGTTTTTCCTTGCTTTTTCCACTTTTTCGCCTCCCTTTTTAGTATCTTCCCATTGCCGCTATGACCTCGTCCTTCGTCGGCGGTCTCCACTTCCCGGCCGTCGGCTTTCTTTTTTCGCGTTCGGAATATGCATAGCACAAAACGATGAGCTTTAGCCCGAGCGTGCTCCAGAAGTAAAACGCCGTATTATCCGTAAGATAGGTCACTGTCATATAGCTAACCTCCGCAAAATATAAAAGTGCCGCCCTCTGCCCTGCATATTTTGTGAAGAAAACAGGATATAAAATATACTGTATTCCGCTCCAGAGCATAAAACCCGGAAAGCCCATTTCCACAAAGACCTTTAATATGTCGTTATGGAACATATAGGCCTTTTTAATGAGCCCGTCATTATACCACTGTTTGACCACCGTGTCGACAAATTCAAATCCGCGCCCCATATAAAGCGGCGAAAAAGAATAATAATCGTTCGTAAGGCGCCACAGATAGTCGCGCCCCATCATATCGATCCCGTACCGCGAGCAGATCTCGGTCACATAGCCGTTTCGCACCCCGTAGATAAATAAAAGGAAGAAGATTATCCACAAAACTCCGGCCGCGACAAAAAAGCCCGCGAGTTTTTTTCTGTTTCTTAACAACAATGCCAACAGAGTGAAGAAGACGACCGCCGGAACCGCGATCCTTTTCATTCCGACCAAAAACGCAAACGTGCAAAGAATAAGGCAGACCCATTTATTTCTCCTGCCCTTTTCCCCATCACCTTCATAAAAAGCCGCATAATAAATGATAAGCTGGCCGAATACAAATGTCAGATCGTGTATCTCAAGGCTTCTTGCATAGTCAGACGCATCTCCGAAGGTGACGATACATGTAATAACCGAGCGAATGCTCTCTGCGACACCGTAGTTAGGCATTTCAAAAAGCATGATGAGTCCGTTTGTCAAAAGAAGACTCACCGTAAAATACAGTGCGGCCTTTTTGCCGAAAAGATAGACTGCGGCGACCGCAGTCAGCACCGCGATAGACTGAAACACCATTTTTGAGCAACCGCGAAGCATGGACGAAAAACCGCTGAATTTTAAGACCCAGATAACGATCGACCAGAGAAGGAGCATTAAAATAAGAAGCATATACATTGCCGCCGGCCCCCAAAGCTCCTTCGCCCTTTTAAAATCCGGAGCAATGACCAAAAATACAAAAGCCATTAAAATGACGCCGACTGTCAGCGCTTTGGGAAGTCCCGCCGCGACGGCGTTTATCTTTTTCCATTCGCCGAGCGCCGAGAGCGTGATCAGAAATATGAAAATAATTTCGGCAAGGAGATAATATGTGCCATTCTGTTTTTTTATCGCCAATGAAGTGTAATTTTTCTTTTCGAGAATTTCCGAAAGAGCGCGCATAATTATCTCCTTTCTTCTTAGTTTTTCTTAAGGCTTTTATAAAGCCATTTAAAATCATTAAAGCTTGTTACGAGGTTAACCATTATAAAGCACGGCAATATCCAAAGTGCGGAGAGTATCGCCCTGCCCATAATATAAATATACCCAATCGGTTCGCAACCCCCGACCCCGGTAATGCACAAAATAACAACACCTGCCAAAATGTTGACAAAAAGCTTTTTATAGCTTAAGATCACTCTTTCGCCGACGATATTTGCAGACGAATAGCGCATGAGCGCATTCGTTCTGTAAACAAGTGCCGCGACCGTGCCCAGCAAACAGCCGGGGATCCCCAAGATCACTGTCGCCGGAACGGAAACGGCAATGTTGATGCACATTTCCCAGACGGCCTGATTTTTCGTATCGTCGAATTTTCCGGCGATCGAGAGAAGCTGGATCTGCGGAGTTTCCGCCGCGCCGACAACCGTCGACACCGCGAAGGCGACCAAAACGAAAGCACTATTATAGATCGCCGCGTCCGCCACGCCCTCGGTATAGAGCTTTATTACGGGCGCCAGAAACGCCGTTATGACAGTATATGCCGCAAACATCAAGGTGTAATAGACTGTCTCATATGTTCCGAAATCGCGCCTGAATTTTTCTTTATCAATCTGATATAACTGCCCGAACTTAAAGGTCATGCTGTTTGTAAAGGAATTGACGATCTTTTGAAAGTTGGAGAAAAACAGCGCGTATATTGCATATACGCTCGCGCGGCTCATTCCGCAGACGACGGAAATTATGATAGTGTCAGTGTTTGAAAAAATACAGCCCGAGATCTGGTGAATGAGCACCGACTTTTTCTGTGAAAGTGCATGAAAATCCGGTTTTTCCTTAAAATTGATCCACGGATATTTTCTTTTGACATAGATCTCGACCGCAATTATCTGTATTACCGACGGAACACAGTATGTCGCCTGAACCAATATGAGGTTATCAAAAAACATCAAAAGGACAAGTCTTAACACATTGGAGATTATGAGCGTGATCATTGAAAGAACCGTTAAAATATAACGCTTTCCCTCGACATCCAAAAACACGGTGTATTTTCCGCGCAAAAGGAAAAGTATCACGCCAGGAATACTGTATATCAAGATCACCATAAACACGGTAAAATACGAAAGCTCCGTCTTTATGATGAGCGGATAGACCGCCGCAAAAAATAACGACGCGAGAAGATATATAACGCCGGTCTTTAAGTAAAATATCCTTGTCGCCGAAAGAATGGAATTTATGCCCTTCGTGTCACCCTCTGCGACCGGACGGTAGAGCGCATACTGCGCCGAGAGCCCCACTCCGGCCTCCAATAGCGCGAGATAGGCAAATATGTTTTTTATCGTATTGTCAAGCCCGTTGACATCCGATCCGAAATTCAATAAATAAAGGCGCGGCAATATGAGGCCGAAAGCGACGACGACCAGCTCATACAAAAGGTTTGCCGCAATATTTTTAATGACGCGCCTGTTCTTCTCGCCCGAGGTTGCCGCTTTTGCTTCTGTCACTTTTCCACCCGTTCCTTTCGTTTTATGCCGGAAGTCCGATTTTTTGAAATAATTTTCCGATCCCGGTTTTCTTAAATATCCAAAGCACCGCTTTCGGCACCGCGATGCTTGATGCAAAGCAGATGATCACCGTCAAGACCGCATTTATGTTAAGTTTTTCGTAAAGCACTATGCCCAAAAACGCACAGCAAAACGGCTGATGGTATAAATAATAAGGCAGTGTGCTTTTGCCAAACGCCGAAAATTTTGATAGCCTGTTTTCAAAATGCGAGCAAAATGCGATTATTCCGAGGCAGATAAATAAGATGACAATGTTCTCGGCATAACCTGCCAATATCGCCGCCGCGCCGGAAAAGGCCGCTTTGCTCATAATAAACGCGCCTTCAGCCAATGCGGCTGCGATTCCGGAGAATAAAAGCGCTTTTTCATGCTTTTTTATCATTCGATCTGTCAAAAGAATGCCGATGATAAAGAACGGCAGTTTTTGAAAAAAGCCCTTGAGCGCCCAATTTGCCGTCTCAAAATACAAAGAATAGAGTGCCGGCGACAAAACTATCAGCACGGCCGCTATCACCAAAAACGCTTTTTTGCCGAGATATTTTTCTGTTAAGAACGCAAAGACCGTGAAGAAAAACAGCGTCTGTAAATACCACACATGAAAACAATATGGGTTTTCGTTACAGATTATCGCGCGGAAAAAATCCGCCGGAGCGATGAACTTATACGCGCTTGAATCCAACAACTCTCTGACCGGCGCAATCAGCCAAAGAATCGCAAAAACAAGATATATTATCACTGAATAGGAGAACCACGGCAAAAGGAGTGATTTTGCTTTTTTCTTTATATATGCTCCCGTACCGAGCAAAAGGTTTTTCTCCCGTGTCAGGGAATATCCCATTCCGGAGAGCACGAACAAAAGCGTCACATGAAAGCGGTAAACATAAAGATACGAAAAGTCGCACCAGTAAAAGTCCGTCCTCATGCTCTGCCTGAAGCAATGCCCGAATATTACCAAAAGAACGGCAATGCCCTTCGCCGCGTCGATATACGAAAGTCTCTTATTCTCTCCCATCCGCCTGCTCCGCCATTTTTATATATAAGCTGCTGATGCGCTCCGCCTCCGAAAAAATGTCATACCCGGCATTTTTCACAGTCTCTTTCCCGAGCGGCCTGTTATTTTCTTTCTTTAGTGCCTGCATAATTTTTTCGCACCAGACCCCGTCCGGGTCGCCGAGCGAAACGCTAAAAGCGTTACCGGACAAAATGGCCTCGTCTGTCACCTTATCCGAAAAAACGCACGGAAGGCCGGAGGCCTGCGCCTCGATCGCGACGACGGGAAGTCCCTCAAAAAGCGACGGCAGAATAAAAAGATCCATCGCCTGATAAATTTCTTCGGTGTTTTGAAGAAGCCCGGCAAAGATCACCTTGTCTGAAATCTTAAGCGCCTTTGCCTTTTCCTTCATTTTATCCATAAGCTCACCCTCGCCGGCCAGAAAGAGCACCGCATTGGGATCGGTTTTGACAAAGCGCGAGAATATCTCTAATAACCTTGTGTGATTTTTCTGGACATTGAAACGGCCGACATGGCCTATCACAGTCTTACCGGTAAGGCCGTACTTTTCTCTAACAGC
>ERZ824480.3343-NODE-3343-length-11038-cov-3.526996_pt1 | contig 11038 bp, 9 predicted proteins | sample MGYA00519861_ERZ824480 | MGnify/ENA primary metagenome ERZ824480 (study PRJEB31778, sample SAMEA3449152) | human gut metagenome | biome: human gut; feature: human-associated habitat; material: faeces | place: United Kingdom | collected 2010/2012 ...
AAAATTTAAAGTCTTTTTCTATGGTAATTTTAGAAAATTTTTTAAAATCTTTTCAGAAAATTTCTATGTAAATATAATTTATATTATAAATCTGATTTACGGTTGAAATTTCTAGATTTTAATCATATCTATTTTTATCATATCTATCTTCATCTTCTTCATAGTATTCTCCATATTCATAATCATATTCATTATAGTCTTCATCATATTCTTCCATATCTTCTATATCATCACTTTTTTGTTGTTCTTCTAAATTATCCCCTCTCAAAAGACTTCCTAATAATTTAATATTATTTGAACTTCCTAAATTACTTATATCTGCTAAGGAACTTAGTGAAAATCCGCCTTCTCCATCTTCTGGTAAAAATAACTCGGCAAATAAATCAATTTTCTTTTTCATGTCTATTGCTTTTTCTACTGATTCTTTTCTCTTTTCTGGAAATACCTCTAAAATTTCTTTTATCATCATATTCTTTTTGTCTTCTTCATCCATATTTCTAAAAAATTCACTTTCATCTTCTTTTTCTAATATATCCACATCATTTAATTTTTTAATTCCTTTAACTAAATCTAATATACTTTCCATCTTTATTAATATTTTTCGTTCTTCAGAGGACATATATTTCTTAGTTCTTGTTATAATCTCCATCCCTCTGTCTAAATGTTCTTCATTTAAATCCATAAGTTTTATTCCGGTCTTTAAATCATCCACATTATATTTTATAGCATTATCAATGGAATTACTTTTATGCCTACTACTCTTTTTAATTTTTTTTATTTTTTCTTCGGGAACCGGAGCTAACGCCCGGTTCCCTTTTCGTCCATCGTGTAGTTTCTGTCCACAGTTATGATGCAGTAATAGTTTTCATTCTTCTTTTTGATCTCGCCCGTCACAATGTCGCGGATCTCGTTTTCCGTCCTCTTATCGCCGGCCGGGACGGCTATATCGAATATCAGATTCGCGTGCGTATCGCCCTTGACCATTCGAAAATCGTGTATCGAATAGCTTTTGTCCACCGCCTTTACTATATCATGCACCATATTGCGCGTTTTTATGACCTCCTCATCGTTCGTCACGACAGGATCCAAATGAATGACTAAATTTATGCCCGTATCCGTCAGAAAATCGCGCTCGATATTATCTATCATATCGTGGCTGGTCAAGATATTCACATCGCACGGAACCTCGACATGCACGGTCGCGAAATATTTTTCCGGCCCGTAGCTGTGCACCACAAGATCGTGAATGCCAAGCACTCCCTCATAGGAATAGAGCTTATCTATGATCGTGTCCACGACCTCGGGCGAGGGCATTGTGCCCAGAAGATTATTCATCGTCTCCTTCATTATGCCGAAGCCCGACCAGAAGATGAAGAGCGCAACGGCACAGCCGGCCCACGCGTCCAAATTAACATCCGTGAAAATGGCGATAACGGTCGTCAAAAGCACTGCGCCGGTGGAGATGACGTCGTTAAACGAATCCTTGGAATTTGCCAAGATGACCGACGAATTTATTGCGCCGCCCATTTTCTTATAAAAAATCCCCATCCATATCTTGACCAGAATCGAGATGACAAGCACCATGATTGAGACAGCGCTTTTATCGATCGGTTCGGGATCAAAAATTTTCAGCACCGAAGTCTTAAAAAGCGACACACCAAGCCAGAGGATCACGAACGACACGGCGAGGCACGAAATATACTCGACCCTCGCGTGGCCGTAGGGGTGATCCTCGTCCGCCGGTTTTTCGGCGAGAAAGAAGCCGATGAGCGCGATGACGGAATTGCCCGCGTCGGACAAGTTGTTCACCGCGTCCGCCAATATGGCGACAGAATTAAAGATGATGCCTGCCGCCCCCTTTAAGACGCATAAAATTATATTGCAAAGTATGCCCGTAACGGCCGCGGCCGAGCCGTATGCCGCCCTCTTTTTCTCATGCGGCATATTTTCGGTTTTGCGTGCCAGAGCTTTCATTATTACACCGGTCAAAAAAATCTCCCCCTTTTTTACTTTATTTTATGACAAAACCAAGTATTTGTCAACTTGACATTTAAGTTTTGTTCGTTTATAATTAAAAATGCTTAAAGGAGGCATGAAAATGGACCTTAAAAACAAGGATTTTTCGTCTGTTGATAAAAAATATCTCCCCATTCCCTTCTGGTCGCTCAACGACCGCCTTACCAAAGAGGAAACGGAGCGCCTTATCGGCGAGATGGACTCCTCTGACATCGGCGGATTTTTCCTTCACGCGCGCGGAGGACTTGAGACCCCGTACATGGGTGAGGAATGGTTTGACAACATAAACTATGCGGTCGCCGAGGGTAAAAAGCGCTCCATGGCGCCCTTCGCCTATGACGAGAACGGCTGGCCCTCCGGCTTTGCGGACGGGCGCGTTCCCGCGCTCGGCGAGAAATATATGTTAAAATCGCTCTGCCGGACAAAGGGCGCATATGACGGCAAAAGAATAGCCGAAATCAACGGCTTTACATATTTTGCGGACATAAATCCGCTCTATTCCGACCTTTTGGACCCGGAAGTTACGGAAAAGTTCATCGAATTTTCCTATCGGCCCTACATCGATAAGGCGCCGGACATCGACGGTTTTTTCACCGACGAGCCCCAGCTTGCGAGAATGCGCGGAATTCCGTGGAGCGACACCCTCCCCTCCGAGTGGAAAAAGGCATACGGAACGGACATTTTGCCTCTTCTTCCCTGCCTTTTTGAGGACTGTGAGGGAGCATCCTGCGTGCGCATAAAATACTGGCGGCTTGTCGCGACTCTCTTTTCCGAAAGCTATGCCAAAACGATCCACGAATTCTGCGAAAAGCACAATAAGAAATTTACCGGGCATCTGCTCTTAGAGGAGGATATGCGCCTTCAGATGATCTCAAACGGCGCGGTCATGCCTTCGTATCAATATTTTGACATTCCGGGAATCGATATGTTAACGCTCATAAAAGAGCCGGGCACTGCGATCATCGCGCCCTATCAGGTCGCCTCGGTCGCTCATCAGTTCGGGAAAAAGGCGGTGCTCACCGAAAGCTTTGCCGCGTGCGGACACGGAGCGGACTTTGACGATCTTGCCGCAGTCTTTTCCTGGCAGGCCGTGCGCGGAGCGACGCTTTTGTGCCTCCACTTATCACCCTACTCGATGAGGGGCTTAAGAAAGCGCGACTATCCCCCGGCTATCGGCCCTCAGCAGCCGTGGTGGGATTATTTTCATGGCTTTTGCGACTCGGCCGGGAGGCTCGGCGCTCTCCTTTCCGAGGGAAGGACGGAGTTTGACACGCTCGTGCTCCACCCGATGACATCATGCTGGGCCGCCTTCACGCCCGATAACTTCGCCAGAGTCTATGAAATTCAGGGTTCATTCACGCGCCTTTTATATGACCTTGAGGCAAAGCACGTTCTTTTCGACCTGGGCGACGAGATCATCATGGCCCGTCACGCCTTAGTCTCCGGCGGCAAATTAAAGGTCGGCGAGTGCTCATATGACCGCGTTATCGTGCCCTTCGGCGAAAACCTTTTGCCCGAAACGCGCCGCCTTTTATCGGAATTTGAATCACAGGGCGGAACTGTCTTAAAAGACGCAAAGGCCGTTCCCGATTCAAAAATCGCGTCCGACCCTTGTGTGACCTATACAAGAAGGCTTTTTGACAATTTCACATTCCATTATTTCGTGAACTCGACACCAGAGGAAAAAAGCTTCACCGTTTCCGTCGGCAACAAGCTTTTAGACCTTGAGACGGGCGCTCTTTCGCCGTTTTCGGGCAACCTGACGCTTTCCCCGTTCGGCTCTGCCGCCATTATTGAGGACGCAGAGCGCGAGCCTGTCATCGAAAAAAAGCTTCCCGAAAAGGTGCTTGACCTTTCGGGCGAGTGGCAGATCGAAAAGATGACGGACAACGCGCTCACTGTCGACAGGTGCACGGTAAACGGGCGCGAGGACTATGTTCTAAACGTCTTCACGCGCGCGATGATGAATAAGGAATCCGAGACGGAGTGCACATTTAAGTTCTTCATCGAAAAAATGCCGCCGGAATTATACTTAGGCATCGAAACGCCGGAAAAGTTCGGCATCAAAGTAAATTCTTCAGACCTTAAAAAAGAGCCGACCGGCGAATTTTTCGACCGCTCCGTCAAGCTTTTTGATATTTCGGAGCTCGCAGTCGAGGGTGAGAACACCGTCACGGTGACCGCACATCTTCGCCAGTCGGACGAGATCTATGAAAAAATCGGGCGCACGAAAATTTTTGAAACCGAAACAAACAGCCTAAAGTATGACACGGAGCTTGAAAGCATCTATCTTGTCGGCCCGTTCGGCGTTTCAGCCGCCGGATTTTCGGATGTTTCGGAAAAGATTACGCGCACCGATGGCGGCTTTAAGATTACCGCTCTGCCGGAGTCTGTCACGCTCTCCGAGCTTGAAAAGCAGGGCTTTCCCTTCTTTTCTGGAAGTATCACGTTAAAAAAGACGGTAACGCTGAAGGACACCTTATATCTTTTCCGCGCGGTGAAGAAGGGACTTCACGCCGTCACTCTCGCCGTGAACGGAGCAAAAGTCAAAACCTTTATAAAAGCGCCGTATGAGGCGGACATTTCTTCCTTCTTAAAAGAGGGCGAAAACGAGATCAGCCTCACTCTCACGAACAACCTTCGCAATCTTTTGGGACCGCACCACCTTCCCTCGCCCGACGAGCACTGCATCTCTCCCGGCTCGTTCTATGAGGAGAAAAACCCCTTCCTTCCGGGCGGCGGCGAGCGAATCGGCGGCTATAACTTATTAATTACCGGTTTATTTTAAAAAAACACTTGCAATTTAAATAGAGGCGTGCTACAATGATATTAACAAATGAACAATCGTTCAATTGTTAATATCATTTTTTTAGGAGTGTTTGTTATGAAAAAGACCTATAAAATCGACGTTGACTGCGCCGCATGCGCGGATAAGATGGAGCAGGCGGCCTCAAAGACCGAGGGCGTTATCTCCGCTTCCGTGAGCTTTATGGCTCTTAAGATGACCGTTGAATTTGCAGACGGCGCGGACGAAAAGGCCGTTATGAAGGCCGTCATCAAAAACTGCAAAAAGGTTGAGGACGACTGTGAGATATATTTATAACTTGTATTTTTTGCCCGGAGGTGTTATAATATGACCGGAAAGCAGAAAAAAGTGCTTATAAGAATTATCCTGTCATTCATAATGACGGTGGTTCTCGCAATCGCAGAGCCGGAGGGGTATTTTAATTTATTTTACCTTGTCCCCTATCTTCTGATCGGCTATGACATATTAAAAAAAGCGTTTCACGGAATCGTGAGCCTTCAGCCGTTTGACGAGAACTTTTTAATGGCCGTTGCCACTCTCGGCGCGGCGGCGCTCGGTGATTTTAAGGAGGCCGTCGCGGTAATGCTCTTTTACCAGATCGGCGAGCTTTTTCAGAGCTATGCCGTCGGCAAGAGCAGAAAAAGCATCGGCGCTTTAATGGACATCCGCCCCCACTATGCCAACATCGAGGAGAACGGCGCTCTTAAAAAGGTCGACCCGGACAGCGTTTTAGCAGGCTCTGTCATCACCGTTCTTCCCGGCGAGAAAATTCCGATAGACGGAATCATAGTCTCCGGCTCGTCCGAGGTCAACTCCTCCGCTCTCACGGGTGAAAGCCTCCCCATTGAGGTAAATGAGGGCGACAGCGTGAAAAGCGGAAGCGTGAACGAAACGGGGCTCATCAAGATCAAGACGACCTCCGCTTTCGGCGAGGACACCGCGTCACGAATCTTGGACTTAGTCGAAAACGCAAGCTCCAGAAAGTCAAAGTCCGAAAACTTCATTTCAAAGTTTTCGCGCATATACACACCGGCGGTGTGCATCTCGGCGCTGCTTTTGGCAATCACCGTGCCTGCCGTAAACATTATCGCCGGCAACGCGCCCGAGTGGGGCACATGGATCTACCGCGCGCTCACCTTCCTTGTTATAAGCTGCCCGTGCGCGCTTGTTATAAGCATTCCTTTAAGCTTCTTCGCCGGAATCGGCGGTGCAAGCCGTGATGGAATCTTAGTCAAGGGCTCAAACTATATCGAAACGCTATCCAAGGTCGGCCATGTCGTGTTTGACAAGACGGGAACGCTCACCAAGGGTGTTTTCGAAGTCAGAGCCGTGCACCACAACACGATGCCCAAAGAAGAGCTTTTATTCTATGCCGCGGCGGCGGAGAGTTTTTCGACCCACCCCATCGCAAAGAGCATCTTAAAAGCATACGGCAAGGACATTGACTCATCGCTCGTCACCGATATTGCAGAGACCGGCGGCCACGGCATCACGGCGACGGTTTCGGGAAAAAAGGTCGCCGTCGGCAACGCAAAGCTCATGGAAAGCCTTAACATCCCCTTTTCCGAGTGCCACTCGGCAGGAACCGTCATCCATGTCGCAATTGACTCGGAATACGCCGGCCATATCCTGATTTCGGATGCGCCGAAAAAAGACTCGGCAGAGGCTATCCGCCTTCTTAAAAAAGAAGGCGTTAAAAATATCACCATGCTGACCGGCGACTCCGAGAGCGCGGCCAAGGCCGCGGCAGAGGAGCTCGGAATTACGGACGTTCACTATTCGCTCCTTCCTGAGGACAAGGTGAACATCTTAGACGATATCATAAAGAAAAAAAGCTCCGGCTCGGCTGTTGCTTTCTGCGGCGACGGAATAAACGACGCGCCCGTTTTATCTCTTGCCGATGTCGGCATCTCCATGGGCGCCATCGGGTCCGACGCGGCTATCGAAGCGTCCGACGTTGTGCTGATGGACGACAACCCGAAAAAAGTTGCAAAAGCAATCAAAATATCGAAAAAGTGCCTTAAGATCGTTTATGAAAACATCGTGTTCGCGATCGGAATAAAGCTCCTCTTCTTAGTGCTCGGCGCACTCGGAATCGCGGATATGTGGTGGGCGGTGTTTGCCGATGTCGGCGTTATGGTTATCGCCGTGTTAAACGCAATAAGGGCGCTTAATACCAAGTAAAGGACTGTTTTTATGGATCATATTCCCACAAACGAAAAGCTTTATGAGCTCGCCGAACTATTTAAAAATTTCGGCGACTACACGAGAATAAGAATTTTATTCGTGCTCGAGCGCGGCGAGCGGTGCGTTCTGGAAATCGCCGCAGAGCTTGATATGACCCAGTCTGCAATCAGCCACCAGCTCAAAATTCTAAAGCAGAGCAAGCTCATAAAGAGCCGCCGCGACAAGAAAAATATCTGCTATTCCCTTGCCGACGACCATGTGAGAACAATCATTTCGCAGGGTATGAACCACGTTGAAGAATAAATTTTAAAAAAGTACTTGACAAAATGCGGTTACAGTTGTAAACTAAAGTTACAGCTGTAACCGCATTTTCATTTTTGGAGGTTTTACTTATGTACGGAGTTAACATATCCGAAGCCGAATGGCAGATCATGAAGATTTTGTGGAAGGAGGGCCGCCTCACGGCCGCCGAGATAATCGACCGCGCGAAGGACACCGGATGGAGCGAATCCACGGTCAAGACCCTTATCCGCCGTCTCAATGAGAAAAATATCATCGGGAAGGACTCATCCGGCGCAAAGTTCTCTTACTATCCATTGGTGAGCGAGGCTTCGGTCAAGAAAAAGGAGACAAAGAGCTTTCTTGACAGGATATATAACGGCTCGCTTAAAATGCTCGTCGCAAGCCTCGCCCCGAAGGACGCACTGACCGAGGACGAAGCCGATGAGCTTATGAAGATAATCGAAAAGATAGAAGGAGGAAAATAAAATGTCGGCACTTTACGATATGACCGTATACTTATCGGTCACCGCGGCGGCGATTCTTTTAATCAAGGCCGTTTTCAAGACCAAGCTTACCGCGCGTGCGCATTTGCTTATCTGGCTTTTATTACTCGTAAGGCTGTTTTCGCCCATTCTTCCGGAGTCTGACATTTCGATATATTCGTCGATCGAGCCGGCCTATGAGCGGGCAGTCAATGTCACCGTCGGCGAAAATACCTCTCCCAAAGCCGAAGTTGCCGAGGCGATCCCAGGCCCGGCGCCCAAAAAGAGCATCGATATGACGGCCGTCTATTTATTAGGCGCGGCGGCGCTCTTTTCCTACTTCTCGCTTTCATATTTTGTTTTTAAGAAAAAGTCAAAAGATAACGAGGCCGTGGCCGACCCTGAAACGCTCCGCATTTTTGACGAGTGCAGGTCCTCCCTTAAAATAAGGCGCCGCGTCTCGCTCATCTATGGCGAAGAATCCATGCTCTCAGGCGTTTTCTCGCCAAAAATCACGTTAAGGCACGGACTTTCGGAGAGCGACTTAAGAGCGACGATGATTCACGCGCTTTGCCACTTAAAGCATAACGACGTTTTGCTTCTCTGGCTTGCCTCTGCTCTTCTTTGCTTAAACTGGTTCAACCCGATAATCTGGTTCGCGTTCTTCACATTTAAAAACGACATCGAGCTTTACTGCGACGACAGAACTCTTCGCGTTACAGAAAACAAAAAGGCTTATGCCGAGCTTTTGTTAAGATCCGCGGTGCAGAAAAACCGCCTTGTATTCGGCACGACCGCGCTCGGCAACGGGAAAAAGACCATTGCCGAGAGAATCAAACGCATCGCCTCCTACAAAAAGCCGGCGGCCGTCTGGATCGTTTTGATCGCGTTCGCCGCGGTCGCGGTGTCGGCATTATGCCTCACCAATTCGGGCAAGGACTATTCGCTCTCGGGCGACGCTTATGCCGAATACATATCAGAGCCCATCGGCGCCATCATGGCCGAAATGGACTATTGCGACGGCGAAAGAGCGGTATTTCACTATCTTAAAGGCTTCTTCGTCTATGACCTCAATACGGAGAGCATCACCGAGGCGATCGACCTTTCGCGCCTCAACACGGCGCCGCATCAGCAGGGCTCATTCGGCCTCTGGGTGCACGTCACCTCCGACGGGAAGACGGCATATTTATCAAGCTACGGGCCGGACGATGAAATCAGGGGCTTTTCAGACTATGTGATCGACCTTGACACCGGCAAGGTAAAGGAGGGAAATGAGCCCTCCGGAGCGGACATTTTTTCCTCGCGCTCCGAGACCTATGGCGTTTTATCAGACGTTGTGCCCGGCTGGGCGAGCGATATGTGTGCCGAGTCCGGCGGCGCATTTTACTACCTCGTTTCCCAGGGGCAGGTCGCGGATATGGAGCTCATCTGCTATAAAGACGGCGAGAGCACGTCACACTCTGTTTTCGGCGGCAAGGCGGCAGTGCCTTCCGACTTTTCCAAAATCAGTCGGGCCGTTCTTAAGACCGGGAGCAAGGAATACAAGCTTGACAGGGAATACCTTTCCCGTCTTTCCGAAATTCTCTCCGGTGCGAAGGCAGTAAAGGGCGGAACGGGCTGTGCATTTGACGCGTCGCTTTTTATAAAGTCCGATTCCTTTGACGGCCCTGTCTCTCTCGCAACGGACGGGTGCGGCGTTATCCGCTCAGGCTCCGTCTATTATCAATATGCCGACTCGTCATATGAGCTTTTGAACCTTTTCGGGCTCACGGCCGATGAATTTTACCCGTCAGGCAAAAAAGCGGCAGCGGAAAATTACTTGCGTGACGAGTTCACGCGCGTCTACTCGCCGTACTATGACATTACTTCTCTCACTATCTCAGACTGGACCGAAGACGACTCGTCCGCCGAATTTATATACTCTATGAACTATATCTACTATAACCGCGACCCGGACAAGGCGGACTACATAAGAGAAGCAAAGGAGTCCGGTGACGAGAAGGCCTATAAGACACTCTATGACGACTACCTCGCCACCAAAACGACAAACTACCGTTTCAAGATCGACTTCGACAATAATAACAACGTGAAAACTCTCTATTATGACTCTTCTCCCACCGATGTCGAATGGCTGGAATGCTCCGTTTCCGATTTTATCCAAAATTAAATTTCCCCAAGTGAAAACCGCCCGCTGTTTTTCAGCGGACGGTTTTTTCTATCAGCGCGCAAAGCTCGCGCGCCGGGGCGCCGAGCATTCTGTTTTTTCTCACGGCGAGGCAGATGTCGCGCGGCGGAATCTTCTCTTTAATATCAAGCCTTAAGACCTCGTCATACGGCAGGATAAATTCATCCGGCACGAAGCCGATGCCAAGATCCGCCTCCACCATCGGGAGCACCTGATCTGCCGTCGCCGCCTCAATGTCCGGCCGGAAGCTGACGCCGTTTTCCGAAAAAAAGTCCGAATAAAACTCATAGGTCGTCGTGTGCTTGCCAAGAGAGATGAGCGGCGACTCTGAAAGCTCCGACAACGATATTTTCTTTTCGGCAAGATGTGAAAACGCTTTGGAGCAGACGGCGACCTCGCTGATCTTTTTGATCTTTTTAATTGTGAGCGAGCCCGGGTCGCCGACCGGGGAGGTGACGACCGCAATGTCCGCCTCGCCGGACCTTAAGGCCGCAAGCGCCTGCGGCGTCGTGTGATTGCTGATTTTGACGCGCACTCCGGGATAACTCTCGCGGTAGCGCTTTAACACGGGAAGGAGCAGACAGCGAAGCGCCACCTCGCTTGATGCGACCGTCACCTTTCCTTTTTTAAGGCTCCGGCTTCCTTTAAGCTCCTCCTCGCCCTCGGAGATCTCCGAAAACGCTTTCTCGATGTGCATAAAAAGCTTTTCGCCTTCACGCGTCAATCTCATTCCGCGGTTCGTGCGCAGAAAAAGCGGACAGCCGAGCTCCCCCTCGAGCGCCTTGATAGACCTTGTCAGGTTCGGCTGGCTGGTCAAAAGCACCTCGGCCGCCTTTGATATGCTTTTATATTTCGCCACGAAATAAAAGATCCTGTAGCGGTCATAGCTCGTGAACATAATTCTCCTCCATAACATATTATTATATCGGATATTCTATTTATATATTTTACATATACCTGTATTTATATTATAATATAAATGGTAAAAAATGTAAATTACAAATGGATAATATTTACAAATAAGAAGGCTGACATATCGAAAAGAATAAATACAAGATGAAGCCAGATCTGGAGCTGATG
>ERZ824480.3351-NODE-3351-length-10998-cov-3.502330_pt1 | contig 10998 bp, 10 predicted proteins | sample MGYA00519861_ERZ824480 | MGnify/ENA primary metagenome ERZ824480 (study PRJEB31778, sample SAMEA3449152) | human gut metagenome | biome: human gut; feature: human-associated habitat; material: faeces | place: United Kingdom | collected 2010/2012 ...
ATGCTGGAGTCAGAGTCCAGTGCCTTACCATTTGGCGATAGCCCATCATATGTCTTGAAGCATACAACTTACAATGTTTTGTGTAAGCCTTTTGCTCAAGCACTTGTTTATTATATAACACTGGAAACGAAAAAGCAAGTCTTTTTTTTAGAATATTCAACACCTTCTTAATCACAAGCTACACAGATTTTGAATATATAACTCTTTAGAAGTGGCTTTTTTTAAAAAATGCCATATTTATTGTGACAAATGACATAAAATATTGAAACATCTAAGAAAATGTATTATAGTAAAACTCAGATAAGCAACATTTGATGATACAGAAGGATAGGGGGGATATTATTAAAGATACAATCGTTAAAGAATACATAGGAAACCCAGAAATTTTTGCGGATGTCTTTAATTTTTTTCTTTATGATGGAGAACAAAAAATAAAGCCGGAGAATCTTACAGAGAAGGATGTTACGGAATTGGTTACATTGCCGGCGGCAATAAAAGGACAGGAATTGTCAAGAGAAGTGGACGTTAGCATAAAAAGATCTCAAATGCATAAACGTTCCAAGCGTAAAACGGATGGCAGTAATTCAGCGCAGAAACACCGCGATTTGTTGAAATTTGCAGCAATGATGCAGGACTCTTATGCAAACTATGTGATATTAGGGGTTGAGAATCAGATGGAGGTGCATTATGCAATGCCGGTGCGTAACATGGTATATGATGCACTGCAGTATGATAAACAAGTTGCAATGATTGCAGCAGATAATCGAAGAAATAAGAGGTTTTCCGGTGGAAACATCCGGAATAGTGGAGAGTTTTTGTCGGGATTCTTAAAGACAGATAAGATATTACCGATTATCACATTGACGATATACTTTGGGACAGAACCATGGGATGGACCGCTTTCACTGAGAGAAATGTACGACATTAATGACAGTAAATTACTTGACTTCGTTCCTGACTACAGAGTACAATTAATTCAACCAATGACACTATCAGAAGATGATTTTGAGAAGTTTCACACAAGTTTGCGGGAGGTGCTGCAGACGATAAAATATTCTGTAGATGCCCAGAAGCTAACGGAATATATAGTACAAAATGAACGAATGCATCATCTTGAATTGTCAGCAGCTAATGTGATTAATACAGTTGCAGGGATAGGATTGGAAATTAAGCAAGACAGGGGGAAAGTGGATATGTGCAAAGCAATTGAGGATCTGAAGGCAGAGAGCCGAGAGGAAGGTCGTGCAGAAACTATAGGACAGACAGTAACCATGTTGAGAAATATGAAGATACCGAAAGAAACGATATTATCAGAATTGCAGAAGACATTTTCAATCAGTGAAGAGGAAGCTAACAGAATATATAGTACAAAATGAACGAATGCATCTTTTTATTGTTATGATTGTCTATGTAAGACAGAGTCGCAAAAATTATATATAAAAAGCAAACAAAAAAATAAAACCCTAGATAACTATCTAAGGTTTAAAAATAAAAAACTGGGCTACAAGGATTCGAACCTTGAAATGCTGGAGTCAGAGTCCAGTGCCTTACCATTTGGCGATAGCCCATCATATGTCTCAAAGCATGCCATTTACAATGTTTCATGTAAATATTTCGCTCAAGCACTCAGCTATTATATAATAATATTTTCCAAAAAGCAAGCCCTTTTTTAAAAAAGTTTTATGGCATTCTTGCAAATAGTTGAATTAGATCGATGAAGTACACATCTTGCATATTACCTTTACACCAATGTTAAAAATGTAGTAAAATAGAAATAGTGACTAGACCATAGGGTCAAAAATGATTGGAGTAACAGTATGACAAAAAATCAATTTACAATACAGCCGGGCAATGCACTGCCGCTTGGCGTGACAAAGGTGGCAGATGGTGTTCAATTCGCCATATATTTGCCGGACAAGAGAGAATGTTACCTAAAGCTATTTCGTAAAGGACATCAGACAGAGCAGTATCGGATACCGCTTACGGATGAATATCGCATGGGAAGCGTATATTTCGTACACCTACGTTCCAAAAATACGACAAGTGCCTTTGATATAGCCGAAGAATTATCCGATAAGTACGAATACGTATACGAAGCAGACGGGGAAGATATTGTGGATCCCTATGCGGCAGGAATATCCGGTCGTGACCGTTGGAATCGTACAGATAAAATGCCCGTCAGAGGTCGTATTTGTTTGAAAGAATTTGACTGGGAAGGAGATTACATTCTGCGCAAGCCTTTTCATGAGCTGGTTTTATATCAATTACATGTAAGAGGATTTACAAAACATGCCTCATCCGGCGTGAGCAAGCCGGGTACTTTCGCAGGTCTGCAGGACAAGATACCATATATGAAAGATCTTGGGATCAATGGCGTACTATTGCTTCCTGTATATGATTTTGAAGAAAAGCAGGGTGATAAAGTAAATTATTGGGGATACGGTGTAAGTGATACGTATTATTTTGCACCAAAAGCAGCCTATAGCAGCGGAGAAAATGCAGATGAAGAATTCAAAGAAACGATCAAAAAGCTTCATCGCAACGGGATGGAAGTTATTTTGGACTTCTATTTTGCACCCGGCACCAATCTCAACTTAATGACAGATTGTTTGCGGCATTGGGTATTAAACTACCATGTGGATGGTTTTCGGGTCAACACAGAAGTCATGCCATCGCTTACATTAGCATCAGATCCTATTTTATCCGGTGTCAAGCTGTTTTCTTCTTATTGGGATGAAGAAATGTTATCCGGCGCCGGTATTCATCAGGCGGATAACTGTCTGGCAGAATATAACGAAGGCTTTATGAACGATGCCCGCCGTTTCTTAAAAAGTGATGAGGGACAGGCAGAAGCGTTTTATAAAAGATTTTACCGCCATCCGGATAAAGTGGGCGTTATCAACTTTATGACCCATGTAAACGGATTTACGATGATGGACCTGGTGTCCTACGATATCAAACATAACGAATCAAATGGGGAACGAAATGCCGACGGAACGGAGTACAATTATAGCTGGAACTGTGGCGTGGAAGGAAAAACCCGCAAAAAGGCTGTACTGGAGCAGCGGAAACGTCAGATCCGCAACGCATTTTTGATGCTGTTATTTAGTCAGGGAACGCCGATGATCCTTGCAGGCGATGAATTTGGCAATAGTCAGGAAGGCAATAACAATCCGTATTGCCACGATGATGCGGTAACTTGGCTCAATTGGAAACCAACCAAGACAGGGGAGCAGATTCGCAACTATGTGAAACAGTTGATCGCATTTCGTACAGAGCATCCGGTGCTTCATCAAGCGAAAGCATTATGTACGCAGGATACGTTATCCTGTGGTTTGCCCGGCATATCGGCGCATGGAGTGCAAACGTGGCGTCCGGACTTTTCCAATTACAGCCGCATATTGGGTGTGTTGTTAGCCGGAGATTATGCGCAGAAACCGGATGGAACTTCCGATGATTCTATATACATCATTTTTAATATGTATTGGGAGACAAAGTCCTTTGATCTGCCAACGCTGCCGGCAGGCAAAGAATGGCATGCTGCCATCGAGACATTTGATGAAACATTTCACGTGTTGCCGCAGACGACCGTTAAGCAGACCAAGAGAAGCAAGAATACAAAACTGGGCAAGCAGCGTGCAACCGTAGTTCCACCGCGTTCTATTGTTGTATTTGTCAGCCGCTAGCAGATATATGCGACCGGTAGCCGTCGCAAGCAAAAAAGCAGACACAGGAGCGAAGAACCGCGCCCCTGCATCCGCATGAGGGAGTGTCTGCAGACGCAGATCAGAAATACAATTAGAAATCGTGATTTTTCATGATTTCTGAGTAAAGATCAAGATCACAGACATTTGGCTCTGTGTAATGGGTGCAGTTAGTGCAAGATACGCTCTCTGCAGTAGAGTTAGAGCATCCGCATTTGCCTGTTTCGCAAGGGCAATACTGCGTACAATGTTCTGCAACTTCTTTCATGGTTTTTGCATCTTTTTTCATGATCGTGCCTCCTTATCTGCGCTGTCTGAAGTAGGCAGCCGATGCTGACAGCGCAAGTGCACACGGCTGTAATCTATAGGAAGACAAACTCTCTGCATCCAAACAGCAGAAAATTTGTCGTGCAATTAGTATGCACAGAAAGCAGGATTTTATGATTTTATTGAAAATTTCTGAAATACAAAAAGCTATGGCGCACTTATTGATCCGTGATGCCTTTGATGAATGTTATTTGGAGCAGGCAGAAGTGCTCACCTTTGCCAAATTGACCATGCAGGGTGGGCGTAATCCGAATTGGTACGATGAAGCGCCTGCAGATGACCGGGTTCGATGGAAAGAGTGCAAACCAACGATATTTACTTATATAAAAGGGGATCGAACGCCAACGATGATGCGCATTTCTTTGAAAGCCAGTGCAGAATTTGCAGAAAAATTGTTGGAAAACAGTGGCGTTTATGACCTGTATTTGCGGGAAAAACCGATGTTGCAACTGCAATTTCGCTATGAAAAGCAGGAATTGGTATTCGTCACCGGTATTACGCATGCAGAATTCACCATGGATAAACGTATTGAGTTCGCATGGGATGCAGCGGTAGAACAGTATGTGAGAAGTTTGGGAGTTGGGGCAGAACGAGGATAAGAACCTATATTATCAGAGCAAATACTTGCGTTATATGCCAAAAACCACTATAATAGAATTAAATGTGGGTAAGTATGCCTTGTTGTATGGGATGGCACACATGCCCGGAGCGAGAATAATAGCAACAACACAACGAGAAGGAAGAAAATATGCAAAAAGTATGAGCAGGAGGGGAAGATGGATAGTTTTGGTGCATCAAGAGGACGTCGTAAGAAACGTTTAGGAGATTTGCTGATTGAAGGTGGCTTGATCAATGACGAACAGCTTCAACAGGCATTACAGGCACAAAAGGAAAGCGATGTCAGACAGAAACTTGGTACTGTGCTGATCGATCTTGGCTTTGCATCTGATGATGATATCGCAGAGGTACTGAGCAGACAGTTGAATTTGACGAGGGTTCGCTTAGCGGATTATCATATAGAAGACAATGTGCTCACATTGGTTGATGAGAAATTGCTTCGTAAATATATGTTGATGCCATATGAGTTTGATCCGGAGAATCCAAATGTGCTCCGTGTAGCGATGAGCGATCCGCTGGATCTCGGAGCGTTAGATGATCTGTCTATCGTGACAGGTCTACGCATTGAGGCGCATGTTACTACAGTAAAGGATGTAGCGCAGGCACTTGACCGTTACTTCGGTAATGCGGAAGCAATGAAAGTGGCGGATCAGTTCACGAAAGAGCATCAGGAGCGTTATGGTAATAGAGAGAATCGTAACGAAGAGTCAGAGGAGATCAAGCAGGCACCGATCGTACGACTTTTAAATCAGATTATTGAGCAGGCAGTACATAAAAGAGCCAGTGATATTCACTTTGAACCGATGGAAGAGCAGCTTCGTATCCGATTCCGAGTGGACGGTGTGCTTCAAGAGGCGATGCGGCATGATATTACGCTGTTCCCGGCGTTGGTCGCTCGTATCAAGATTGTCAGCGGTATGGACATTTCAGAGAAACGTAAGCCACAGGACGGTCGTATGAGCGTGATCGACAGGAGTTCGATCTCCGTGTATCTAACCTGCCGACGGGATACGGCGAGAAAGTCGTAATGCGTTTGACGCAGAAGAAGGCACTGACGAGAGATAAGAAGGATTTGGGATTCCAGCCGGATGATTTAGCAAAGTTCGATAAAATCTTGGCACACCCGCACGGTATTATCCTTGTAACAGGACCAACCGGTAGTGGTAAATCTACGACATTGTATACGGCACTTAGCGAATTGAATACAGAGGGCGTTAATATTATCACCGTAGAGGACCCGGTAGAGGCAAACCTTGCCGGGATCAACCAGGTGCAGACCAACCCGAAGGCGGGACTTACCTTTGCATCGGCACTTCGTTCTATCTTGCGTCAGGATCCGGACATCATCATGATCGGTGAGATCCGTGACCAAGAGACTGCCAATATTGCCGTTGAAGCGTCTATTACCGGTCACTTGGTAGTAAGCACGCTGCATACAAATAGTGCGGCAAGTACGATCACCCGTTTGGCAGATATGGATATAGAGAGTTACATGATTGCAGATGCTGTTGTTGGTGTTATTGCACAGCGACTGCTTCGACGTGTATGTCCGGATTGTAAGAAGATGGTTCCGTTGACGGAATTCGAAAAGGAAGAAATGCATATCCGGCCGGAATACCGGAGCAGAGAGATTCTTGTACCGCAGGCAAATGTCGGCAGTGATTGCATGAGATGCGGCGGATCGGGATATCAGGGTCGTGTCGGTATTTATGAGATCATGCCAATGTCTAATATGATCAAGCGAATCATTATTCGCGAGGGATCAGCGGAGGAGATTGAGAATCAGGCGATTCGAGAAGGAATGAAAACACTTGTCACTTCAGCAAATCAATATGTATTACAGGGTATTACGACGATTGAAGAAGTACATCGTGTTGCATATGGAGAAGAGTAAAAAGAGAGGGCTATTGTTAGACCTTATCGGATAGAACTAAAAATCTAAGCACAAAATGGGGGAACAGACATGTTAAGTTTTACGATTAATGATCTGCTTGCACAGGCACGTAAGATCGGTGCATCCGATCTTCATGTAGCTGCAGGAGCAGAGGCAAAATGCCGTGTGCACGGTGAATTAAGGAAAATTACAAGGGAACCGTTGTCTGCAGCAGACACTGCGGAATTGATCATGCCGATGGTGCCGGAACGACTGCGTGCATCGCTGGATGAGACGGGTGAGGCGGATTTCTCACACGCCATTCCGGGAAATGGCCGATTCCGTGTGAACGTACTCAAGCAGAAAGGTGCATTGGGTACGGTTATTCGTTTGATCAGTACGGAGATTCCCAGTGCAGAGTCTTTGGGGCTGCCACCGTCAGTCGTAGAGCTTACCAAGAAAAAGCGTGGACTTGTCTTAGTGACAGGACCGACCGGTAGTGGTAAATCTACCACGTTGGCATCGCTCATAGATATTATTAATACAGAACGTGCAGAACATATTATCACAATGGAGGACCCGATCGAGTACGAACATTTTCATAAGGCGTCCATTATCAATCAGCGTGAAGTAGGAATGGATACGATGTCCTTTAGCGCAGCGCTCCGTGCAGCACTTCGTGAGGATCCGGACGTTATCCTCGTCGGCGAGATGCGTGACTTGGAGACGATTTCATCAGCGATCACTGCGGCTGAGACCGGTCACTTGGTATTTTCAACCTTGCATACCATTGGTGCAGCAGCAACTGTCGATCGTGTTATCGACGTATTCCCGCCAAATCAGCAGCAGCAGATTCGTGTGCAGTTGGCGAATGTATTGATTTCTGTTATTTCTCAGTCCTTGATCCCGACGAGAGATGGCAAAGGTCGTGTGGCGGCGTTTGAGATCATGCATACTACACCTGCGATCCAGAACCTGATCCGTGAGAATAAGACACATCAGATTTCATCTTCAATCCAGACAAGTAAGAATATGGGCATGATCACGATGGATGATGCGATTTACAAATTGTATAATGACGGCAAGATCGATTCTACGCAGGCGCTTGAATTTGCACAGGAACCGGATCAGTTGCGAAAAAAATTATACTAAATATTTAAATTCGGCATATTGTCTAACTGCGGTAGTAGAAAATTGGATAGTTTTAACAAAAATGGAAAAAATGACACAAAATTGTCTAAAAAAGCAAAAAATATGGTATAATTTTTGAACAAACTATGAACAACTTGGAATTGAAACGGATTCTATATGGGTGAAATTCGAAACGAGTATCATTTATACAGAAGATTGTTCATACATACATAGTGGAAGGAAAAGGTGATACGTGTGGCGACAACAGCGTTTAACTATACGGCGATAGACGCCGGTGGAAAACAGAAAAAAGGCACGATCGAAGCTGCCAGCTTAGATGCGGCGAGAGCGAATCTGAAGAATCAGGGATTGACACCGATTACGGTGGAGAAACCAAATGCCTTGAATAAGGAACTGAACATCAACATTGGCGGTAAGGTTAAGGCGAAAGACTTGGCGGTGTTCTGTAAGCAGTTCCAGAGTATCTTACATGCCGGAGTTACCGTGATCCAGGCGCTTGGAATGCTTGGTGAGCAGTGCGAGAATAAGAAGCTACAGAATGCGGTACAGGAAGTAAAGGTACTTGTAGAGAAAGGTGATACATTGGCGGGTGCGATGAGCACGATGCCGGATGTATTTCCGAGTATTTTGGTAAACATGGTGGAAGCCGGTGAAGCTTCCGGTAGTTTAGAGACAACATTTGAACGAATGTCGGTAAACTTTGATAAAGATGCCAAGATTAAGGGAATGGTTATGCAGGCAATGATTTATCCTTGTATCTTACTTTTAGTAATCGTTGGTGTAGTTATCATCATGTTAGTAAAGGTAGTACCATCATTCCAAGAGACGTTTGATTCGGCAGGTGGCAAATTGCCGGGTATTACATTAGCAGTTGTGGCAATCAGTAACTTCCTGATCGCAAAGTGGCCGTTCTTCTTAGGCGGTGTGATCGCAGTTGTTGTTGCTATCCGAATGTTTATGAAGACAGACCAAGGAGCAGTGTTCTTTGGAACAATTGCTATGAAAGCACCGATATTTGGAAATCTCACGATTAAGTCGGCAAGTGCGAGACTGACTCGTACATTAAGTACATTGATGGCATCCGGAATTCCGATGGTAGCAGCGATAGAAATAGTCGCAAAACTGATGTCGAATCGATTGGTTCAAGTGGCAGTTGAGGATGCGAAGAATGAAGTAGAGCGAGGTGTGGCACTGTCGCAGCCGTTGGAAGATAGTGGAGTATTTCCACCGCTTCTCTGTCACATGACGCGTATTGGTGAAGAAACCGGTAATATGGAAGAAATGCTGGAAAAGGTTGCCGATTACTATGATGAGGAAGTGGAAGCGGCAACGCAAGCGGTAACGGCGATTATGGAACCTCTTATCATCATTTTGATGGCAGCAATTGTCGTTCCGATCATGGGAGCAATTATGGCACCGATGCTTAGCATCTATAGTATGGCAGAGAATTCTTAAAGAGGTTTCTGTACTAAATCAAAGTTGTGTTATAACCACGAGCCAAGGAGTGGTTTATAATAAATATTTTATAAGAAAAGGAGATTAAAGTTATGAAAAATTATTTAGCAAAGTTACGTGAAAACGAAGAGAAAGGTTTCTCTCTCGTTGAGTTGATCATCGTTATGGCAATTATGGCTATCTTAGTAGGTGTAGTTGCATCACAGGTTATTCCGTACATGGAGAAATCTCGTCAGTCTAAAGATCAGCAGCAGCTGTCTAGCCTTTGCACTGACATTGTAAGCGCAATTTCACAGGCAGATACAGATCCTGGAGATATTGCTGCTACTGAATTAAGTAGTGCTGGAAACAGTGCTGGTTCATGGGGAAAAGTGTTAGAAGGTCTTCGCAGTGCTGACGGAACAACAGATAAGTCTTTGGCTGATATTGAAAGTGGTGTTACTGGTAAGTTAAAGAGTAAACTTGCAGGAACATCACCAAAAATTTATGTTAAACGTGATAATGGTGTGGTAACAGTATTTGTTGCAGACAGCACTGGAGCATCTGTAGGTGGAAAATTGGAAGTGAAATCTGAGTAATTATTATTGTGTAACATTAAGGAGTAGAATATGCCAGTGTGGTGTGCTTATTTGATTTTATACATATGTGTATTTTTGTTTGGAATAGTGATAGGTAGCTTTTTGAATGTATGCATCTATCGTTATCCGAAGAATGAAAGCTTGTTAAAAGGCTCTCATTGTATGGAATGTGGATATCACCTGCGCTGGTATGATCTGATCCCATTATTCAGTTTCCTAATACTAAGGGGCAGATGCAGGAAGTGCCATGCGAAGTTATCGCTTCAGTATCCCCTCGTGGAAGGAATGAATGGAGCATTATATGTGATCGTTTTCTTGGCGAACGGTTTCAACGTTATGAGCGTGATATATTGTCTCCTGACATCCGCCCTAATAGTATTAAGTATCATTGATTTTAGACAATACATTATCCCGGACAAGGTGAACATAGTGATTCTTGTGTTGGGCATTATTGCTACGGTTGTAGATCGACCACAGTGGAAAGAGCATGTGATCGGTTTCTTTTCGGTCAGTGTTATTCTACTGATTATTTATTTGGTGACGGTAGGGCGTGGCATTGGCGGTGGCGATGTAAAGCTGATGGCGGTTGCAGGACTGGTGATCGGCTGGAAAGCATGTATTGTTGCGTTTATTGTAGGATGTATTGCAGGATCGATCATTCATGTGATACGAATGAAAGTTAGTGGTGCGAATCATCGCTTAGCGTTAGGACCTTATCTTTCAATGGGAATATGGTTTGCAATGTTATTTAGTGAACCGATAATAGAGTGGTACTTGAGATTGTGTGGACTGGCATAGGACACACATATCTTTGTTGTTATGGGCTTTTTTGACCAAGATTAAGCAATGGAAAATCTTGGTTTCATTGTCACAGAGTGCTTGACGCATTGTCAAACATTGTGTGATATGAAACTGGTTTCTATTGTATTTCGTACAGAAGCTATGGATCAAATTATGATGAAAAAGACAGGGAGGAACAAGATAGATGGCAAAGAAAGTATTGAGTATTGAGATAGGACAACAGGTAACCAAGGCGGTTGTCATTGATTTCCTGAAGAAGAACCCTCATGTGTACAATGCCTTTTCCTTTGATACGCCGGAAGGTGTTATGGAAGACGGTTATGTCAAGGATAAGGATCGTATGGCACAGCTTCTTCGTGAACAGATGAAGGACAATGGTGTCAAAGAAAAAGAGGTTGTGTTCTCTATCGCATCTAGCAAGATTGCGAGTCGTGAGGTAACTGTTCCGTACGTTCCGGAGAAGAACTTAGACAATCTGATCACTGCGACA
>ERZ824480.3354-NODE-3354-length-10993-cov-3.030079_pt1 | contig 10993 bp, 10 predicted proteins | sample MGYA00519861_ERZ824480 | MGnify/ENA primary metagenome ERZ824480 (study PRJEB31778, sample SAMEA3449152) | human gut metagenome | biome: human gut; feature: human-associated habitat; material: faeces | place: United Kingdom | collected 2010/2012 ...
CCGCACGGGATCGAAGCTCGAGAGCGTGATGGTCTCGGGCGTATCGTCGATGATGAGGTCGCAGCCGGTAAGCGTCTCGATGGCGCGGATGTTGCGCCCCTCGCGGCCGATGATGCGGCCCTTCATCTCGTCGTTCGGCAGCGGCACGACCGACACGGTCACCTCACTGGCATGATCGGCGGCGCAGCGCTGGATGGCAGTGGCGATGATCTCGCGGGCGCGGCTGTCGGCCTCGTCCTTGTACTGGTTCTCCAGCTCCTTGACCATGAGCGCCTGCTCATGCACCACGTCGTCCTTCAGGCTGTTGATGAGGAAGGCCTTGGCCTCCTCGACCGTGTAGCCGGAGATCTTCTCAAGCAGCTCCATCTGGGTCTTTTTGAGCTGGTTGATCTCGTTCTGCTTGGTGTCGATCGCGGCGATCTTCTGGTTGAGGGCGTCGGTCTTTTTGTCGAGCGTGTCCGTCTTGCGGTCAAGCGTCTCCTCCTTCTGCTGAAGGCGGCGCTCCTGCTTCTGCAGCTCCGCGCGGCGCTCCTTGACCTCGCGCTCATACTCCGAACGGCTCTTGTGGATCTCTTCCTTGGCCTCGAGCAGGGTCTCACGCCGCTTGCTCTCGGCACTCTTATAGGCATCATTTATGATCTGCTTGGCCTTCTCCTCCGCACTGCCGATCTCGCGTTCCGAGACCTTTTTGCGGTAGAGCCCGCCAAGGATACAACCAACCACAAGCGCTGCGATGATACAACCGAGTGCTATTGGTAACGACATATGAAATTGTAATCCTCCGTTTCTTCAGATTTCTTCACGATATTTTTTCAAGTTGGAAAAGGCGGGCCATCAAGCGTACCCGCCGGGAACATAACGATATTTGTGGCGGTGCTCCATCCGCCGCCAAAAATATAATCACATTATTTTAACTTTATTCCGTACCGTTGTCAAGTGCCGGAAGCTGCCCGCCGGATTCTTTTCTGGACAGCGCCGCCGCGCTGTACTATAATATAGACCATCCGACAAACGCGAGCATCCAACGCTCCGGCGAAGGGAGGAACGGCGCATGGCGGCGCTTCGGATCATCTTGCCCGCGGCGGCCATTGCGCTGACGCTGACGCTGTTTTTGCAGCTGGCGTGGCCTGCGCGCACCCCCATCCCCCGGCGCACGTCGCGCCGCGGCGGGATCGGCATCGCGGTGCTGACGGCGGTGTATGCCGTCGCCGCGTTCACGGGGCTCGGCTCTGCGCGCGACCCGCAGCGCTTTTGCACGCTCGAGGCCGGTGAGAGCGCCACGCTCGCGCTCGACGGCGTGCACAGCATCGACACCGTCTGGTACTATACCGGCCTGTACACGGGTGAATACACCCTCGCCTACTCCGACGACGGCATCACCTACACCGCCGCCGGCACGATGCCGCAGGGCTATGCCGACCTCTTCAAATGGCTGCAGCCGCAGCCGGCGGACACTGCGCCCGCGACGGCGGCCTATGTGCGCGTCACGGCAAGTGCGCATCTGGAGCTCGGCGAGCTTGCGCTCTATGACCCGCAGGGTAAACGCATCGCCGTGCGCGAGATCACGGGCCCGGCATCCGCGGCCGCCCTCTGCGACGAGGCGGACACCGTGCCGGCATCGTCCACGTACTTCAACAGCTCGTATTTTGACGAGATCTACCACGCGCGCACGGCCTATGAGCATCTGCGCGGCGTATACCCGTATGAGGTGTCGCACCCGCCGCTCGGCAAAGAGATCCTCTCGCTCGGCATCGTGCTCTTCGGCATGACGCCATTCGGCTGGCGCTGCATGGGTGCGCTGTTCGGTGTGGCCATGCTGCCGCTGATGTGGGACCTGCTGCGCCGCATGTTCCGCGACGACCGCGTGGCCCTGTGCGGCACGGCGCTGCTGGCATTTGACTTCATGCACCTGACGCAGACGCGCATTGCGACGATCGACAGCTTTGCGACGCTGTTCATCCTGCTCATGTACCTGTTTTTGTGCCGGTACTTCACAGAGGGCAGGCTGCGCCATCTCGCCGCCTGCGGCATTGCGTTCGGCGTGGGCGCGGCCACGAAGTGGACGTGCCTGTATGCCGGGGCGGGCCTCGGCGTGCTCTGGGCGCTGCACTGGGTGTTTCAGGGCGTGCAGGCGCACCGTGACGGCGACGGCCGCCGCTATGTGCGCAGGCTGGTCTCGAACATCGGCTTCTGCCTCGTGTTTTTCGTGCTCATGCCGGGCATGATCTACTACGCGAGCTACTATCCCTACGGCGCGGCGCGCGGTCTGCACGGAGCGGGCATGTACTTCACGCGCGAATACGCCGCCATCGTGCTGGAAAACCAGCGCTTCATGTTCACGTATCACGCGGGCCTTGTCGCCACACATCCGTATGCCTCGCGCTGGTGGCAGTGGCTGCTCGACCTGCGGCCGATCCTCTACTACCTGTCGTATGGCGACGGGACGGTGTCGACCATCGGCGCGTTCGTCAATCCCCTGCTGTGCTGGGGCGGGCTGCTGGCGCTGCCGGTGCTTGCGTACCGCGCGGTCAGGCACGACCGCACGGCGCTGTTTCTCCTCGTCGGCTATCTCGCGCAGGTGCTGCCGTGGGTGTTCATCTCGCGCCTGACGTTTGAATACCACTACTTCGCGGCGACGCTCTTTCTCGTGCTCGCACTCGGGTATGTGTTCGACCGGCTGCGGCAGCGGGGATCTTTCGGCATCGTGTACGCCTTCACCGCGGCAAGCGGTGCGCTGTTCGCGCTGTTTTACCCCGTGCTCACGGGCGTGACGGTTTCGCGCAGCTACGCATGGAATGTGCTCAAATGGCTCCCGGACTGGCCATTTTAACGCCGGGAAATTTCAGAAATCGAGGTATTGTATATGATTGCGATCGGATGTGACCACGGCGGCTATGCCCTCAAGCAGGAGGTCATGCGCCATCTCGACGAGCTGGGCCTTGCCTACAAGGACTTCGGCACTTACAGTGAGGAGAGCTGTGACTACCCCATCTACGGCGAGGCCGTCGCGCGCGCGGTCGCGGGCGGGGAATGCGAGCGCGGCATCCTCATCTGCGGCACCGGCATCGGCATCTCCATCTCCGCCAACAAGGTCAAGGGCATCCGCGCCGCCCTGTGCGGGGACTGCTACTCGGCAGAGATGACCCGCCGCCACAACGACGCGAACATCCTCGCCATGGGCGCACGCGTGCTCGGCACGGGCCTCGCGCTCAAGATCGTGGACACCTTCCTGACCACGGACTTTGAGGGCGGCCGCCATGCGCGCCGCGTCGCGCTCATCAGCGACATCGAAAACCGCGGCTGAAGCCGCCTGACCCAAAGGAGGTGTGCCGATGCGCGCCCATCGAAACGACGTCTACCGCGCCCGGCGCAGCCGGGGCAAGGTCTGGCCGGTCCTCTTGTGGATCCTCGCCGGACTGATCGTGCTGGCCGTGATCCTGTTCTATACCGGCCAGAAATACATCGTCTACGGCAGCGACGGCTCGCTGCACGTCGTCTTTCCCATCATGGAGACGCCCGCCCCCGTGACGGAGGACGGTCAGCCCGAGACGGTCGACACCGAGCTCGTGCTCGAAGATCCGGACTACTCCGGCATCATCTCCGATGCGGGCAAGGACCTCTCGGAGCTGCACGCGCAGTATCTGACCGCCGACAAGATCACGCCCGAAGGACTCACCCGCGCTGCGGCATCCGTGAAGGCCGCCGGCGGCAACGCCCTCGTATTGCAGATGAAATCGCCCGGCGGCACGCTCAGCTGGAAGTCCGGCGTCTCGGAGGCATCGGCCTACGGCGTCAACGGCACGGCCGAGCTCGCTGATGCGATTCAGACCGTCAAGGGGCAGAACATCTACCTCGTCGCGGTCGTGAGCACGTGCGTGGACTCGCTCATGGACGAGCGCTACGCCGCCACCGCGCTGCAGACCGCGTCCGGCAGCGCGTACACCGACAGCTCCGGCGGCTGGGTCGACCCGTACAGCACCTTCACGCGCACGTATCTCGTCAGCCTCTGCAAGGAGCTGCGGGAGCTCGGCTTTGACGAGGTCGCGTTCTCGTACCTGCAGCAGCCGCTCGCGGCCACGGAGCTCAAATATGCGTCCCAGAGCGGCTCGCCCTCGCGCACGGACGCGGTCGTCGCGCTGGCAAAGTACCTGCGCGCGAACCTGACCGCTACGGGCCTGCGCGTGAGCGCGATCGTGAGCGCGGACTCCATCCTGCAAAAGCAGGCGGAGCTCTCCGGGCAGGACATGACGGTGCTGCCGAAGCTGCTGGACCGCGTGTGCGTGTTCGCCACGGCGGACAACGTTGCTTCGCTCCGGAGCGTCATCGCCGCCGACAGCAGCTTTGACGCGGCGACGCGCTTCGTGCCGTTTCTCGCCAAAGCGCCGGAGTCGGGCAGTTATGTCACCACCGGCTGAACCAAGGCGGATATCCAAAAAAATGACCGGCGCGGCCACAAAGGCCGCGCCGGTTGGATTTTTCACAGCTATGCCAGCGCACGAAATATCGCGCATTGCCCGATTGCGGTTCAGTTCTCAGCATCCAGATAGTCCCACAAATTTATGGTTCCTCCGTCCTCTTCAGCGTTCAACCCGCTATCCCGAAAAGTCATCCTTGTCACGCCTGTTGTTTTGTCGACATAGAAGTACTCATACGCGCCTGTATAACTGCGAAACATCACGACATACTCGCAGTCCGTTTCACCGTAACTTGCCACATACATACTGTCCGGGAGTTGTTCTGCCACACTCCAGTCATACATTTTGTGGCAGTAGTTGTCTACGCCTTCATAGGCCATATCTTCCGTTATTGTCCGCTCCGGCGCAGCGGCGCTCGTCGGTGGGACAGCACTCTCCGGCGTGACCGTGCTCACAACTGCCGGTGCAGGCGAATAATCGGCAGGTGTATCTTTTGCGCCGCAGCCCGGCAGCATTGTGACCACAGTCACCGCGGCAATTATGCAGCAGATTTGTTTTTTCATAGCTCCCTCCGAATCCCGTTTTTTCTGTAGATTCTAGATTATCACATTTTCTTAAAAATGGCAACAGCCACAGTGGCGCGAACCACTGTGGCTGTTTTCTGTCTGATGCGCAGTGTATCTTACCATCTCGGGCGCTTGACGCCGATCACGTGCGCGGCGATGCCGAGGCCGGTCATGGCGCAAAACACGCGGTGCAGCACACGTGCGCGCTTGACGCCGATCTTCTTTGCCTCGGCGTGCGTATAGTTCAGCCCGACGATGCCGGTGCCGATGACCGCGCCGGTCACGGCGGCGGGAACATTGACCATGCCGGCGGCGGCCGCCTGCGCCGTGTGCACGCCCGCGCCGAGGCACAGCAGCCCTGCGCCCGCACCGTGCACGAGCATACGCGCCTTGTAGTTCATCTTGCCCCAGCGGGTGTGCTTGAGCACGAGCTCCGCGCCGTCGAGCGCGTAGCCCGCCACGCCGAGCCACGGCCACACCTTCGGGTACCTGCTGAGGGTGTTCATGATCTTGCAGTCACATTTTTTCATCCTTGAGTGCCTCCTAAGCCTCATAATTTTGCCGTATTTTGCAGCCCCGCCCGCAGCCGCGGCAGCGCCTCGGGGTCATTTTCCGTCTCGCGCATGACGCACACGACAAGCTGTGCGTCCGTCCGCCCGCTCACAGCCGCAAGGCAGTCGAGCAGCCGCAGCGCCGCCGCGGCATACCGCACGGGGAAAACCACGTCGCGGTCGTCGAGCGCATCCATGCCGTGCCGCCAGACGATCGCCTGCGCAAGGCACATCTGCTGCGTCTGCGTCAGCCGGGGCGGCGGGCAGACCGGCAGCGCAGCCACGCGCCGGAGCAGCTCCGGCCACTGCGGATCGAGCGGCTCGGGCGATGCAAACGCCGCCGCCAGCGCTGCGGGCTTCAGGCACCCGGCACACGCATCCGTGCACCGCTGCGGCACGTTTCCGGCAGCCAGCGCCGCAAGCCGGTGCCTGTCGAGCAGGCGCTGCGCCGCACAGGCAAACGCCTCCGCCGCCGCGAGGTTCTCCCGCGCCGTATGCTCCGGGCGCGTCAGCAGCGCGAGCGTCCGGTCGCGCACCGCCATGAGCACCTCCGTAAGCCGCCGCTCCCGCGCGCCGGGCACATAGCCGTCGTCCGGTATCCGCACGGATTCCAGGCGCAGGGGCGCGGTGCGCGCGAGCAGCTGCCGCGCGGCCTCCGGGCACGCGAGGGACAGCCCCTGCTCCACCCGGTCGCACAGCAGCACCTCCCAGCGCGGAAAATCGCGGCAGGTGCGGCACAGGCTCTGCGCACCGAGCGTGCGCTGCAGCTCACACAGGCCGTCCGCACACAGAAACGGACAGCGCCCGTCCGACTGCGCAAAGTAGGTGTCGCCGTCCGCGTCCACGCGCATCACGCGCCGGAGCTTTTCCACCAGCGGATGCTGCAGGCGCAGATAGGCGTCCTGCGCGTCGGGGTCGACAACGATCTCCCATGCGGCGCAGCACGTCTGCGGACACGCACCGGCGATGCACCGGAACGCGTCATAGTCGTCGGGTCTGGTCTGGTACATGGCGGCCTCCTCACGTTGATCGATTTATTGTAACACATTCCGCCACGCAGGGAAAGGGACGTTTCCATGCTCCGTGCGCAAAAAACAGACGGACACCGGGACAGCCTGTCAAAAAGTATTCCTTTTTGACAAAGGGTTTGCGGCCTGACTGCAGCGCACGCGCCATCCGCCTACGGCAGAGGCGCGCACGTTTGCAGGCCGAGCGGTATTTTCTCCGCCGCACATGTCGCCGGAGAAAATGATCGGATTTTCTTTCGCCGCTGCGGCGGCGAAACTCTACGAGGTTTTTTTATCAGCCATGCGGCGCTTCGTACACTCTGCGAAGCGCCGCCTTTTTGCACATTTGCTCGAAAAATTGTGGAAAACCGCGTGGGTTTTGCGCGCGGCGCGTGTATCATAGGGTAGAGACCGGTCGCGGCGGGAGGAGGCGAGGGCGTGCACGAACAGGATATGATCGCGCTGCTGCAGCAGCATGACGAGCGCGGCATGGATGCGCTGCTGCTGCACTGTGGGCCACTGATGCGCTACATCATCGCGCCGATCGTGCCGAACGCGCTCGACCGCGAGGAGTGCCTCTCGGAGGCGTCGCTGCGCGTGTGGAACAAGATCGCGCAGTTTGACGCCGCGCGCGGCAGCTGGAGCGCGTGGCTGACAGCGGTCACGCGAAACACGGCGCTGAACTTTCAGCGCAGCGCCGCCCGGCACGGCGACGCGCAGACTCTGCCGGAGGACGCGCCGTCGCCGGAGGCATCCCCGGAGGAGGCGCTGCTGCAGGCCGAGCGCCGCGCCGCGCTGCACGATGCGCTCGCACGGCTCGGTCAGAGCGACCGGGCGCTGTTTTACCGGAAGTATTACTACCTGCAGTCCACCGCACAGATCGCCGCCGAGCTCGGCATGACCGAGCGCGCGGTCGAGGGTCGGCTGTACCGCCTGAAAAAACGGCTGCGCACGATGTTGGGAGGTGACGGCGATGCGTGAGCACGAGCGGGAATCTGCGCGCGACGACGCCTTTGAGGCGCTGCTCGCGCAGAGCGTGGACGAGCTGCCGCCGGAGGAGATCGTCGCCGATGTGACACCGTGGCGGCGGGCGATGGAGCGCGTGCTGTTCGGTCTGGCGCTGTGCATGGTCACCCTGAACTTCTGGTGCCTGAACTACCTCCTGCCCGCCATCGGCACGGTGCTGCTGCTGCTCGGTTTTCGCGCGCTGCGGCGGGAAAACCCGTGGCTGCGCGGCTGCTTTGTGTGCGCCGTGCTGCGCGCGGCGTGCGTGTTCCCGTCGCTGATCGCAAACACGACCATCCTGCCGGGCGATGCCTGCAGGAGCGCCGCGGCGGCGGTGAGCGCCGCGCTGATGCTGGCGCTGCTGCTGTGCTTCTGGCAGGGGCTGCGCGCGGTGCGGCGCAAGGCGGGGCTGCCGGCGCAGGGCGGCGGCGCGGGCGCGCTGCTGGCATGGTATGTGCTCATGTGCGTGCTCGCCGCCGTGCACTACACGGGGCTGCTCGTGCCGATCGCCATGCTCGTGGGCTATGTGTGCATCCTGCGCAGCCTGTTCCGGCTCTCCGGGGCGCTCGACGAGGCGGGCTACGCCATCGCGCCGCAGCCGGTGCGCGTGACGGATCGGTGCATCGCGCTCGTGCTCGCGGCGGCACTGGGCATCGGCTGCACGCTCGGGTATCTCTTCGGCGGCAGCTATCGGATGGACTGGCAGCCCGAGGACGCATCCGAGCAGACGCAGACGGCGGCGATCCGGCAGCAGCTGCTGGATCTCGGCTTTCCGGAGGCTGTGCTCAACGACCTCACGCCGGAGGACATCGCCGCCTGTGACGGCGCGCTGCGCGTCGTGGCCGTGACCGAGGATCACCCCTTCAACGACGGCAGAACCGTCTCGTACAAGGAAAGCGACGGCGAAGGCGGCGTCGTCAGCGTACTGGACACGGTCTACGACGTCAGGGAGCTGCGCCTGACCAGTGTGGGCGTGCAGCTGCCCGGCGCGCAGGAGACGTGGCGGGTGTACCACCACTTCCTGTGGACGACCGACCCCGGCTTCTGCGGCACGGAAGTGCTCCAGATCTGGCCTGCCGACGAAAACATGCAGGATGGATGGCGCTTTGCCGGGGACGTGACCGGCCGCGTGCTGTATGACCGGGACGGGCAGACGTTCACCGCGTCCTATCACACGCTCGGACGCCAGACCTACACCGCCGACTCCGTGTTCTTCGGGCAGCGGACGAACAGCGACCTGTTCGCGGCCTTTTCCATGCCGCGGCACGCAGAGAGCGCGCGCGGCTATGTCGCCTACTCCGCCGCGGCGGTGCAAAGCGGCTATCTGCTCAGCAGCTGGTGCAACTACACCCACCAGCAGAGCTGGCTGCAATATCCCGCCATGACGGCGATGGAAAAGCGGATGACGTCCGCCTTCGGGAATGCCGGTGCGTTTTACACCGTACAGCACGCGCTGCAGTTTTTCCCCGAGGACGCAGAGCTGCTGCGATGAGCGCAAAAAACCGACCCGGACAAGCGTTCGGGTCGGTTTTTCTATGCACCGGGTCAGGGGTGCGGCTTGTTGTCGCGGTAGGCAGCCATGATGTCGCGGAAGATCTCGCCGTTGGACGGCGGCGTCCACGTGATGGCGTTGGCGCCGGCCTCTATCGTCCGCAGGATGGATTCTTCGGTGGGGCCGCCGGTAGCGATGATGGGCACATCGGGGAACTTCTCCCGGATCTTCCGCACCACCCCGGCGGTACGCTCGGCAGCGGAAACATTCAGGACCGAAGCACCGGCCGCCAGTCTTGCCGCGATATCATAATTTTCACTGGTCACGGTGGCGATGATGGGGATATCCACCACCTTTTTCATCGTTTCCACCGTCTGGTTGCGCATGGGTGCGTTCACCACCACACCAAAGGCGCCCTGCGCCTCGGCATCCTTGGCCAGCATCACGCTGCGTATGCCGTCGGTAACGCCGCCGCCCACCCCGCACACCACGGGGATGGAGGAAGCGGAAATGATGGCGTCCATAATGACCTGCTGCGGTGTAAAGGGGTATACCGCCAGCACCGCATCGGCATTACAGTTGCGGATGATGGCAATATCGGTGGTGAAGATCAGCGACTTCATCCGTCTGCCCATAATGATGATCCCACTGGCTCGGCGGATGACCGAGGGCAGGGCAAGGCTGTTATGATCCCGCAGCGCACTGTGGATAAAGGCTGGGGGCTGTCTATGTTCTTTCTGGCTCATGGGGTTCCTCCTTTGGGGTTGGGGTCGCTGGGTTTATATTTTATTTATTATACCATATTATCCAATAAAAAGAAAGCCCGGAGGGTGGCATCTCTCCGGGCATCTTCCGCTATTTGTGATAATTTTCCGTTAAGACTCAGCTTAATAGAAAGTGGCAACCTCCTGCTCCGGTTCCTCAGCCGGGATGCAGGCGCTGACCGCCAACACCGGGCCGCGCTTGCCGTACACAGTGCTGTACTGGATATTCACATTGGCTGTCACGGTATACCAGCCGCCATTTTCCAGCTTTTCAGGGCTATATCCCGTGCAGGCCAGCCCCATAAAGGTGATATCCTCCACGCAGCAGGTCATCAGCTGGCGACCGAAGAAGAACATGCCCGGCTTCATGCGCGGGTTCACGGCTGCAAGACCCTTATACTCGACGACCTTGCCGTCGTACTTCTTCGGATCTTCGGAAAGGTCACGGTACCACAGCGCGTAATCGCCGTCTTCAATCTTTACGACCGGCGCGTTGATGTCAAACGGCAGCGGATCTTCGATCTCGTCGTATTCGACGTCGCCGTTCGTGTACTCGTAGGCGATGTCCGGACGGCGGCTGATGCCGCGCACAATCTTGTGGAACGCCATTTTGTCCATGTCCTTCGTGAAACGGTTGAACACGACCAACTCGCAGCCGGAGAGCTTATCCACAACAAGGCCGCGCATGTTGGCGTTATAAGTGAGGAATGTCGTCGCATCCGCGAACATGAATTCCTGGTAGACCGCCCAGTTTTCCGGCATGTTGTCGTACAGCGTTTTTAGCTGCCACATGCCGTTGTACTCGATGAGCACACGGGAAGCGCGATGCTTTTTCGCGAGGATGTCAAGCGTTTCGCTCGTCAGCTCGTCTTCGTCCTCAATGTTTTCCACATAGATGTTCTTCATGTAGGGGCGGGACTCGTCGTACTCCGCCTCGCCTTCCTCGCAGACGAGCAGCAAGGTACGCTGCCCGTTATTGAAACGCTTATCCGCAAGCGTTTCGTCTATAAAAGAGGTCTTGCCTGATTCGAGAAAGCCCGTAAACAGGTAAACCGGCATATCATCCATCAATATTCCGCCTTTCTGTAAGGTTCAGCCCGCATTACGCGAACAGCGCTTCGATCGCGGCCTCGTTGATGTGAGAACCAATGACGCACAGGCGGCCGATGACACCGGCGCTGCCGTTGCGCACA
>ERZ824480.3355-NODE-3355-length-10990-cov-12.418747_pt1 | contig 10990 bp, 10 predicted proteins | sample MGYA00519861_ERZ824480 | MGnify/ENA primary metagenome ERZ824480 (study PRJEB31778, sample SAMEA3449152) | human gut metagenome | biome: human gut; feature: human-associated habitat; material: faeces | place: United Kingdom | collected 2010/2012 ...
GACCCTTCCAACCAAACTTTGCGTAGGTCTGGTGCGAGTAGTACAGGAACCAGCAAGCCGCAAACGGCAGCTCGATCATCAGAACATTCAGGATCTTCACGACCCTCAACATCACATCATGCTGAATCTTTGACATAATCCTCTCCAATAACTCCTTTAGATTTTCTTTTTACGGCTCACGTAACTTCTCCGACCCAAATTGCAGCAAGTGCTTTGGATCGCGCTATCAACTACACAAACCGATATCTTCCCCCGTTTTGTGGTTAGCTGAAACATTCAGTTTTTCGCTTTCCCTATGAGGTCCTTGTGCTAACTCCAACCGGCGCGGTCTCGAATCCGCTTTCTCCCACCGCATCCCGATAGCATCCAGCTTTGCAATACGCTCCTCTGTCAGCACAGCACAGCTTTTTTCGGGGTTATGGCGGGTATACCGCTGCCGCTTGACCCAATTCCCGAGGTTATAACCGCCCGGTGATACATAATCGACCGGGACGTTCAGGTCACCGTGGGCATCAAAGTAGCGCTTCGCTTCCTGATACCCTTCGTTCCACTGGCGGTCATTGCGGTTGCCCCAGTACATCCCGATTCTGTTCAGCCGTTCAACCTGTTCATCCGTCAGCTTTCCTTTCGGGTACGCCCATTGCTGGCTTGCGACCCATTGCCCCAGCCGTTCGCCAGCCGCTGTCACATAGGAACGCGGGATGTTCAGGTTGCCATTTTCCTCGTAATAGGCCGCAGCCAGCGCATAAGCTTTTTCCCACTTGGCATCGAAAATGTTCCACACCATGCCGATCTCATCAAGTTGCGCAATGCGTTCTTCCTTTAAGTGACCATTCAGCTTCTGCTGCCGGATCTTGATAATCCACTGTCCCAAGGGATAGCCGTCCGGGTTGACCCCGGCGAACCACTCCGGCACGTGGGATACCATCTCGTCCATGTGCTCTTTGTTGGCGCAGAACACGATGTATTTTCCAGATTTGTTTGTAATATGATGGGCAAAGACCCTGTCCAAGCCGTCTGCCTGCTCCAGTGCGCGGCGCAACGCGTCCAGATATTTCTGATTCACATCCTGAATGCCCGGTGCCCGCAGGTTATCCACCCGTGCCTGATACTTTGCAAGGGCTTTCTGGTACTGGCAGACCTTGGTCACATATTTCGGGGTAGGCAAAATGCCCCTGACGACTGCTTCGCCAAGGTTCATGTCGCTTGCAATATATCCATCGAAAAGTTCTTCGGCCATGTCGCGGTTGTTATCCAGATAGCGGATGTTTGTTGCTATCAAACCCAGCCGTTTTGTGTTCGGACATAACTTTAATAAAGCCACCGTGCTTTCGCCCCAGCATTTTGCACCGGCACGGTGGAATTCATCGAGTATAAGATAGGCAGGCTTCTGCGCTGCTATTTCGTCCAGCTGTGCCTGTGTGCAGCACATCAATTTGGCGTAGGTGTAAAAATGAACGTTTGTCAACGGAAAGTCCGAGTCGTTCTTTTTCAGGCTCTCCAGCTGGGTCTTGAAGATGTATTCACTGGGAGAAAGCCAGATCACAACCTTGTCCGGGTTGTCCTCGACCAGCTTGAACGCAATATAGCTCTTTCCGGTGCCGGTGGGATAAACAATGGCGGCTTTGCCATACTGGTTCATCATCCGGACTGCCGCATGATATGCTTTCTCGTTGTGCTCAAACAGGCGCAATGCCACCTTGTTCACCCCTTCCCGCATAAAGGGGTATCCTCCACATGGAAAATGGAGGATACCGATCTTTCGACATCATTGTTTGAATTCTTCTCTTATTTTATCATGGTTATATCTGGGAATCAATAGAAACCCTTACAAATGTATCCCGTCCGACCTTAGAAAAAACTTCGCAGAAGTCGAAACTTTTTTGCACATTGCCCAGTTTCGCATGAAAGCTCCAGATGAAATCATCGATGGACAAAATGTGTGGTCATATAGTTGTCCAAGGCGTTGGAGAGTGCAGTCAGGTGTGATAGCCGCTCCGATGTAATGACAGCCGTTAAATAGAACGCGCCCCTCGCACTGAAAAGCCGGTTTATGCCGTCACATTGATCAGGAGTTCTGACGAGGCATATCGCACAGTACTACATAGTTTTTACTCTCTTCCCTGCTACCCCTATTATATATAGGTATAACTTGCATCCCGTCACTGCAGCTACCACCTGCTCTGGGTCAGGCTATTTTTTACGCTAAAAAAGCCCCCGCCAATCACATTTCTGTGAAAGACAGAGGCCTTCTGCTGCTAGATTTTAATCAGGTCTGGGGAGATGGAACAACTATCTCATTCTACCGAGTCAGCGTCCCCTTCCAGATTTTTAACTACCCCCGGGGTTAGGTGTTCGCCCATGTCTGCCTGAATCAAGGCGTTGATATAGGCGTTCAGGCTCATTCCCTTCTCTTTGGCATACTCCTGAATCTGTTCCTTTTGACCTTTACGGACAACAAGGTTTATCCGGTCGTAGGCTTTTGCATTGTATTTGTTGTGGCTTGCCGCACTGGTTCTTCCACCCATTGTATTCTCTCCACTCTTATATGTATTGTTTATTATGCATGATTGTTCAATTATGCAAAGTGCATAAAATCATCGTTTTTTCTTTGTGCAACATTCCGCCTTGCATAATTGCGTAATCAGGTATATACTCATGCCATCGGGAACACCGGTTCTCACATCCGACCATTCACCAACGATTTGAAGAGAGGTACACACATGAGTATCAACGTTTTACTGACCCTTGTCGAGCAGTACAAGGAGGCCGCCCAACTGATCGAGGCCGCACAGGCTGAACAGGAACAGCTGAAGATCCAGATCCGCGAGGCACTAGCTGAGCGCTCCACCAATTATCTGGAAGTAGGCTGCCACAAAGTCCGCCTGTCTGATTTCTCCAGCACCCGACTGGACAGCAAAGCCATCAAGGCCGTAGCTCCCGACCTGTACGACCAGTACAGCAAAACGGTCACCGGCACCCGCCTGAGCATCACCTAAAAAGAGCCCCATACAGCGCCGACCGACCAAAGTTCGCACTGTACAGAGCCCACTACACCCGCCGGGGCGGGCTACACCAATATTATACCTGTCCCGGCCTTTTTTATCAAGAGAAAGGACCGAAAAATCATGAAACAGACTGTCAAAACCTCCCGCGCTGCCGGTCAGCTGGAAAAGATGTTCCGCGAGCTCAACAAGCACTACTTTGCAGGCAAGCTGCCCGAGCCCATCATCAGCCTGAAAAAGACCCCGTCCGCCTATGGTCATATCACCTGTTCCAAGGTCTGGCAGGCAGGCGGCGAGAACAAGTACGAGATCAATATTTCGTCGGCCACCCTTGACCGTCCCATTGAAGAGACCGCTTCCACCCTGCTGCACGAGATGGTGCACGAGTACTGCATGGAAACCGGCATCAAGGACACCAGCAACAACGGGGTCTATCATAACCGGCGCTTTAAGGAGCAGGCCGAGGCACACGGCTTGACCGTCGACCACCACGAAAAGTACGGCTGGACCATCACGAGCCCATCCGAAGAGCTGTTGGACTTTATCATCTTCCAAGGCTGGCAGGACATCCAGATGGGCGAGCGGTTGGCATGGTCGGATATGGCAGGCACCGGAGCAGGCAGCAAAGCACCCGGCAGCAGTCAGACCGGAGCGCCGAAACCTCCCAAGGCAAAGAGCAGCACCCGGCGGTGGGTATGCCCCAAGTGCGGTACCATCATCCGGAGCACCAAGGAAGTGCGGGTCATCTGTGCAGACTGCATGGAGCTGTTCGTGAAGGCTGACTAATCACAGCAGGACAGAGAGCGAGGGCACGAGTGAGAGTAGTGCTATATATAAAAACAGGAGACTCCTCATGGATACTTATAAAATCGCTATTGACACCTTTCTTGCCGAGACATCCGAGTGCAAAGCCAGTGGGTGCGCCGTCTTTACCGGGGCAGACATCGCGTTCCAAGACATCCAGTTGCACACGCACCGGAACAAGTCAGAGCTGCATTTCATGGCCGGACACACCATGCTTTCTGTCCCCCTTGCCAGCATCCTGAGTATTGAAAAGCTGGTATTGCGGGATATCCAGTCCACCGAGTATGAGATCATCACCAAAGAGAGCGGCACCATTACCCTTGACGTTGTTTAAAAATGCACCCGTAAAGACAGAGATCCGCCGGGCTGTGAGAGGACGCCCATTATATTGAAGGAGAGCAGCCATGACCATTATATCAGAACGTTTGCAGCACCTGCGCCTGACGCACGGCTATACCCAGACCGACCTTGCCCGAACCATGGGTGTGAGCCGCCGGGCAGTCTACGCATGGGAGCACGAAAAATGCCCCGAGATCCCTCATCTGATCCAGCTTGCCCAATTCTATCAGGTGTCGACTGATTATCTGTTGGGGTTGACCGAGTGAGGTGTACCCCGCCACCGGACGCCTTACCGGAGACTTTTTTGCCTGTGGCAACGCGACCTTTTATAAGTCCATCTTATCGGATGCATCGTTTGATAGACTTCAGGTACAGCAAAAGCAAACACACTTCAAAATACAGGAGGATAATATTATGGCAGGCGCTTTCTCGTTATTTTTAGGCATGTTGGGTCTTGGTGCAGCTGGTGCAGTCAGCGCGGGACAGAACGCAAAAATCAAGAAGGCAGATTATCAGTATGGCGAGGAGCATGGCCTTCATGGCACATCTGAGGTTCTGCAAATGCGGGAGCGAGTGCGTAAAGAATGGTGGAACATCTGCGGCAAAACCTACAACGCATGTGAGCGGCCTGCATCGAGTTACGGCGACCTCAGCAGAACCCCGTGGTGCTATCTGAAAAAGCGCTGGTTCATTGATCATCTGAACAAAAAGGGCATCCCTTATGATGATCTGGTCGTGGACGATGTTACCGGTGTTACCTTCTACGAGAGCCAGAAAAGGACGTCCCAAGCCTATATGAGAAAGCTGCGGTAATAGACATCGCGCCCATCGTCACCACTTCTATCAGCAGCAGGAGGTAAGCTTATGGCTGAAAATAAATTCGTTGTCAAAACGGTATTCCATGATGAAAGCGGATTTGCGGCTTGATTATGAGTCTCCCCGAAATTGTGGGGGAACAGTTTCATTCGACCACTTTTGGTCAAAAGTTATTGGTTTTATAGAACGTAGAGGACAGCTCATTTTTGAGCGTATCCACTTGTAGTCACGGACAACATGTTTGAGCACCATCTGCATTTGTCCAAAATTGGACACACCTTTCTTAATGGAGTCAGTCTAAGCGACCTCATCTGAACTTATGTCGTGGCAGGTGCGTACTGTTTGGTACAGGGTCGTGTATGGCGATTCCATCAGCGCAACAAAGACCGTCTTGATCCGCTTTCATCAACCCTCAAAATGAGGGTCGGCAAAAAAACAGGACGAATACACGAGAATTTGTGGTGTACACCTTGAGGGGTGTCATGGAAATCTGCCGCTACAGCACACATCCCCGGCGGATTTTCGGCCTTTGAAACTGATATAGAATTTGTGCACAGTTTTGTGTATATCTGTTTGAGGTCACAAATAAGAAAGACCGTCTTGACCCGCTCTCAAGGGAAATTCAAATTGAAACCCCCTCTTGGATTCAAACGATGGTGTCATGGAAATCCCTCGCTACAGTCACCATCCCAAAGCCAAAGCCTTTTTAGACTGTATATATCATAGTCAAACACCCTGCTGCCGTGCTCCTATCCCCTGCCAATTCACGCCGCCGAGCATCCAAGGTCGCATTGGATCTCTGCCCCGAGCGCGTTCAGGAACTGGCTGGCTATCCGCTGAATGGTCGCCCCTCTGCCGTGACCATGCTCGAACTTCTCTATAATGGTGTCGCCCGCTATGATGACCTCTCTATCCTGAAATAAGCGCCCTTCAATAGCAGCACCCCGCTACTCTATGTCGAGCAGTGGTTTTTTTCGTCTTGATAGGGGCGTGTTGTTTGGTACGAGGTCAGGGTGGTCGTGGAATGCGACTCCCTTTTGGCAGCTTAAAATTCCGTCATCAAACGGGGTCCACCGTGTAGACGCTCTTATATTATACGATAGCACGATATATTCTTCTTGAGGTATGCTTTTTAATGGTATCAAAACAGAATCACACTGCAGCAAATGTTTTTCTCAACTACTTGAGATATTTCACTCTGATCAAATCGTCGCCCGTTTCTGATATGCATCCTTTTCGTGAAGGATTGATAAAGAGGAAGGTATTCGCTGGCGCTCATACCATTTCGATCAACTCCAATCTTGAAAAAGCTCACAGGTTCGCTTAGTCAAGATTTCCGTTGGCGTGATCATGTTAACCGAGCGTTTCTGTCCCGTCCTCATGCTTCGGCCGTTCAAGAAGCACTCGGCTAACACAACCACGCAAAAAAAAATAAAGTCAATCAAGAAGCGGTCTTAATGCGCATATTTTTCACTTTTCTGTATAGTATAGTGAATTTCGTGCGCATTTTACTGCTTTGTGACCCACCAAACGTTCTTATTTCGCAGTTCTCCACTTGTTACACGTCTCTTCTGTAAATCATATCCATAGTGCTGCAACCATTGACGCGCAAAGCTATAGCTTGGCAACGATTTCTCGGCGTGTCCATCTGCCTTGTTGTAGATGTGCCCCAGCTCAAAGAAGATCTTCTGCCACTCTTCGTAATAGCGCTCTTCATTCAGGTGGGCATCCAGATATGCAAGCAGCGGTGGTGGTTCAAGGGGTTCAACTTTCGCAAGCAGGCTTTCATCGATCTTTTTCAGCAGCTCTGTCTGATACCCCTGTTCGAGCATTTGCAGCAGGAAAAAACGTTCTATACGAGCCTGCAAGGTCGCACGCTTCCGCCAGCAGTATTCACCTTCCCGTGGGTCCAGAACGACTGTATGGCTTTTTTTCAGTATTTCCACTGTTTCAGGCTGATGCAGGTATGCCTTCCATGCCTTCCTATCATCAAACCATTTTCGATATGCCTTGACCGGTTCCAGCTGATACTTCTCGATTTTTTTAAGTTCTCCTTCCAGACGTTCTTTGGGGTAATGCAGCAAATACACCGCGCAGGTATCCCCCTCATCCAAGGGACGTTTGCGGCCAAGGATCTGTGCATTAACGAGCGGGTTCCACAGTTCACTGACGACATATTTCAGCGCACGGTCTTTCATATCCACACCATTATAGAGGGTCGTTGTGGTCAGTGTGACCTGATGCTGCAGAACATTGCCCACGAGCACATCATCCAGTTTGTCAAATTCCTCCGCTTCCTGACGGTATTTGGAGCACAGGCACGCCACATCCTCTATGCCTTCTGCCTTCAGACTGTCCCGCAGTTTTCGCAGCTTGGCGATGGTATTCACAAAAACGAGGATCTTTTCTCCCGGCTGTACCCGGCGGATGATATCCCGCTCGTCATCGTCACGGTAGAAGAACTTCACGCTTGACACAAACCGATAATCCATCGGCAGACGATAATGCTGCCCCTCTGGAATCATTTTCCGCAGCTTCCAATAATCAAAGAAGGGGCGGGCGGTTGCGCTCATAAAGATGCAGGTCTTCGTTGTCCACAGCTCTTTAATAGCCTCATAGCTTGCATCCACATGATCGTTGAAGCTGGCATCGGTCACCATGTAGTGATACTCGTCTGACACGATATAATCAAACGATCTCAGATAAGTTTTGGCGGCATCTTCATTCCTTTGCAGGAAGGTTTCCAGCCACTGGTATGTTTCAACACAGATGGTGTGCTCATACTTGTTATCTATGGCGGGTTTGTTGACAATTCCTCCAAGCGCGGGATCATAGTCCTCGTAGGATACCTCTATACTCCCCAAACGGTTCACATCGCGCTCGATCTGGTTGCGCAGAGCTTCGCGATTGCACAGAATCAGGATACGCTTACGACGTTCATATGCCCACGGCAGCAATGTCTTCAGAATAAAATAGGTCTTGCCGGAGTTCGTGCCCGCATCAAGCACCACGATTCCATGCCAGTTCTTGTAATCCTCACCAACAAGATCTGTAATGTACTGTTTTGCAGGCTGTGGAGTTGCCCCGGCGGTTTCCGGTTCTTCCTCCGGCACAATGGGATCAAGCTGTCCGTCAGCATCCTTTTTCTTTTTGCGAGAGGCCTTAATACAATCCAGAATCTCCTGCAGTTTTTGCTGTCGTTCTTCTTCCGTCAACGAGGCAGGGTCAATGTGCTGCTCCTGCTCATACTCCCGTTGTGCCTCAGCCAGCTTCAGGTAGAAACCATCGAATGGCCAGCGCTTCTCTTCATCACTCATATTGATCCGCGTCTCCTTTTTTGATTTCACTATACCATATCATTTCGTTTTGCTCAAGGGACATTGGCCCATTTTTACTTTCCCTCCCCCTTCCTCATCTTGATCTTATCTCTGTGGCGATTTTTGCGGGTCAGCTGCTCTAGGGGATTCAGGGCGTCATAGTTGGCTCTCAGGTCGTCTGCATACAGTGCACATACCGCCGGGTTATGGTAAGGTCAGCGTGTCCCAGCAGCTTTTGCAGACGGAACGGATCGCCGCCTGCTTGGATATACAGTTTGGCGTAGGTGTGCCGGAACAGGTGCATAGAGGTCTTCTCCACGCCTCTGCTATGATTATAATTCCAAATCGCATTACCGAGCGAATTCAGGGTCATCTGGTTGCCATACTCCGAGACAAACAACGGGGCGGCTGTAGGGTCGCTGGTACGGTGCTCAAGATAGTCCTCCATGATCTTGACCAGTGCCTTGGAGAGCGGCACGATCTGCTGATTACGCGCCTTCATGTGGCGGAAGAACACTGTCCCGGCGGAAAGGTCCAAATCTCCGATCTGCAGGTTGAGCAGCGTTGACGCACGGCAGCCGGTACCAAGCAGGAAGTTGACAATGACCCAATTGCGGTATTCGGCAAAGGAGCAGGTCTTGCAGTCCGGTTCCTTCAACAGCTTCTGCAACTCGTCGGTGGTGTAGGGTTCTTTGATCGGATCATCGGCACGCACCAGTCTGATCGGATACTTTTCCAGATAGCCCTTTTCCATGCACCAGTACAAAAACGCACGCACCATACGGAGGTTCGTATTGATGGTCGTATCGTGGAGTTGCTGGTCCTTCATATAGAAGATATAGTCCTCCACCGTTTCCTCTATGATGGTATTGATGGGCTGTTCCGTATCCCCCAGAAACCGAAAGAAGCTTCTGCCCTTTGCGGCGTAGAAGTCGAGCGAGCCTTGGGAGAGGTTCTTGAGCCGGTTGTACTTTTGGAACCTTTCAAAGGCCTGTTGGATGGTGGGGTTTGCCTTGGCAGCGGGTCTTAAATCACGGTTACGCACGAGAGAGACTCCTCCTTTTTCGCGAAAAATCCCTCTCGCCCGCTCAGTACTTCCAGAAAATGGAAGAAAAATCTCAGAATCACTCGAATCAACGAACAATTCTGAGCTTTCACATGCCGCCGACGGGGGTCGAACCCGTACTCTGTCTCCAGAAAGGGATTTTAAGTCCCTCGTGTCTGCCAGCCTTCGGCAAAGTCATTTTTTATTCGTTGTATCGTTTCATTTTCTTTCGTTAGTTTTCAAAGTCATTCAACTCACCTTATTATAAATATATAAATACATTATTATAATATATAGGTATTCCATAATTTTTTCTTTAATTCGTAAATTTTGTCGCATTGGCGTCTATTTTTTCGCATTATTTTTCCGGCTATGTTTTTTCTTTTTATAAATAGATATAGACTCACTTCTTCACTTTTCATTGTTCTTCTTTTACAATCGAATCAACAAAATTCAAACAAAAAAGCAGCCCCACCACCCGGCGGGGCCACTCTTGAAGTGTACGATTCAGTTTTTTACAGGTTCATCAGGGGGCTGGTCTGGGTACCGCGATCCACGATGTCCTTATCCTTGATGCCCAACAGGTAGCGCTGGGTGATCATGATATTGACATGCCCCATCAGGCGGGAGACACTGTACAGGTCCAGACCGTTCTTCAACTGCATCTGTGCGAAGGTGTGGCGGCAGGTATGAGGGCTGACCCTCACCGAGGGCGAGACCCCCACCTCTTTTGCGGCGTGCTTCAATATCCGTGCTACGGCTTCATCGGTCATGGGCTTACCGTTTTTGCTGGGAAAGAGATTCTTATAGCGGGTAGGGTGCTCCTTCAGGTAGCCATCCCGGAGCGTGCAGTACTTGACGAGCTGCTTGGAGAGTGCGGGCGATTTGGGCACGACCCGTTCCTTGCTGCCCTTGCCGTGCTTGACCAGAATATAGTCCTGCTTGATGTCCTCCGGCTCCATCAGGATCATTTCGTTGCAGCGCATCCCGGTATCGAACAGCAGCATGATGATGGTCTTGTTCCGTACCTCCAGAAAATCCTTGCCGTCATAGAACTGGATCATCCGTTTCATCTCAGCCACTGTAAAGGTATCGATGATCGTCCGGGGCTGACGGAGGCACTTTACCTTTTTGGCCGGATTATCCCGCTCCTCCAGATAGCCCTCATTGACCAGATAGTTGAACCATGTGCGCCACACCTTGAGCAGGTCGTTGATATAGCGGGGCGTGCTGCCCGCGTCCTGTTTCTCCTTCATCAGGTCCCGGATGTGGCGGGGGCGGACATCTTCCAGCTCAGTGATCTGCTTCAGCTCCAGATATTCCAGCAAAAACCGGGTCGCAGCCTTATAATTGCGCAGGGATCCTTTAGCCAGATGGCGGCATTCACAGTCGTAGATAAATTCATCACGGAGATCTTTCAAACACATAAAAAAACACCCTTTCCTTCATGGCGGACCACAAAAGAAAGGGTGAAAAATTGCTAGATAAGCTTATCGTACCAAATCAAGCTTGTTCGTAGTTGAGCAAGACAAACTCCGGCCGACAAATCATCCAATTTTTAACGCAGCTGCGCAATTAGCAGTTCTCAGCGAAGTACTTAATGGTACGGACCATCTGAGAGGTGTAGGAGTTCTCGTTGTCGTACCAAGACACGACCTGAACCT
>ERZ824480.3356-NODE-3356-length-10989-cov-3.229651_pt1 | contig 10989 bp, 9 predicted proteins | sample MGYA00519861_ERZ824480 | MGnify/ENA primary metagenome ERZ824480 (study PRJEB31778, sample SAMEA3449152) | human gut metagenome | biome: human gut; feature: human-associated habitat; material: faeces | place: United Kingdom | collected 2010/2012 ...
GAAAAGCGGGGTCTTGCCGCTGTTGGGGTTGCCCACGAGCGCCACGCCGATCGTGCGGCTGTGGCGCGAGATGACCTCGTCGGCCGTGGCGCAGTCGTCGTCCGCGCCCGGCGTCCCGGCGGCGGGGTATTCGGGGGCTTGTTCCGGCGTTCCGCAGCCGCATTGCCCGTGGCGGTGCCCGGGATGATGGCGGTGGTGGTGATGTCCTCCGGCAAGGTATTCGTTCACTTCGCTGTCGGAGAGTACGACGACCATGTCGGCCTCGGTACGGCGCAGCGAGATGTCGTAGCCCATGATTTTATATTCGATCGGGTCTTTCAGGGGTGCGTTGAGCAGTACTTCGACCCGCTGCCCGCGAACGAATCCCATCTCCATGATGCGCCGGCGGAAGCCTCCGTGGCCCGTCACCTTGAGGATCGTGGCCGACTCGCCGGTTTTAAGTTCGGATAAACGCATTGTCGCTCTTTAGTTTTGGCGCCAAAGATACGACTTTGCGGCCGGATATGCAATCCCCATTTGTGGGTATATTCGGGCGGCCTTACCACCCGCCGCCCAGTGCCTTGCAGAGGTTCACGTAGTTGATGTACTGCTGTGCCGCGATGTTCACCAGCTCCATCTGCGACTGGTAGAGGCTCCGCTCGGCGTCAATCACGTCGAGGTAGTCCGACAGCCCGCTGCGGTAGAGCGCCTGCGTCATGGTGGCAATGCGGTCGTTCGAAACGACCAGTTCGCAGGAACGCTCTGTCTGGGTGCGGTAGGTGGCGATGGCGACCAGCGCCTTCTCGACATCTGCGAATGCCGTCAGTACGGTTTGCTCGTAAGTCTTTGCCGCCTGCGTATAACGCTCCATGGCCGCCATCTCCGAGCGGCGCAGCTTGCCGAAGGCGAACAGGGGTTGCGTGAGCGAGCCCAGCGCATCCCACGCCCAAGGGTTTGCCGCAGTTAAACCTTTGATCGAGTTGGAGGCTATTCCTCCTTTGGCTGTCAGTGCGATGGACGGGAATCTTGCCCCGCGTGCGACCCCGGCATTCGCGGCCGCCTGGAGCATATTGTAACGCGCCTCCATGATGTCCGGGCGCCGCTTGAGCAGTTCCGACGGAAGCCCTACGGGGATGTCGGCGGGATGGCGGTCTGCGAGCAGGCGCAGCCCCGAGCCCGTGCTGTCCGCCGCCTGCGGCGTTTCGCCCAGCAGGATGTCGAGCGACAGCCGCGTCTGCTTCACGGCGCGCTCGTATTGCGGGATGTCCGCCTCGGCCGTATAGACCAGGCTGCGTGCCTGCTCCAGCGCCACGCCGTCCGACATGCCGTAGCGGAACATCGAGTCGATCAGTGCGGCCGATTCGCGCCGCAGGGTGCAGCTGCGCCGGGCGATCGCCAGGTCGCGTTCGTATTCGAGCAGCGTGAAGTAGGTCGTGGCGACCTCCGCGGCCAGCGACAGCCGCACGCCCCGCAGCGCCCATTCCGAGGAGGCGATCTGCGCCCTGGCCGCCCGTTTGGCGTTACGCAGCTGCCCGAACAGGGCGATCTCCCACGAGAGCGACGGTTCGACGGCATAGGTCTGTACGATCTTGGTCTGCGGCGTGTATTCCCCCTCGGCCGTGACGCCTATGCCCACCTGGGGCAGGAACTGCGCCCGCACGACGCCGAGGTTCTGCCGCGCCTCTTCCACGCGCGAAGCCGCTACGGCCACGTCGCGGTTGTTCTCCAGCGCCCGCTGCACGAGGTTGTCGAGCACCGTGTCCCCGAACAGCCGCCACCAGTCGGAGGCGAGCGCCGCGGTGTCCCGCGGGAAGCCTTCGCCGTAGAGGTAGCCGTCGGGCACGTCGACCTTGGGCGGGTAGAAACGGGGTGTGCAGGCCGCGCAGGCGAGTGCGAAGATTAGGGTAAGGTATCCGGTTTTCATAGTTTTTCCTCCTGTTTTTTGCGTTCGCGGCGGCGTTCGAAATTCCCGATGCGCCCCACGAAATAGTAGAGTGCCGGGTAGACGAAGATGCCCAGCAGCGTGGCGAACAGCATACCGCCCACCAGTGCCACGCCCATGATGTTGCGTGCCGTGGCGTAGACCCCGCTGGCGAATACCAGCGGCATGACGCCGAGGATGAACGCGAAGGCGGTCATGATGATCGGCCGCACGCGCAGTTTGGCGGCGCCGATCGCGGCGTCCATCAGCGACAGGCCTTTTTCGTTGAACAGCCGGTCGGCATATTCCACAACCAGGATGGCATTCTTGGCCGCCAGGCCGATGAGCATGACCAGCGAAATCTGCATGTAGACGTCGTTGACGAAGAAGGCGTCCAGCAGGTGCGATCCCCCGATGAAGAGCACGGCGCCCAGCACCGCGACGGGGACGCTCATCAGGATCGCCAGCGGCAGTCCCCACGACTCGTAGAGCGCCGCGAGGGCCAGGAAGACGAACACCAGCGCCAGCAGGTAGACCAGCCCGCCCGTCTTCGAGGCATTGGCTTCCTGGTAGGAGGTGCCGCTCCACGCCGTGCCGATGTCGTCGGGCAGCACCTCGCCGGCCGTACGGGTGATCTCCTGCATGACGGTCGTGGTCGAGGCGCGTGCCGCGGGCGTCACCGTGAGGGAGATCGAGCGGTAGAGGTTGAACTGCGAGACGTATTCCACGCCCACCGTGTCGACCACCTCCACGAACGACGATACGGGCACGCTCTCGCCCGAGGACGAAGCGACGTAGTAGTTGTCGAGCGAGCGTTTGTCGAGGCGGTATTCGGGCGCCGCCTGGATATAGGTCTGGTAGAGCTTGCCGAAGCGCGAGAAGTTGTTGATGTAGGCGCCGCCCAGCAGGGTCGTCAGTTCGCCGTACAATACGCCCAGGTCGACGCCTGCGGCCAGCGCCTGCTCCTTGTCGATGCGCAGGCGGCGCTGGGGCACCCCGGCGTTGAACTGCGTGGTCACCGAGGCGATCGAAGGCTGTTTGCGCAACGAGTCCATCAGCCGCCCGGCCTGGGCGAGCAGGTAGGCCGTGCCGCGCCCTTCGAGATCCTGCACCTCGACCGATACGCCCGAGGTGATGCCCAGCCCGGGGATCGAGGGCGGGATGAAGGCATAGCACTCGGCTCCCGGCACGGCGACGTACAGCTCGTCGGTGAGTTTCTGTGCGATCTCCATGGCCGAGAGTTTGCGGTCGGCGAAGTCGACCAGCGAGACGAAGATGATGCCGCTGTCGGTCGAGGCGATGCCCGCCATCATGTTGAAACCTGCGGCGAACGAGGTCGAAGCCACTTCGGGCAGGGTGCGGATCACGGCGTCGGCCTCCTCCATGGCGGCCTGCGTGACGGGCAGCGCCGAGGCTTCGGGCGTGGAGACCATCACCATGACGTAGCCCTGGTCTTCCTCGGGGAGGAACCCGGCGGGCAGCTTGCGCCATACGACGAAGATGACCGCGAGTACTACGGCGATGAATACGCCCGTGCGCGTCACGTGGCGGATAAGCGTCGGCGTAAAGGCCGTATAGCGATCCATGTTGCGGGAGAACCAGCGATTGAAAGCGGCGAAAAAGCCTTTCTGCGGCGGTTCGCGGCGGCGCAGCAGCAGGGCGCACAGCGCCGGGGAGAGCGTCAGGGCGTTGAATGCCGAGATCACCACCGAGACGGCGATCGTGATGGAGAACTGCTGGAACAACCGGCCTGTGATGCCGCCCGTGAACGACACGGGGACGAATACGGCCAGCAGCACGACCGTCGTGGCGACGATGGGCGAGGCGACGTTCTTCATGGCTTCGAGCGCCGCGGCGCGGGGCCGCATGCCGGCGGCGATGTTGACCTGCGCGGCCTCGACGACCACGATGGCGTCGTCGACCACCAGGCCGATGGCCAGCACCAGCCCCAGCAGCGAGATGATGTTGACCGAGAACCCCAGCAGCGGGAAGAGCGCGAAGGCGCCGATGAGCGAGACGGGGATCGCCACGAGCGGGATGACGGTCGCCCGCCAGTCCTGGATGAAGAGGTAGATGATGAAGATCACCAGCAGGAGGGCGATCACCAGCGTGTGGAATATGTCCCGGATACCGGCGTCCATGCTGGTCGTGGTGTCGACGATCGTGGTGGCCGCAATGCCGTCGGGCATGCGTTTTTCGAGCCGTGCCATCGCCGCCCTGACCTTCTTGCCCACCTCCACGGCGTTGCTGCCGGGCTGCTGGTAGACGACGATCATGGCCGTGGGCTTGCCCTCGAAGAGCGAGCTCACGCCGTAGCTCTGGCTGCCGAGCGAAACCTCGGCCACATCGCACAGCCGGATCTGCTGGCCTTCCGAAGTCGTGCCGACCACGATGTCGCCGAACTGCGCGGGGGTGGTGATCTGCGGCGGCATGGTCACCGTATAAGTATAGGTGGTGCCGTCGGGCGCGGGTTCGGCCCCGAACTGCCCGGCGGGGTAGATGCCTCCCTGGTTCTCGATGGCCGCGGTGACGGCCGAGACCGGGATGCCGTAGTATTTCAGCACGTCGGGCTTGAGCCATATGCGCATGGCGTACTCGCCGGCGCCCATGATCGACACCTTGCCCACGCCGTTGATCTTGAGCAGCTCGTTCTGGAGGTTGATGTAGGCGTAGTTGGAGAGGAACTCGGCGTCGTAGCGTCCGTCGCTGTGCAGCGAGAAGACCAGCAGGAAGCCGGTCATGGTCTTGCGCGTGGTGACGCCCTGCTTGGTGACCGTCAGCGGGAGCTGTGCGGTGGCCGACGAGACGTTGTTCTGGGTGAAGATGGCGTCCAGGGCGGGGTCGGAGCCTATGTCGAAGGTCACCTGCATGACCATCGAACCGTCGTTGGCGCTGGTGGTTTGCAGGTAGAGCATGTCGCTTACGCCCATGACGCTCTGCGCCACGGGTGTCGCCACGGCGTTGTTGACCGTCTCGGCATCGGCGCCGTCGTACGTGGCCGAGACCTCGACCACGGGCGGCGTGATGTCGGGGTACTGTTCGATCGGCAGGTTCAGGATCGAAATCAGCCCCACGAGCACGATGACGATGGCCAGCGACAGGGCGAAGATCGGGCGCGAAACGAAAAATTTCTCCATGGCGTCACTTTTTTTCGGGGATGACCTTCATGCCGTTGTGCAGTTTCTGCTGCCCGGCCGTTACCACCAGTTCCCCGTCGATGAGCCCTTCGTCGATGCACCACATCGACCCGTACGTGTCGCCCGGGATCACCCGGCGGTACATGGCCGTGCTGTCGGGGCGTACCACCCAGACCGAATTGACGCCCTGCGCCTGGCTCACGCACGCCTGCGGCACGACCACGCGCGGCCGTACGGGGCCGACGCTGGCCTCCACACGGGCGAACTGCCCGGGTTTGAGCGAACGGTCGGGGTTGGGGAACATCACTACCAGCACGAGCGTCCCGGTCGTGCTCGACACGTCCTTGCGCGTATAGTCGTAAAGCCCCTCATAGGGGTATTCCGTGCCGTCGGCCAGCATCAGGCGAATGTCGGTGAGCAGTCCCGCGTTGTCGAAGATCGAGGTGCGCGGCCCCGCCGAGCGCAGGTATTGCGCCATCGGGATCGCCACGTCGACGGTCAGCGTGTCGATGTTCGAAATGGTCGTCAGCACCCCGAACTGCGTGCCCGGGCCCACGTAGTCGCCCACGTGTGCCGAGGTGTTGGAGATGATACCGTCGATGGGCGAGCGAAGCTCCGTATAGCCGACGTTCATGCGGGCGCTGCTGAGGGTCTGCTCGGCCGAGCGGACGGTGGCTTCGGCGGCTTTGTACTGGGCCGTATACTGATCCAACTGCGACTGGCTGATGGCGTTGATCCTGGCCAGCGGCACGGCGCGGTCGTAGTTGTTGCGGGCTTCGATCGCCTGCGCCCGGGCCGATTGCAGGGCGGCCTCGGCTGCGAGCATCGAGGTCGAAAGCTGGTCGGGGTCGATTGTGAACAACAGCTGCCCGCGCTTCACGGGCATACCGTTGGCAAACTGCTTCGTAAGCAGGTAGCCGTTCACGCGCGGCTGGATCACCGCATCGAAATTGCTCGCCAGGTAACCGATGAACTCCATGCGGTTGGGAACGCTGTCCGTGACGGCTTCGGCCACGCCGACCCTGAGCGGGGGCATGGCGGTTTCGGGCTTGTGCCTGCTGCACCCCGCGAGGAGTACGGCGAGCAGCCCCGTGATAAGGAAAAGTCTGTTCATACCGGGATGTTTTACACCCTTGCAGGGGCAAAAAACGTACCGTGAACAGGGTGACAGCTAGTTAAAAAGGGGATTATATGCTAAAAAAAGCTGATTTTTTTAACTGCAAATGATGATGTTTAGATAATTTTTATATCTTTGCGTTGATAACAAACCCAAATTAATATAAAAGTTATGAAAGAATTAGTAGCAAAGATCAATGCCGAGTACGAGGTATTCGCAGCAAATGCAGCAGCACAGGTGGAGAAAGGCAACAAGGCCGCCGGTACCCGTGCCCGCAAGTCCGCACTGGAGATTTCTAAGCTGATGAAGGAATTCCGCAAGATTTCCGTAGAGGCTGCGAAATAATCGCTGACTACGTAGACGCAACAAAGGCTGTCCTTTTGGGCAGCCTTTGTTGTTTTCGTGCCGTATGCGGATCGTTCCCGCGGCAAGCCGTACGGTCGCGGCGCAGGTCAGGGCTCGATGCCGAATTTGCGGAACACCTCCATATCCTCTGCGGAGAGGCCCGTCTTGCGGAACGGTACGGCCTCGTTGTGGTCGTTCAGGTAACGGCGCGGCCGGGTGCGGTCGTAGCCCGCGTTGACCAGCGACACGCCCGTGTCGATGTAATTTCCCCGGATCGAAGCCATGTCGGCCATGGTATGGAACAGCGCATGGGTCGTGGCGGGCACCGTGGCGTTTGCCTCGGCGCCAGCGGCCTTGTCGGGGAAATTCTGCCGGTAAGCGTCGGAGAACCACGCCAGCGAAGCGACGTAGAGCTGGTAGGCCGTCGTCGTGGGCGAAGCGTGCAGGAACCGTTCGCGCCTGTCATCGAGGATGTCCTCGCCGTGGTCGGCGCAGTAGAGCAGCGCCGACGAAGTCCCGCGCAGCCCGCGCAGGTACTGGATCGTCTCCGAGAGGAAGAAATCCGTGTAGAGGATCGAATTGTCGTAGGCGTTGCGGAGCGTCTGCACGTGTTCCCGTGAGATCGCCACGTCGTCGTCGGGGCGGAACTGCGCAAACTCGCGCGGGTAACGCTGGTGGTAACTGAAGTGCGAGCCGTAGCAGTGGAGTATGAAGAGCATCTTCTGCGCCTTGTTGCCTTCCACGGCGCGGCGCACCTCGTCCAGCAGCTGCATGTCGTGGCGCGGCGAGCGGATATAGATCAGGTGGTCGGCGTCGCGGGCGAGTTTGTCGATCATGGCGCCCTGCGGCGACTGGTTGGAGATGAACCAGGTCTCGAAACCGGCCTCGTTGAACAGCGCCGGGAGCCCCTTGCGGCGGTAGAGTTCGGGATGTTCGTCGGTCGCAACGGACGAGAGGATCAGCGGCACGCTCTTGTGCGTGGTGTTGCTCTGCGTGAGCATGTCGCGGAAAACGATCAGGTCATCGACCTGCGAAAGGCGGGGATTCGTCTCGCGGTCGTAACCGTACAGCTGCCAGTTCATCGCACGCGAGGCTTCGCCGATGACGTAGACGTATATCTCGCGCCCCGGTGCCTGGGCCGTGCGCGACGCACCGTAGGTGAAATCCTCCGAGGTCTCCTCGAAATTGTAGGCCTTGCGGAATTCCGTGGCACTCAGGTGTACGTTGTAGAGCACGTTGAGCGGGAAGATCTCGTCCCGCAGCACGTGCCGGTCTTCGCTCACGCGGTAGGCCGGCCACAGCGCCAGCATGCCCAGCGCCATGAGCACCGCCCCGGTCAGTCCGACGTTCATGCGCGTGGTGCGCGATATCTGCCGTTTGTGCCCGATTTCGCGCGCGGCGAACCACAGCAGCGGCAGGTACATCACGCAGACCAGGATCACGGAGGGGTAGATGTTGCTCAGCAGCTCGCCCGCTTCGCCCGGGTTGGTCGTCACCAGGTTGGTGAACATGTCCGTGGCGATGATCGAGTTGCCGAAGAGGTACAGCAGCACGATCTGGAACGCGCACAGGAAAATGAACGGGAACGCCAGCCAGATCATTATGCCCGAACGGCGCAGCGCCACGCTCCACATCATGTAAAATCCCAACGGCATCAGTATCAGCGCCTCGACCGTCCAGACGGAGTAGGGTTCGGTATTGGCCAGCACGCAGTTGGGGATAATCAGCGCGACAAAGAAATAGACGGTCAGCAGCGTGGTGAAACGGCTGCGGGTTTTGACCGTCCGTTGCCGGTTATGTTTGTTCGGATCAGCATTCATATCTTTACTAACCTAAAAAGCTTCGTTCAGGCTCAGCAGGAATCCGCTGGTTTTCTTGCCGAAGCCGTAATCGAGCCGCACATTGACCCGTTTTTTCAGCTCCCATCGCAGGCCGACGCCATAGTTGGGAAGCGTTTCCGACCAGTCGAACCGGTCGAGACTGTTGAATACGTTGCCGGCACCGCCCCATACCGTGCAGCCGATACGCCGCCAGATGCGCTGGCGCAACTCTACCTGGAAGGTAATCATGTCGTTGTCCGTATAGCGCCCCTGGTAGTAACCGCGCATGCGCTGCGAACCGCCCATGCGGGCCAGCATCGGCCACGGGGTGCCTTCGGAGTTGAACTCCGCGTAGAGGTCGGTGGCGATCAGTCCACCTTTCCACACCTGCCGGTACCAGTCGGCCGTGAAGGTCGTGCGCCACAGCGACTTGCCGCAGTTGCCAAGCCCCTTGGCGTAGAAAGTCTCCTCCAGGCTGACATAGATGCCCCGGTACGGGTTGGGGATGAAGTCGCGCGAGTCGTACTCGAGGATGGCTCCGATGCCGGTGGCAGTGTAGTGCGTTTTCTGCCCGTACTCCTGCAGGTAGCCCTCGCTGCGGGCGTCAAATTTCTTGCCCTGCGTGTGCTCGAAGCTCAGGATGCCGCCCACATAGGTGCTGGGCAGCACGCGGTGCAGGTAACGCCCTTTTACCAGGTAGCGTTTCTCGTTGTACGACCCCTCTTCGTTATACCGTCCGTCGTGGTAGCCGATGCCCCACATGTCGCGGGGCGCCGAGGCGAACATTACCGTGTAGTCGATGCGCTTGCTGTTGCGGGCGAAGATGTTGTTGCCCGTGACCCCCAGCGCATAGAATCCCGAAATCGAGACATTGGCGAAGATCGAGATGTCCGAGGGTGCCGTCACCGAGTCCGTGCGGTCGATGCGGTAGAGGCCCGCGGCCAGCAGCCCGATGCCGAGGCTCGTATTCTTCGAGTAGCTCGGCCCCCCCGCGAAAGTGAAGTCGATCTTCTTTTCGAACGTGCGGTCGGTGGTCGAACCTTCGAAGTATTTTACGACGCGGCGCAGGAACGGCGGGCGCTTTTCGGCCTGCGGTTCCTCTTCCTGCCCCGGAAGCGGGGTGTACGTATAGTGCAGCGTATCGCTGCCGTTGATGTATACCTCCTGCTCCTGTGCCCGTCCGTGCAGAACGAAACCCAGGACGAAGCATACAACGGCTATCCTGCGCAGCATCCGGCTATTTGTACTTCTCGATTGTTTCGTAGAAATCGGCCTTGTCCTGCTCCGAGAGCACGCCCTTGCGCAGGAATACCAGCTCGCCTTCCTTCGATACGATCATCAGCACGAACTGGTTGTTGCAGTCGCCCAGCTCCCATGCCGTGCTCAGGATGCGATCCTGGTCGGCCAGTACCAGCGCGCCGTTCTTGGCCGTGCGCTTCTTGGCCATGTTGCGGGCCATGCCGTTGGGAACCATCGGTGCGTCCTTGAGGTTCATCACCCCGAAGCCGTAGATGTTGTCCCCCTGTGCGCGGTGGTTCTCCTCCAGCTCGACCGTGAAGTCGTTGTTCTGCTTGTGGCGGTCGGGGTCTACATAGAATATCATCAGGTTCTTCTCGCCCCAGTACGGCAACTTGGCCGGTTTGCCGTCGAGGTCGAGCACTTCGACATTGTTCACTTTGCGCGGCAGTTCCTGTGCTGCGGCTGCGGATGCCGTGAGCGAGAGGGCCGCCAGCATCGCGATTACTTTCATCTTCATTATATTCTGTTTTTTGGTTTTAAATGAAAACAAATCGGGACAAAGTTACAATATTTCCGCCAACATACCGACCGGCAGGCGATCTAATATTGTTCTCTTCGTTCAATTTTTTCGTTTCGCAGGGAAAAGGGCCGTGTCGAATGCGTACAGCCCGCCGCCGGACATGGCCAGAAAAACATAGACCCCCAGCCAGGTGAATGCCAGCGTCCCGAAACCCGGGGCGCCCCAGAGCAGCACCCCGAGGATTCCCGCCGCCATGACGATGGCCGATGCCCGTACCCACAGACCCATGATTATCAGGGTGGCGAGCACCACTTCGACCAGCGAAACGATGACGAATACGGCCGGGCTGCCGGCGAATGCGAAAGAGGGATACGAGTTGACGATCTCGTTGTAATCCTGTATTTTGCCTATGTTGTGGAAGAACATCATGCCTCCCGCGAACAGGCGCATGTACAATACGGCCCAATCCATGTGCCTGCATTGTGCGATCCGTTCACCGATTCTTTTTTCCATGCCCCGTGCCGTGCAATTTGCATTCCAAACCCCCGCACGGCGAATATCCGGCACGCCGCACCGCCTCAATCGTCCTGCCGGGCGAAAGACCAGTGCGTATGTACGATCTCCCAACCGCCGGACGTTGCGGCCGTGTAAACTTCCGTGCAGTGCATCCTGAACACCTGCCCGTCCCTGAGGGCCTCGTAATCGTATGCCAGGACGGCAGCGCCCGGCGACAACCGCACGACGGGGTCGATCATCCGGTACGTGTCGATCCTGACTTTGCCCCTGACCGTGCCGTAGTACTCTCCGAGGGCTTTTTGCCGATGAGTTTGCGTCCGAGAGCCGGGTCGAAATAAACTACGTCGCCGGACGTGAGTTCGAGGAACCCGTCGGGGTCGCCCTGGTTCCACCGC
>ERZ824480.3364-NODE-3364-length-10958-cov-3.253783_pt1 | contig 10958 bp, 7 predicted proteins | sample MGYA00519861_ERZ824480 | MGnify/ENA primary metagenome ERZ824480 (study PRJEB31778, sample SAMEA3449152) | human gut metagenome | biome: human gut; feature: human-associated habitat; material: faeces | place: United Kingdom | collected 2010/2012 ...
AATTTGCAAGCAGATGGCGTGCAAAGTCGCCAGATGCTCTTTGTGCGGTATTGCCATAGGGCAGCACCGCACAAAGCCCGCCTGACGGCTTTGCACGGTGTCGCTATAGAAACAATAGAAAAAGGTGAGAACATTGCAGAATTTACCCATTGGTGAAGTGCTGAAAGAATATGGCTATATCACACAGGAACAGATCGATCAGGCACTGCAATTCCAGAAGACACAAAGCGGCAAGAAGGTGCGTTTCGGCACACTGCTGCAGGAAATGGGATTTGTCACAGAAACACAGGTTCTGGAGGCACTGGGGAAAAAGCTGGATCTCCAGATGGTCAATCTGGAGGAGTATGAGGTCAATGTAGACGTGGTTGCCAAGGTGCCCAAGCAGCTTGCGGAAAAATACAACGTCATTGCCCTGTCGGAAAACGACAGCCGTCTACAGCTCGCCATGTCTGACCCGCTGAATTTCTACGCACAGGAAGATATTCGGCAGATCGTGGATATGCCGCTGGAAGTGCTGCTCAGTGAAAGTCCGAAAATCAAAAAGGCAATCGAGTATTACTATGCCGAGATCAGTACCAAGCAGGCAGCCAAAAAGGCGAATATTTCCGCAGAAGATATTGAGGTGCCCCAACTGACGGCAGACGATGCGGACGACGATGTGCCGATCATCAAGCTGATCAACTCGCTGCTGGTGCGGGGATACAGTACCAACGCCAGCGATATTCACATTGAACCGTTTAAGGATTTCACACAGGTGCGTATGCGTATCGACGGTCAGATGGTCAGCTATCTGACACTGGAAAAGGCACTGCACAACTCCATTGTTGCCCGTATCAAGATCATGAGCAACCTGAACATTGCGGAAAAACGTATCCCGCAGGACGGCAACTTCCACGCTGTGCTGGAGGGAATCGACATCAGTATGCGTATTTCCGTTCTGCCGACGACACACGGCGAGAAGATCGTTATGCGTTATCTGGTGTCAGATACCAAGATCGACCACGCCGGTCACTTCGGCATGAACGAGTATTCCTATAACATGCTGATGAAGATGATGTCCGCCCCCAACGGCATTATCTATATTACGGGGCCGACCGGTTCCGGTAAAACGACCACGCTGTATATGGTATTGCAGCATCTGTCCCAGCGACCGGTAAATATTTCTACCATTGAGGACCCTGTGGAAAAAGACCTGCCCAATATCACGCAGACTTCCGTTAATGTGACTGCCGGCATGACCTTTGCAGTGGGACTGCGTGCCCTGCTGCGACAGGATCCGGATATTATCATGATCGGTGAAACCCGTGACGCAGAAACGGCTGAAATTTCCGTGCGTTCTGCAATCACCGGACACCTGGTAGTTTCCACCCTGCATACCAACGATGCCATTTCGTCCATTGTCCGTCTGGAGGATATGGGCGTGGCACCGTATCTGATCTCCAACTCTGTGGTAGGTATCGTGGCACAGCGTCTGGTGCGTAAGGTCTGCCAGTTCTGTAAATACGAAGAACCGGCGACAGCAGATGACATCGCCATTGTCGGGGACGGCATTCCCATGATTACCCGCGGCAAGGGCTGTAAGGTCTGCAACTACACGGGCTATAAAGGGCGTATTTCCATTCACGAAATGGTATATATAGACAAAACGCTGAAACGTATGATCGCCAAAAGTGCAGACAGTCAGGAAATGTTGGAGTATGCCAAGAAAACACAGGGCATGCGGAGTCTGCTGGACAGTGCCATTGACTTGGTAAAAGAGGGCGTGACCACGCCGGAAGAAGTTATGAAGATCGCATATTATTCCGACTAATGATTACAGAAAGGACGGTATACCGCCATGACCATGAATGAACTTATTATGAAAGCACGGGAGAAGAAATGCTCTGATATTCACATCAGCGAGGGCATGCCGGTTTCGTTCCGTATCCACGGGCAGTTGCTGGACAGCGGCTTTTCATTTCCGGCGGCAGAAACACGGGAAATGATCCTGTCCATGCTGAGTGATGAACAGCGGGAACAGCTGGAAAACGGCGACGACGTGGACTTTGCCATTGAAACGCCGGACTATTGCCGCCAGCGTGTCAATGTTTTCCGGCAGATGAAAAAGGTGGCAGCCACGATTCGTCTGCTGAACAACACCATTCCCACACTGGAACAGCTGCAAATGCCGAAAGTGCTGCGGGACTTGGCAGACCAGCCAAGAGGCCTGATTCTGGTGACAGGTCCGACGGGAAGCGGTAAATCTACCACTCTGTCCGCCATGATCGACTATATCAACAAGAATCGTTCGGAGCATATCATCACCATTGAGGACCCTGTGGAATATGTTTACGAGTCGGGCATGTCGGTCATTCACCAGCGTGAAATCGGCGTGGATACCAAGAGCTTTGCAGCGTCCCTGCGTTCTGCTCTCCGTGAAGACCCTGATGTCATTCTCGTGGGAGAAATGCGTGACTACGAAACGATTTCCGCCGCTGTCACCGCCGCAGAAACCGGACACTTGGTCATGTCCACTCTGCACACCACCGGTGCGGCACAGACGCTGGATCGTATCATTGACAGCTGTCCGCCCCACGCCCAGAATCAGATCCGGACACAGCTGTCCACGATTCTGAAGGGCGTTATCACACAGGCTCTGATCCCGCTGGCAATGGGCGGCGGCCGTGTGGCTGCTACAGAAATTCTGGTGGGAACCGATGCGGTAGGCAGCCTGATCCGTGACAATAAGTGCTTCCAGCTGGCAACGGTCATGCAGTCCAGTGCGGCACTTGGCATGCACACCCTGAATGCCGATCTGGCACGGCTGGTAAGAGCCGGCACGATCCGGCGGGATGATGCCATTCGGGTATCCAACAACAAGAATGAGATTCTGGATCTGTTAAGTTAAGCGTGTCCGTCTGTATATTTTCGGAGAGGTGAGAGAGATGAAACGAAATCGAAAAGGCTTTTCTCTTGTGGAATTGATCGTAGTGCTGGTGATCATGGCGATCATTGCGGCACTCTGTGCCCCGAATATCTCTGCCTATGTGCAGGCGGCAAAGGTTCAGAATTATCAGACTGTGGCGAATAATCTGGCAGACGAATTACAGACCCAGCTGCCCCAGAGCCGGTACTGGAACTGGGACGAGGTGCAGCGGAATGCGTATGGCATTCTGTGTGCAGATGCCGGAAGAAGCGTGACACTGGATACAGAAAAAAGCACCGATAATCAAAAGGTGTATCAGATCACCGGTGCCAGCAGCGATGCCAATGCGGTGTTTACGGTGACGCTGACCTATCATGATGCGGTGAAAACCAGCCAGAAAGTGAATATTGCGGTTTCCTGCGACGGGTACGCTGCGGTGCAGTCGGTGCAGGAGTGTAATTTGGTGTTGAAGACGAATTATACAGATGCGAGTGCGTATCCGATGAGCAGCACCACGATCACCTCAACAGAAACCAAAGGCTGGGGGAATCTGGACGATAGAGTCAATACCAAATCGTACTGGGAAGAATGGGGAAAAACACATCCCGAGAATGACTTTACAAAAGATGCAACTTGGAGTGGCTGGTGGACACCGGACACCACGATCGTCAATTTGACAGACTATGTTTCCAACAGCTGTAAGTTCGTGCAGTTTGACATGCCCTATTTTTGCGGTTATCATCAAACCAATGAATATGTAGGAAGCTATGCCTTTCCGTCTATGTACAGTCTGAATGGTGCAGGCGACGGTGCACAGTATGCAGTTACCAGTTATAGTGACGGTTCCGAAAGTACATGGGAAAAAATCTATATTTACATAGGCGATGACAATAACACAGAAGATCTGAAATTCATTGATAAAGATGCTGACGGAAATGAGATCTACGACAGTGCTGCAATGTACGATCATGGCTGGGTAAAATACAGTGATATTTTTGCAAACGGGCGGGGTGATTTTCGAACCGACGGAAATCCGGATTATATCAGTGCTTTTCAAAATAAGTACGATTCTTCCATTACTGTAAATCCGGACAGTACATTTGTAAATAACACAAAGATAAAATACCGTGTACTTTTACGAACTAACAGCGGTGAGGAATCCAGCCGTGGCTGGCTCTATGTAGAAGGAACATATGCCGGAATCGGAAAAAAGTGTTCTCCGGAAAAGAAAAATTTTCTGGTGTATGCAAATAATGGTTCTCAACTGAATGACTTTTCAGATCGATATGAAGTGGATAAGCAGAGTTGGAATACTTCCATTTATATGGACGTTTCGAAATGCGGATACTCTGTGGGAAATCAGTTGAGCATTACAATTCGCAATGTTGATGCCGATAAACTGATCGATTCCATGGAAAATGGAAGAACGGGAGATGTAAGCGTTGGACAGAACAAGTCCTATGATGGATATGACGGCGTAAAATATGGCAGTATTCAACAAAGTTCATTTATTTACGGAAAACCGGAAAACGGCGGGAATTACTGGGCAGAAAAGCCAGATGCATCAGACAATTCTACAGCTAGAATTGTTATTGTCATGACATACAGCCGCTACCCTTATTTGAAATTAGTATTTCTTAGCAGCTTTTGGACATCTGGTGCAACCAGTACAGATGTAGACATTAGCCTGAAAATGGATTACTCCGGCGGAAACTCGTCTGAAAGTACGATCGACAGTTACACCCCCATGCTCACCCTCAACGGCGACAGCACCTACACCAACATCACCCTCGACTGGACGAAGTGCGACTATATCACCAATGCGGGCGAAGTGGGCGTGAAGTTTGTCAAGTATCCGTCCACGCTGAATTATGATGTGTACAGCAAGGATTACACCCTGCTGGCTCCGGATCAGAACCTGAAAACCTTTATGATGAATTCAAACAGAGCTGTGACATCGTCTGCTTCGGCAGATAAGATCGTGCACCTCTATTGTAAGGGTGTCAGTCCGGAGGAGATTCAGTGCGAGATCGTTGCTCCGAAAAATACGGCAACGACAACGACTACCACGACTACCACACCTCCGCCGCCTGAAACCGAAACCACAGCCAAAACGACTACCAGCACGACGACTGCGGCTACAACCACAACAACAACGACTACCACGACAACAACCACCACAACCACCACGACTACAGCAACCACCACAACAACGACTACCACGACAACTACCACAACGACCGCCGCAACCACAAGCACGGCTGCAACAACCGCAACCACTGCAACTGCCGCAACGACCACCGCGGAAACTACTGCAAGCAGTACCGCAACGGCGACTACCTCCGCGACAGAAACTACGGCTGCAACGACTACAACTTCCGCTACAACCAGCACGACTATAAGTACCACTGCAACAACCAGTACTTCTGCGACGGAAACAACACTTATTACGACAGCTAGTACCGATGTTACAACAGAAAAAAATCAATTGATAATATATCATATTTATGATTCAACTAAAAATGGTTGTTATGCAGAAATTAAACCTTCATATTGTACTGAAAATGGAACACAATACAATATGAACGTCATAATGAAAAAGGAAGATGGCAGTTTAATTTCAAATAATAGTTGTTACAACTTGAATCCGGAAAATGGGAAAACCTCGTTTATTGTTGCAACACTTGAAAATAATGGTGCTATTGCGATTTATCCAAAATTGTCATGGAGTGATGCTACATATGATGCAACAATACCTAATATTTTGCAATCATATAATGTATGCAGTTGGGGTGGGTATCACGTTGACTATGATGATGTTGTAAATGGTCTTCACGAACTCTGGATTAAAAACGGAGTTGTTTATAAGGCTAATCCTGACACACCACTTGCTCAAATGGTAAACACTGTATATCGAGAAAACAGTATTGCTGCTTGCCTTCCTAAATCTGTTGAAGTTGTTACTACAACCACAACAACCACCGCCCCTCAAACCACCACAACTACAACAACCACCACCACCGCATCGCCCATTGCCGCCAGCGAAAACGGCAAAAACGTAGGTCTGGACGAATCCAGTGCGGCGGGCTGCAACATCACGTTCAGCGATCCGCTGTTCAACGACAGCGGCGTGTGCTATTTCACCATTACCCCCAAGGCGGGCTACACGCTCTCTGACAGCTATACCGTAAAGGTCGGCACGGAGGTGCTGTCTGCCAAGAACAACTACAACGCCAAGACGGGGCAGTGGTTCTTCTGGAGCAATAAGATTATGACGGACTACACCATTCATGTGGAGGGTGTTTCTCCGGCGGCGTAACGCTCGAAATAATCCAAAAAGAAAAGGCTCATTTCCGGAGCGTACCGGAGATGAGCCTTTCTGTGTTCGGGCGGTCATTTCAGACCGCAGATCTGTAAGTACAGATTTGCAATGGGTTCACCGACCACCAGAGCCATTGCCATGCCGGCGGAGAGGTACGGCCCAAAGGCAAATTTGGAATCGCCGGTTTTTGCCTTGTGGATCATGCCGAAGATGCAGCCGAGGATCAGCCCCAGAAACAACCCTACCACAACACCTTTGACACCGAGGAACAAGCCGCCTGCCAGCATCAGTTCCGCATCGCCCCGTCCCATGGCACGTTCGCCGGACAGAATTACCAGCAGGAACAGCGGAACCGATGCCGCTGCGGCTCCGATCAGGTGAGAGAGCAGCGTGCTATTTCCGGTGCAGACATCGTAAACCGTAACCGCAACGCCCAGCAGCCCGATGAATCCGATCACATACAGACTGATCAGCTGGGTGTCCAAGTCCATGAAAAAGGCCACGATCAGAGCCGAACAGAACAGACATACCAGAGCCGCATAGACCGGCTGTTCAAAGATGCCGAAATAGGCAAAGATCAACACGTATAAGATCGCATTCAGGCTTTCCACCAGCGTGTAGCGAAAGGGGATTTTTGCCCCGCAGCTGTGGCATTTTCCCCGCAGACGGCACCAGCTGAAGATCGGGATCAGATCCCGCTTGCGAATGGGTGTACCGCAGGTCATGCAGTGGGAGTTGTTCCGCCAGAGAGATTCCTCTTTGGGCAGACGGTAGATACAGACGTTCAGAAAGCTGCCGATCGCCGCACCAAAAGCAAAAATGATGCAGTACAGCAGTACATAACAGACGTAATACATAGGGCAAATTCCTCTCTTTTTTCTTGTCCTATTGTATCACATTTTGAAAAAGATGTCAAGAAATATGGAAATTGCATGTACAACCGGGCGGCTGTGTGATTTTCACGAAAATCGGACTATACCCTTGACGAAAGCGGCAAAAAGTAGTACAATATTGTAAGAAGCCGGTGCATCATCGGCGAGCATTTATGGGAGGTATTACACCATGTCTGAAAAGTTTATTGTTGAAACATCTGCAAGACACGTACATCTGACTGCGGAAGCATTCGCAGTGCTGTTCGGTGAGGGAAAGGAACTGACTGTCAAGAAGATGCTGTCGCAGCCGGGTCAGTTTGCCAGTGAAGAACGCGTAACGATCGTTGGACCGAAGAAGGAACTGCCGAACGTTTCCATTCTGGGTCCGTTCCGGAGTGCCAATCAGGTAGAACTGTCTGCAACAGACGCACGTTCGATCGGCATCGCTGCTCCGGTTCGCGAATCCGGTGATGTTGCAGGTTCCGGTGCATGTACCATTGTGGGACCGGCAGGTCAGCTGGAAATTTCTGAGGGTGTGATCGTGGCAAAGCGTCACATTCACTTCACTCCGGAAGACGCAGCAAAGGCTGGCGTAAAGGATAAGGACATCGTTTGGGTACGTGTTGAAACAGACGGCAGAAAGGCAATTCTGGGTGACGTGGTTTGCCGTGTTTCCCCGAACTATGCAACTGCAATGCACATCGACACGGACGAATCCAATGCCATTGGTGCAGGCCGCAACCAGATGGGCGAGATCGTCACAGTAGACTGATCACATTTTGATGGAAAGGCAATCCTGTACTAAGCATGTGCAGTGTTGCCTGAAAGACAAACGGCGGATGCTGAAATCCTTTTGGCATCCGTTGTTTTTTTAGAAAGGAACAACCATATGAGATCATGGAAAAAATTGACAGCACTGCTTCTCGCCGGTGTGCTGGCTGGCTCGGCATTTACCGGCTGCGGCAAGCAGAGCAGCGACAGCAGCCAGCCGGAGTCTTCTGCCGCCGAGGAATCCTCTGAAAAGGAAACCACCACCGCCGCAGAAGAAACCACCACTGTGGAAACTACCACAGTTCACGTCAGCCCCACAGAAACGGTTTCCACCACGTTGGGCACGGAACTGACCGACATCAATGCCATGCTGGACAAGGGCAGCGATACCACCAACAATTACAAAGCCAAGCTGGACAACTTTATTCAGGAGGGCGACGTGGTACAGTCCTTTACCTTTATTGTGTACTCCGCCGACGGTTCGTCCAGTCTGGGCGACTTCAAGGGCGGCTACGGTGTTTCCGTCAAGGACGGCTGTGCCAGTGCCACCGATGCCGGCTGGTATCAGGCGGCAGACTTTGAGCAGTCCCAGAACAGTGCCTATGCGGAATTCACATGGAATGTTCCCGCAGAGATCCAGACGGAGATCGCCCCCAGGGGCGAAGTCCTGTTCGGACACTGGTGGAGCAATGTGCAGCAGGTGAAGCTGTCCAGCATTGTGTGCACCTACACCCGTACCAAGGAAGTGCCGGTAGACGGTACCAATTCCGCCAGTCCGGCTGCAACTTTGAGTTTCAACGATGAGGCAGCCAAGACAGCGAAGATCGCTCTGTCCGACCTGATCGGGGCAGAGGATACGCTTCAGACAGTCACCTTTGACATCAGCAGCACTGGTGCACTGGGCAAGTTCACCGGTGCGTTCGGCGTGTCTGTGGACAAGAACGCGGACTGTGCCACCGATGCCGGCTGGTATCAGACCAAGAACGTCTGCGTGTTCACAGATTCCTCCAGCCTTTCCCTGACGTGGATCGTGCCGGACGATGTTAAGGAGAGCATTGACCCCAGCGGCGATGTGATGCTGGGGTACTGGTGGAGCGACCAGCCCAGCATTACCTTGAACAACATCAGCGTCCGCTACAGCAACAGCACCGGAACGACCACCAAGACCGAGCCGAAGTCGGACGAGTCCTCCAAGGGCGGGGAAGTGGCAGCAGTTTCCGGTGAAACGCCTACTGCGGAGCAGGTCAACGCCATGACCAGCAAGCAGATCGTGGAGAACATCAAGGTGGGCTGGAATCTGGGCAACTCACTGGACAGCTACAACACCAGCTCCAGCGATACGGAAACCGGCTGGGGCAACCCGAAAACCACCCAGCAGATGATCGACACTGTAAAGGCTGCCGGCTTCAATGCCATTCGTGTGCCGGTAACGTGGAGCGAGCACATGTCCGCCGACGGCACCATCGATGCGGCGTGGATGAACCGCGTCAAGGAAGTTGTAGACTACGCCTATAACGATGGGCTGTATGTCATTGTGAATGTACACCACGATGACTACACATGGCTGACACCCTCCAGTGAAAAACTGGAAAGCGACAAGTCCACCCTGACAAACATCTGGAAGCAGATCTGTGCCACATTCCAGAACTACGACCACCGCCTGATCTTCGAGGGCATGAACGAACCGCGTATGATCGGTTCCGCAGAGGAATGGACCGGCGGCACACAGGAATCCTATGACGTTATCAACGCCCTGTATCAGGCATTTGTGGACACCGTCCGTTCTTCCGGTGGCTCCAACAAGGACAGAACGCTGGTTGTCAGCACCTATGCCCAGTCCGTGGAGAAGAACGCTGTCGGCGGTCTGGTGGTTCCGAAAGACGACCATGTGATCGTATCCGTGCACATCTACGCCCCGTGGGATTTCTGCGGTCCGGACGACACCCGTGCCGACTGGGGCAGCGATGCCGACAAGCAGGAACTGGACACCATGTTCCAGTATCTGGACGACACCTTTGTCAGCAAGGGCATTCCGGTCATCATTGACGAAACCGGCTGCGTGAACAAGAACGAAAACACCTCCGCAAGAGTAGCATGGTTCAGCTATTATCTCAGCACAGCCAAGAAGCACGGCATCAAGTGCTTTATCTGGGACAACAACGAAACGAAGAACGGTTTCGGTCTGCTGAACCGCAAGGACTGCACATGGTATTATCCGGAAATCATCGAAGCCATTCAGAATGCTACCAAGTAAACGGATATTGTCATAATGCATAAATCATTCCCCATATAGATGTGCAAAATGTAGAATTTTTATAGAAGCCAGAAAAAATCCCGTGTGAAACGTGCAAAAAACTGCAAAGTATGCTATAATAAGAGAAAGCACTGGAAAACGGGTACGCCCGCTTTTCAAACAAGAGGAGGCATTTTACTATGAGTCATCGAATCATTACCATTGAAAGAGAATATGCAAGCGGCGGCCGTGAGATCGGCGAAATGATCGCAGAACGGCTGGGCATTCCGTGTTATAATCGAGAAATTTTACAAATGGCATCTGAACGCTGCAATGTTTCCATGGATTATCTGGAAACCGCAGAGGAAGCTGCCCCCAAGAGTTTTCTGTACACTCTGATGCTGACCTCCAGCCCTACACGCACCATTGAGGAAAACCTGCCGCTGTCCGATAAGGTCTACATCATCGAAACCAATATCATTCGGGAACTGGCGGAAAAAGGCGACTGCGTGATCGTGGGACGCTGTGCAAGCTATATCCTGCGGGATCTGGAAAACCTGTTCAACGTGTTCATCTACGCGGACACCAAGTCCCGTTCGGAACGTGCCGTGCAGGAGTATCACGTGGACGAACGGCGGGTAGAGGCAATGCTGCGGAAGATCGACAAGCGTCGTGAAACATTCTACAGCATCAACACCGGCGGAAACTGGTACGACAAGGACAACTACCACCTCTGCCTGAACAGCGGAGCACTGGGGCTGGAACTCTGTGCGGATATTGTGGTAGAAACCGCAAAGAAAACCATTTATTAAGTCATTCGAAAGAATAGATACAGGCGGGACAGGGAAGTTTCTC
>ERZ824480.3365-NODE-3365-length-10957-cov-3.106402_pt1 | contig 10957 bp, 9 predicted proteins | sample MGYA00519861_ERZ824480 | MGnify/ENA primary metagenome ERZ824480 (study PRJEB31778, sample SAMEA3449152) | human gut metagenome | biome: human gut; feature: human-associated habitat; material: faeces | place: United Kingdom | collected 2010/2012 ...
AATAAGAAGAATAGTTATAGATTAGAAAGAATAGAATATGATGAAACAGTTGAAAATAGGAAATGTGACGCTGCCAAACCGTTACATCTTAGGACCGATGGCCGGAGTGACAGATCTTCCATTCCGTGTGTTGTGTAAAGAACAGGGAGCAGGTCTTTTGTGTATGGAGATGGTCAGCGCAAAAGCGATTTTATATAATAATAAGAATACAGAATCACTTCTGGAGATCCACCGGATGAACAGCCGGTGTCACTGCAGTTTTTTGGATCAAATCCGAAGATTATGAGTGAGATGGCAAAACGTGTGGAAGAGCGTCCATTTGATATTATGGATATTAATATGGGATGTCCGGTGCCGAAAATTGTGAATAACGGTGAGGGATCGGCGCTGATGAAGAACCCGAAACTGGCAGGGGAGAGTATCCGAAAGACAGTAAAGGCAATCAACAAACCGGTGACTGTAAAAATCCGAAAGGGATTCGATGACGATCATGTGAATGCAGTGGAGATGGCAAAGATTGCAGAGGATGCGGGAGCGGCAGCAGTGGCTGTGCATGGCCGCACAAGAGAACAGTTTTATTCCGGAAAGGCAGACTGGGACATTATCCGTCAGGTAAAAGAGGCGGTATCCATTCCCGTGATTGGAAACGGAGATCTGCTGACGGCGGAGGATGTGATTGCCATGGAGGAACAGACGGGATGTGACGGCTTTATGATTGCCCGGGGAGCACAGGGAAATCCATGGATATTTAAGCAGATTCTGCATTATTTTGAGACCGGTGAGCACTTACCGAAGCCTTCCATAGAAGAAGTGACACAGATGATTCTGCGGCATGCCAGGATGATGCTGGAGTTCAAAGGCGAGTACATTGGCATCCGTGAAATCCGTAAGCACGCAGCCTGGTATACCGCAGGTTATCCGAATTCAGCACGGCTTCGTGTGGCAATCAACAATGTGGAGTCGTTCGAGGCTTTGGAAGAGTTGCTTCTCGGCAATCTCAAAGAAACCGGAAACGGCGCAAAACCTTGACATTATGCGGTTGATTGGGTATAATACCTTAGTTAATTTATAGAGATACGTAGTTTTTTAAATATTATTATAAAGCGGGGTAAAAGAAATGGATAAGAAAAATATCTTGACCTATGAAGGTCTGAAAAAACTTGAAGATGAGTTGCAGGATCTGAAAGTTGTAAAACGTAGAGAGATTGCACAGAAGATCAAAGAGGCCCGCGAGCAGGGTGACTTGTCCGAGAACGCAGAGTACGATGCAGCAAAGGATGAGCAGAGAGATATCGAGGCTCGTATTGAAGAAATCGAGAAGATTCTTAAGAATGCAGAAGTCGTTGTTGAGGAAGAAGTAGACTTAGACAAGATCAGCATCGGATGTAAAGTCAAGATTCTTGATTGTGAATTTAATGACGAGTTAGAGTATAAACTTGTTGGTTCCACAGAGGCAAACAGCTTAAAGGGAAAGATCAGTAATGAATCACCGGTAGGCCGCGCACTGTTAGGTAAAAAAGTAGGCGATACCATTACCGTAGAGACACAGGCTGGAGAGTTATCTTACAAGGTACTCGAGATCCAGAGATCAACCGTAGATTAAGAGAGGAAATGAAAATGGCAGGACAGAATAACGGAAAGCAGGGCGGACAGCAGCAGGATGTCAACCAGCTGTTAAAGGTGCGCCGTGAAAAGCTTGCAAATCTGCAGGAAGCGGGACAGGATCCGTTTCAGATTACCAAATATGATGTAACCCATCACACATCAGATGTGAAGGATCTTTACAATGCACACGAAGAGAAGCTTTTAGCCGGCAGACCGGCAGTTAATACCGATGGTATGGACGAGGCAGCTGCAAGAGAGGCAGTCAAAGCAGATTATGAGGAGAGAAGAAGCATCATGGATGCCGATCCGGTCCACGTATCCATCGCAGGACGTATGATGTTCAAGCGCGTCATGGGAAAAGCATCTTTCGCAAACATTCAGGATCTCAAGGGAAGCATCCAGATCTATGTTGCGCGTGACGCAATCGGAGAAGATCTGTATGCAACCTTCAAGAAATCCGATATCGGAGATATCTGGGGTGTTAAGGGATACGCATTCCGCACAAAGACAGGAGAAATCTCCATCCATGCGGAGGAGATGACTCTGCTTTCCAAGTCTTTACAGATTCTTCCGGAGAAATTCCATGGACTGACCGACACGGATATGCGTTACCGTCAGAGATACATTGATCTGATCATGAATCAGGAGAGCAAGGAAGTATTTGTAAAGCGCTCCAAGATTTTAAAGGAGATCCGTAACTTCTTAGCAGACCGTGATTTCATGGAAGTAGAGACTCCGATGCTTGTTGCAAACGCAGGTGGTGCGGCAGCAAGACCATTTGAGACACATTACAATGCATTAAATGAGGATGTAAAGCTTCGTATTTCTCTGGAACTTTACTTAAAGAGACTGATCGTTGGTGGACTTGAGAAAGTTTACGAGATCGGACGTGTATTCCGTAACGAAGGTGTTGACACACGTCATAACCCTGAGTTTACATTAATGGAATTATATCAGGCATACACAGATTATCACGGAATGATGGATCTGACTGAGAACTTATACCGTTACCTTGCACAGGAAGTATGTGGTGGAACAAAGATCCAGTACAAAGATTTCGAGATCGATCTTGGAAAACCATTTGAAAGAATCACAATGGTAGACGCAGTTAAGAAATACTCTGGAGTAGATTTTAAAGAGATCAAGACTTTAGAGGAAGCAAGAGCAGCTGCCGAAGAACACCATGTAGAATATGAAGAACGCCATAAACGAGGAGATATCTTAAACTTATTCTTCGAAGAATTCGTAGAAGATAAACTGATCCAGCCAACATTCGTTATGGATCACCCAGTAGAAATCTCTCCATTAACAAAGAGAAAACCAGAAGATCCAGATTATGTAGAACGTTTTGAGTTCTTTATGAATGGATGGGAGATGGCAAATGCATACTCTGAGTTAAATGATCCGATTGATCAGAGAGAGCGTTTCGAGGCACAGGAGAAAGCGTTCGAAGCTGGTGATGATGAAGCAAATCACACCGATGAGGACTTCTTGAATGCTTTGAGCATTGGTATGCCTCCTACCGGCGGAATTGGATTTGGTATTGACCGCATGGTTATGATGATGACAAACTCACCGGCAATTAGAGATGTGTTGTTGTTCCCGACAATGAAGAGCCTCGACAAGTAAATTTCTATAAATAGGTGTTTAAACCGTGTAAAATGAATTAAGAAAACAAAAAACCTTTTCAAAATGAGAAATCATTTTGAAAAGGTTTTTTTATTTTGAAAAGGCTTTTTATTATGGAAGATCTTTACCAAGATCCACCGCCGCCTCCGCCGGAACCACCGCCGGAATGACCGCCGCCAGAACCTCCACTTCCCTTAGAGCTTGGCGTCGACGTCATTGCCGCTGCGGCAGACCGCATCGTCGTATTCATAAAATGATGGAACCGCACTGTATCAAACGTGTTGTAATGCCCATGAGATGAATACCATTGCGGTGGTTCGATCGCAATAGATTCAAATTTCTCCATCCATATATCCGACACGTCAAGCACATATGCATACGGCAATATATTGTAGAAATACTGCGGTTCACGCTCTACCATGGTCTCCAGGCGATCTTTTTCTGCTGTCTGCAAAAATGTCCGAAATCCTCGCAAACGTCCCAAAACCTCCGTGCCATACTCTGTACGCTTTGGCATATAATAATCAAAGAACATGATCACACCACATGCGATAATCGCCAACACAAAGGCGATCCGATAAATTGTCGGTGTATATAACACAACATTACGCAGTCCCAGACAATATCCGCTGATCATAGCGATCGACATCACGACGCTGAGGATCTTACTAAAGATCGTCTCTGAACTAAAGATCGTCCGAATAATAAATGCCAGCACAAAACCAAACATGATCGGTATTGTTAGTGAAAATGTCGCATTGTATGTATAATCATATATCGGCAGATACGTTGCTAAAAAGAAAATCCCCGCCATCATCGCATAACAGATCAAATGCTTATTAATGGAATTGGCATAAAACAACACTTGTCTATTTTGCTTTGTATTTACCATTTTCAAGATCTTATTCACCGTCTTGTAGAATTTATCCTTCAGCTGATCTTTATTGGTAACATCAAAGCCACGAAACAATCCTTTCATGAATGCCCGTTCTATCGCATTATTTCCATCATATTCTTTCAATTTGCGGATCGTAAAATCCTGATTTCCAAGCAGGCCCTTCTTCCCTTCAACAATTTCTATATAACCCTTTTGTGCCAGGTACACTAACAACGATATAACATCATTCGCATCCACCTTGCCCTTATAGGCAAAGGCTGCCTCTACACTATTGAATTCCTTTGGCGGATGGAACTGTATCGTTTCCACTACCACATTATCCCGTCCGACTTTCCACCAAAGCAGAAATGCTGCACCCGCTGCTGCCAAGGACAACAAAATACTGATCAGCGCCGGCCAGATCCTTTGTTTGACCTGATCATAATATCCATCCGGTAAGACCATTCTAACTGTAACTGCCTCTCCCGGATTTAAGATAATGGAGGAATCTACATATCCTTCCATCACTTTGCCATTGATCGTATACTGCAGTCCCTCATTATTAGTCGAACCACTCTCACCATATGCCATACCGACTTTACTTTCGTCAATATCTTCCGGCATCATGATATGAAAGGTAACATTTTTGATCGTTGTATCCCAACTGGTTCCAATGATATTATAATAGAACTCATCTTCCCCTTTACGTACATCTTTCCCCATATTGTAATCGTAAGAAATGTGATACATATGCTCGCCAACAAGCGTCTTATTCTTATCTCCCAGTTGAATACGGCAATAAGAACCCTCTCGGCCTACGGTCCTTTTTTCACCATAGGTTTTGATATTCGTTACGCGCGCCTGAATACGGGAAGTTGATCCATCCTCACGACTTACGTTATTGATAACCGGTATGTCTCGGTAAATACCATGTCTCGCCTGGTTAAAGTTCACCTGCAGCCTCTCCGTAACATGATACACATTATCCTTACCAACTTTAACTGTGACATCGTATCCTTGTATCTCGTAGGGATAATAAGAGTCTGCCAAAGCCGGTTTTGCCATCAGCAAAATCCCGGCAAGCAACATAAAGCCAAAAAGCTTTCCTTTTCTCCAAATGCTCTCCACCACTAAAATTTCACCTGCACATTCTGCCGCTCAACAGCATTCTCAACCTCAAACATCTTCTTTGTCTCAAAATGAAACAGACCGGCGATCAAACTTCCCGGAAACATCTGTACTTTCATATTGTACTGCTTCACCGCACCGTTATAATATTTTCTTGCATTTGCAATATCATCCTCTGTTTCATTCAGATTATGACTCAGATCCATAAAATTCTGATTTGCTTTCAGATCCGGATACTGCTCTGCCACTGCCATGATCTGTGGTATCATTTTAGAGATCTGTGCACCATTCTGAATCTTTTCCTCCGGTGTCATTGCGTCATAACTGCCGGTACGCAGCGATATCACCTTTTCCAATGTTTCTTTCTCATGCGAAGCATATCCTTTGACTGTTTCCACCAGATTTGGGATCAGATCATAACGTTTTTTCAGATACACATCCATCGTTGCAAATGCCTCATCTACAACAATTCTTCCTTTGATCAGCCCATTGTATGTACCAATCACCCAACAAACGATCAATAGTACAAAAACTATTCCAATAATCCATCCTATCATCTTTGTTCCTCCTATGCTTTTGCGGGATCAAACCCATTACGGCTGCCGGTTGCAACTGCACCATCCTCACGAGAAGTGCGAAATGGTGCTGCCGGAATGCCGTTTTGTCCAAACAACGTTACCGGTCGATAATTAGTCCAGCAATATCTTCCGTATACAGGTTCTTTCACCTCATCACAAGTCAGTTCTATTTCTTCTCCCTTTAGAACTGCCTTCGCCTCATGATACACTTTATCTTTACCGGCAAGTTCAAAACCGGTTAAAGTTTCCTCTGTACAATGTAGTCCCTTCGCATGGGCAAATGATACAATCATCGCACTATTCTCAATGCGGTAAGACTGATACATCGGGCCAAACGCCTCTTCTTTCGTGCATAAACCATACACTTCATACATTGCCTGCAAAGCGAGACGCTCACCAACGCTGTCTTTCTCTGTCGGATGAATATTGCCAAACTCACCCTTATCCAGAATCACCGCAATCCCGGTATGCTTGAACGTGTCGAACACACGCATCTGTGCCTCTCGAATAAATGGCCAGTTCTGGTAATCCGGCTCCCCCTCTCCATTTTGGAACATCGGAAGCTGTACCAGCATAAACGGTAACGTATCATCTTTCCAATCGCCTCTCCACTGACGGATCAGCGCTGATAACAAGGAGTAATAGCGGTATGGACGATGATCGTCCTCCTCTCCCTGATAATACAAAAATCCACGTAACGTATACGGACAAACTCTTTGCAGCATCGACTCGTACAAACCACACGGTCTGGTCTCTGAACGTGGTCCCATTGGTCCCGGATATTGATTCTCACCGTACAGACGTAATGCCTCCTCCCAAGTCGGGTTCTCTGCTGTCTCGTAATATTTCCCTACATTTTTGTCAAACTCTGCCTGATATACAAGATATGCCTCACGCGCTTTGATATATTCCTCCGGATCCTGCTCAGCAATAATTGCATCATAATCATCTATATACTCTTTGATCTCCTGCGTTCCTTCCAACGCTTCACGGCTCACCCAGCAGGAAGCAGACGTTCCGCCCCAGTTACAGCCAATAATGCCGACGGTTACCCCTGTCTCTCGCGCGATCTTATCTGCAAAATAATATGCAACCGCTGACCATCGTCCTGCCTTATCCGGCGTACACAGATCCCATGCACTTTCCTTTTCTGCTTCTTCCAACTTATCCCCTACATACGGAACCTGTGGAGTATAATAATAGCGTACTCCATCATTATGTATATTTTGAACGATCTCCTTGCCGTTTTTGCTATTTTGCAACTCCAGCTCCATATTGGACTGACCGCCGGCAAGCCATACTTCGCCGATCATAACATCTTCATACACCACTTGTTCTGTCTGAGACTGCACCGTCAGTGTATATGGTCCACCTGCCTCAAATGGCGGTAATATAGCCTGGAACCTTCCCTGTTCCGCAACCACACTCACAGATTTGTCTGCCAAAGTAATCTTAAGCGACTCTGCATCACTGTCTCCCCATACGCTGATATTTTTCTGTCTCTGCAAAACCATGTGACTGCTAAAAACAGCTGATAATTGAATCATTCTTTTATCCTCTTTTCACTTATTTATTAGTGTGATGTTTTCTTGCCTACCGGTGCCTGAAACGGTTTCTCCTGCTCCGTTCCCAGATCCATCACATAGACAGATTTTCCATCATATGTCTCATAAAACAAATACTTACTTGTCAGATGCAGATAATTGTAATTGCCATCCGCGATCTTACGCACTTCTCCACCCTCTAAATCCTTTACATACAATCCATTGCTCGTTCCATTATCTACCTGATAATATACAGCACTCTCCTTTTCATCCACATTATATGTCGCCAAGCGGTCTGAAACGATCGTGACCGGATCAGAGCCATCCAAATTCACACGTACTAATGCATAATTTTGTGACATATCTATAAAATACAAATGCTCTCCTGCCCGAATCAATGAAGTACAATTACCATTGTAAATTGTCTGCTCATCTGAACCGTTAATATTCATGGTATGTATGTTATGATCCTTGTCATAACCTGTATAATACATAACGCCCTGCGAAATAGAATACGGCGATACTCCCTCATCCAACAATAATTCATCGCTGGAGCCGTCCATCTTAGCTGCATTTAACTGTAATCCCTTTTTTTCATCGTAATGCTGATAATACAGATAGTTTCCGTATAAGCACACAGACTGTGTCGGATCATCATACAGCTTACCCATATTTTTGCCATCGGTCGTTAAGCGGAACAATCCCGTTTTACTTAATGCCAACACATTACCGCCGGTAACACTCTTGCGGTCATTACGTCTCGTATAGAAAATATAATCACCTGCAACATTTAAATAACTAACCGTATCTCCATGTAATTTCGTGCTTTTCTGTAATTTATCATCTGTTACATAGAGAGAATCGTTATCATACGGATCAGCATAATAGATCCTGCCATCTGCCTCGCAAAACTTACCCCCGTTAAGCAGATTTCCAGCCGTATTTCCTGTCGTATTCGGATCATCATATAGCTGTACTTTCGTCTTCTGCCACATAAAAAATCCCACAACAACCAAAATCACCGCCCCAAGACCCCCTAAGATCCGATTCCGTACATGATGTTTGGAACTTGCTGCCATTCTTCACTCTCCCTTTCAAAACCACGATTACCCACCTCTATAAGAATACCATGCTGCAAATGACTAATCAAGTGCCATCAGCAGCATAAAATCATCTTCTCTCACTGATCAAGCGCCATCAGTAGTTCGTGAATTGTCTTTGAGCAGATCGGATGTACCCGATATGGTGCGATCTGATCAAGCGGTTCCAACACAAATCTTCGGTTACACATTTCCGGATGCGGAATGATAAGATTCTCTTCTACAACGACCTCATCATCATACAATAATATGTCCACATCGATCGTTCGCGGCCCCCAATGAATGGTTCGAACACGATCTAATTTCTTCTCAATGACTCCAATCTGATCCAAAATCTGTTGAGGCGTATATAATGTCTGCATAACAACCGCGCCATTCAAAAAATCATCCTGCTCGACACCGCCTACCGGTTCCGTCACGATATAATCTGATACTTTTACCAATTGATTATGCTCATCTGCTGCCAAGATTTCCAAAGCCTGGTCCAGATTAGCATGCTTATCCCCCATATTGGAACCAATTCCTAAGCATACCGTATGCCATCCTCTTTGAATCTCTACAGAAACCGTCTTAAGCGGCAGTCGTATCGGTGCCCACGGCTTATCTATCCGAAGCGACAATGACTTCACCAACGGAAATGTTAATAAGATCTGCTCTGCCAAGTGTCCGGCAAGGTGCTCGATCAACTGAAACGTATTGCGTTTCGTCTCTGAATGGATCAGTTCCGCTACCTCTACGTAATTAACAGCATCTTCTATATCATCCGATTCGGCTGCCTTGCTTGTATCAACAGTAAGATCTACTGATACAACAAACTTTTGCCCCAGTTCATTTTCTTGTTTCAGTACTCCATGATTGGCAAATACTTCTAATTCCTTAATTTGAATGTGATCCATGATCCATCCTCCCCGCTTTTTGAAATGTTGCTCTAACTCCAATACCACGCACTTCCTGTACACTTCATTAATACACGACGCGGTAATTTATCATATACAAGACCCAGACGATATCCGATCAATCTGCATCCGCACTGTACGCAGAAATAAAAAGCATCCCATACATGTCCACCCTTTAACAACGTTTTCACGATCTTCGCTGCATATCCTGCGCCCTCTTTTTCCGAAGACACCTTCGCAAACACCTCCGCATACTGCTTATGAGATACGCCAAGATCAAAGTTTCTGGCGAACTGCTGCCTGCACGTGTAATCATGAGAATGCACCACTTTTGCCTCTGCGCAATATGCAACACGATATCCTTCCTGCATCATCATATATGCTATGATCATATCTTCATTAAAAATCGTTGGCTGCACAAATCCGCCAACCTGCTCATAATACGCCTTACGATACAGGGCACATACATCAGAGCAAAAATATGTCTTTACACCGAGTTCTTTCTTGTCATCCTCACTCTTAATACGGCTCTGTGCAGGATAATTATAGATTCTCGTCATGCGTTCCACTCGCCCTGAATTTGGACGGGCAAGCTGTCTCGCATAAGCAACAGCTACCGAAGTATCCTCCATGCAGGCAAGCAGATTCTCTATCAGATGCTCATCTGCCGGAACTGCATCCTGGGTCATCATGACCACAATATCTGCATCTGACATCCAGATTCCCTGCTCTCTGGTTCTTCCATGATCAAATTCTTTTTCCAAAATCGGAATCTCTGTAACAGAAACCCGGTCTTTACAAACCGAAACATCCAGCTTTATCCCATCCCTGGTGTGTAACAGAATGATTTGCTCCGGAAGGTGCGTCTGTCTGCAGAGCCTGTACAATACTTTATGCAGTTTTTCTGTCGGTCTGTAGACCGGTATGATCACATCTATCTTCATCTTCCGTCAAAAAATCCTTTAAAAATTGTCAGAATCAATATTTTCATATCAAATACCATTGTCCAGTTCTCAATATAGTAAAGATCATATTCGATCCGCTTCTCAATGGAAGTATCTCCCCGGTAGCCATTGATCTGCGCCCATCCAGTTATTCCCGGACGTACCTGATGTTTTACCATATAACGTGGAATTTCATCCCGGAACTTTTGCACAAACTGCGGTCTTTCCGGTCTTGGTCCCACCAGACTCATCTCCCCTTTCAGCACATTAAAAAGCTGCGGCAATTCATCTATACTTGTTCGGCGGATCAGCTTTCCAACCGGTGTAATCCTCGGATCATTCCTGGTAGACCATTCTGCTTTTTCCTTTTCTTCATCCTGCATGATCATAGACCGAAATTTGTACATATAAAATACCTGGTTATGCAGTCCAACTCTTTCCTGCCGGTAGATCACACTCCCTTCCTCTGTCAAGGCAACCACCAGCACAGTAAGCAGCATGACCGGTGAAAAAAGAATGATTGCAACCGTTGCCCCAATCAGATCAACTGCCCTCTTTGCCACCCTGTTCCGCATGATATTCAGTGGAACTCTGCGGACATGAATCACCGGAATCCCCTGCACATCCTCAATATAAGGCCTGGTAGAAATCACATT
>ERZ824480.3368-NODE-3368-length-10951-cov-4.231828_pt1 | contig 10951 bp, 7 predicted proteins | sample MGYA00519861_ERZ824480 | MGnify/ENA primary metagenome ERZ824480 (study PRJEB31778, sample SAMEA3449152) | human gut metagenome | biome: human gut; feature: human-associated habitat; material: faeces | place: United Kingdom | collected 2010/2012 ...
TTGAAAGGATGTTTAATATGAAATATTTATGTATAAGTCTTGCTTTACTTACTTTGCCGGTATATATTAATGAAACTGCAGAGGAGATTTACTGTATATCGGATACAGCCATAATGAGTCAGCAGAATAGCGAAATACTTATAGAGCAGAGTGCGGATATATGTATGCCTGACAAACGTGTTAACGGACTTGTAACAAAATACAGAGAAGAAATTAACATAAGTAAAAAGGAAAAAAATATATTATGCAGAATTGTAGAGGCGGAAGCCGGCGGTGAAAATATATCGGGAAGGATGCTTGTCGCTAATGTTATCATTAACCGTGTCTTATGTGACGAATTTGCCGACGATATAGAGGGCGTTGTGTTTGCACATAGTGGGGGCGTGTATCAGTTCTCGCCTGTATGCGATGGCAGATATTATTTGGTACATGTGTCGAGGACTACAAAAAAGGCGGTAGAGAGAGCATTATCCGGCGAGGATAATTCACGTGGAGCGAGATATTTTGTGGCTGGGAAATATGCTGATTCGGATAATCTAAAGTGGTTCAGAAGCAGTCTTAAGTATCTTTTCAGTTATGGGTGTCATGAATTCTATAAGTGACCTGCAGAAATTGTGTTGAAATAACATATGTCAAATGCTATAATCATATATCAGATTGCAGTGAGTTTCAGATGAAGGAGATTATGGTATGGATATTATGTACAGAAGCACAAGAGGCGGAAAGGAAGCGGTAACTGCTTCACAGGCTATTTTAAAAGGACTTGCAGATGACGGAGGATTATATGTTCCTGATAGTGTTCCGAAGCTTTCGGTAGAGCTTAGCGCACTTTCAGATATGGATTATAAGCAGACTGCTTATATGGTTATGAAAGAATTTCTTACGGATTATACTGAGGAAGAACTTAAAAGCTGTATTGACGGCGCATATGATTCGAAATTTGACATAGATGATATAACAAGGCTTAAAGAGTGCGGAGGCGCTTACTATATGGAGCTGTTTCACGGAGCTACCATAGCGTTTAAGGATATGGCGTTATCCATACTTCCGCATTTGCTTACATGTGCGGCTAAGAAGAATGATATTCATAATAAAATTATTATACTTACAGCAACCAGCGGTGATACGGGAAAAGCAGCGCTTGCAGGTTTTGCTGACGTTCCGGGAACTGGAATTATAGTATTTTATCCAAAGAACGGTGTAAGCCCTGTGCAGGAAAAGCAGATGATTACACAAAGAGGTAATAATACATATGTTGTTGGTATTACGGGCAATTTTGATGATGCACAGACCGGCGTTAAGAACATGTTTGGTAACAGAGAGCTTGTAGAACGCATGAACGAAAAGGGTTATCAGTTCTCATCTGCCAATTCTATTAATATAGGAAGACTTGTTCCGCAGATTGTATATTACGTGTATGCATACGGAAGGCTTCTTGCGGATGGAGTTATTAAACCGGGTGATAAGGTTAATTATGTTGTTCCTACCGGTAACTTTGGCAATATACTTGCTGCTTATTATGCAGGCAGAATGGGAATACCTGTCGGAAAGCTTATTTGTGCTTCTAATGAGAATAAGGTTTTGTATGATTTCTTCGGAAGCGGAACATATGACAGAAACAGAGATTTTATATTAACAAGTTCACCGTCTATGGATATCCTTATTTCAAGTAACCTTGAAAGGCTTATTTATATAATATCAGGTAACGACGGTGAAAAGACGGCTGCTTATATGAAGTCGCTGTCAGAAAAAGGTATATATTCTATTGATGATGATATGCGTAAGAATCTTTGTGGATTCTGTGGAGGATATGCATCGGAAAAGGATACTGCAGAATGTATTAAGAATGTGTATGATAATACAGGCTATGTTATAGATACGCATACTGCCGTAGCAGCTTCGGTATATGAAGATTACAGGAAGAAAACAGGGGATACCACACCGTCTGTTATTGCGTCTACAGCAAGCCCGTATAAGTTTGCGAGAAGCGTAATGGATGCTATAGACTCTTCTTATGATAAAATGAGCGATTTGGAGCTTATTGATGAAATGTGCAGAATTTCAGGTGTTAAAATTCCTGCGGCTATTGAAGATATAAGAACAGCTCCTGTACTTCATGACCGTATATGTGCAAAGGAAGATATGCAGAAGACTGTTGAGGATATATTGGGATTATGAAATTCAGACCATGTATTGATATACACGACGGAAAAGTAAAGCAGATAGTCGGAGGAAGTTTAAAGGATACCAAAGGCGTAAAAGACGTTCAGGAAAACTATGTTTCCGACATGGATGCAGGCGCATTTGCCAGGCTATATAAAAAGTTTAATCTGTCAGGCGGTCATATAATACTTCTTAATAAAATGGGAAGCGCAGAGTATGAGGCTGATATAAAGCAGGCAGAGCTTGCTTTATCCGAATACAAGGGTGGATTTCAGATAGGAGGAGGCATTACGTGTGATAATGCCGGACGAATGCTTGATTTGGGAGCATCGCATGTTATAGTAACTTCTTATGTGTTTAAAGACGGTATGATACATTATGACAGACTGAAGAATATATCATCGCTTGTTGGTAAAAACCATCTTGTTTTGGACCTAAGCTGCAAAAGAGTTGCAGATGATTATTATGTAGTTACCGACAGATGGCAGAAAGTAACTGATGTAAAGCTAACGGACGAACTTCTTTCTATGTTAAGCGCTTATTGCGATGAATTTTTAGTACATGCTGTAGATGTAGAGGGAAAAGCCTGCGGTATAGAGAAGAGTGTTGCGCAGCTTTTAGGAAAATGTACTGATATTAAGGCAACGTATGCCGGAGGTATTTCTTCTTATGAAGATATTAACGAACTTTGTCGTCTTGGGCATAATAATGTTGATTTTACTATAGGAAGCGCTCTTGATATATTTGGTGGAACATTAAGTTTTAATAAGATTGCCGGAAAATATAATTAAAAAATATGCTTGTTTCGTATGAAACAATTTTGTAACATTTAACGATATAATAAGAAATTATAAAAACATTGTAAAATATGCTGATTTTTGGGCGTTTTTGCAATGTTTTTTGTTATGTGGAAAAATGTACATGGAAATTTGGGGTTGCAATTATATTTCAGTTCCGTTATAATTGTTACAGATTTGTTAAATGACTTGCAACAATGTTGTAAAAAAACAGTCATTTAATGTAACAGTTATTTGGAGGTTGTTATGAATTTAAAAAAATTTGCATTATGTGTAATCAGTATGATTATGACAGTTATGTTGTTTGATGCTGAAGTAGCTTATGCAGAGGAAGCTTTTAATACAGAAGAGGTTGTTTCAAATGATGCAGTTACAGAGCAGGTTGAAGTACCTGTAAGCACATTAGCCGCAGAACAGACTGCAATACCTGTAAGCGTATCGGAATCAGAAGTGACAGTAGTTCCTGAGGTTTCTTTGGAGCAGGAGGTTATACAGGAAGAGACAAAGCCGGCAGAAAAGGTTCGTAAAAATGCAAAGAAGATTAAAGCAGGGGGAGCAGGAGACAATAATGATTATTCTAAAGCAGATTTAAGGCTTATGTCAGCAATTATTTACTGTGAAGCGAACATGGAGCCATATGCAGGCAAGCTTGGAGTTGGTATAGTTGTTATGAACAGAGTTAAGTCATCTTCATTCCCATCTACAATTAAAGGCGTTATATACCAGAGAGGACAGTTTTCACCTGTACGTAACGGTTCGCTCAAAAGAGCGCTTGCAAGATATGATGCAGGTAAATTTACCTCAGACAGGGAAAAACAGTGTATTAAGGCAGCCAAAGCAGCGCTTAATGGAGAAAAGACAGTAAGATATAAGGGTAAGACAAAGAACATGGGAAATTATAAGTATTTCAGCGGATATTTGAGCAGAGCTAAGTATAGAATCAGTGGTCATATGTTTAAGTAAAAAATAAAACTGTCCGGTCACAGTACAAACTGCGTTTGCAAAGTTGTGACCGGACAGTTTTATTTTTTTGGAAAAATTCCGGCCTCAGTACAAAGTGGGCTGCAAAGTTATGTATTAAATTTCTATAAAACGATGCATATATGTCACATTTTATAATTCAGATTCGTCTATTTATTGTATTAAGTAAAAATGAAGAGTTAATCCATGATATTTAACTATCAAAACAAACTGGTAAGTATATGGGGGCGATTTTATTGAATAAGAAAAGTATATTTAAAACAGTAATTACAGTATGTATGATTTTAATAATGTTAGTTAATGCGAATTATATTTATTCCAAAGATAATAAGATTAAACTGAATCGTAAAACAATTTCAATGAGTGTTGGAGAAAAAGGTGTTATTAAATGTAATAGAAAAGTAAAATGGAAGTCAGGTAATAAAAAAGTTGCGGTAATATTAGGAAAGAAAAATATAAGTGCAAAAAAAGCGACTGTTAAGGCGATGAGTGTTGGAAAGTCGAAAATTACAGCATATATTGGAAAATATAAAGCTGTATGTAATATAAAAGTAGTGGAAGTTGCTAAAACCAATGAAACTAAGGAACCATTGCACAATTCTATTATTGAGCCAAAGGCAACTACACAGCCATCAGCAGAAACACCTAAACCAACAGAAGAACCTAATGTGACAGCTACACCTGATCCAACATCTGTTCCTGTGACGGCTGATGCATGGCTGCTATTTTCAGTAGAACAGGAGATTATAACAACTGACACAAAATATATTTCGGGAATTTTGTATTTTAATGGATACGATTCAGTTGTTAAGGTTATTGTTGATGGGAAACAGGTCGCCTCAAAAGAGTTTTTAAATGACGAAAAGACATATAATATTGAAGTTGATTTTTCAAATTATAAAGAAGGATGTCAAGTTGTAGTTTCTAGAAAATATTTAGGAGACAATGCTTTAAATGGTTCGTTGTATGTATGGGATCAACACAAACAATTTATGTTGCAAAGAGGTAAGTAAAAAATAAAAATGTCCGGTCACAGTACAAACTGCGTTTGCAAAGTTGTGACCGGACAGTTTTATTTTTTTGGAAAAATTCCGGCCGCAGTACAAACTGTGTTTGTAAAGTTGTGACCGGACAGTTTTGTTTTTTTGGAAATATACCGGTCACAGTACAAATTACGTTTGCAAAGTTGGGCCGGACAATATTTTTTTGAGAAGATTATCATTTATGTTTGTTATAAAGCTCGCGGTATTCTTGTGGAGACATTGAGGTGATTCTTTTAAAATGTCTGCTGAAATGTTCAGGATTGTTATACCCACATAAAGAATAGATGTCTTTTATACGCAGCGATGTTGAGCGCAGATATGATTTTGCAAGTTCAATCCTGTTATGGTATACGAATTCCATACAGGAAAATCCGAATTGTTTTTTGTATATTTTCTGAAAATAGCCTTTGCACAGATTAAGCTGTGAAGCCATGTAATCAATGGTCCAGTCGAATTTTGGATTTCCTGCTATATTTGCATTAAGCATATAAAGGTCCTGCTCGTAACTACTATGATTATTCAATTCATTGTTTTTTAATTTAATATAATTTTCTTCTATTTTGTTAAATAAAAGTCTATAAAGCAGAAGGATATTGCTTTCTGTATTTTTGGGTTTAGAGAAATTATCAATAGCAATCATATGAAAAATATAATTAAAAACTAACTGTGATGATACGGATATAGGTGTTCCGAGAGGACAAGGTGTATTAACGATAAAATCTTCATCAGTGGTAAATAATATGTAATTATTCTTGTATTCAGTTTTATGTGCGCGGTAATCCACATATATTCCGGGAGGAAATATAATTATTTGATTTTCATTGCATACTACCCATTCTTCATTTATAAAAAATTCAGCTGGAGATAAGGTATTAATTAGCAGCCAATATCGACCTATTCCAATAGTCATTTTAAAATCATCTGCATGCTTGTATTGATATCCGACGTGAATTGTATTAATCATAAATTAGGACCTCTATTCTGTAAGAATATTTATCTTGTTAATTAAATTTAATATATTTTACCACAAAAAACAGCTTTTGTTAATATATATGATTATTAATCATGATTTTGTTATTAATAATCATTGAATAAATAATATAGAATAAATAATATTGTTTTGTACTTAATAAAAAGAGAGGAGAAATGTGTAGTGAAAAAGTTATTGGGGTTTATGTTGGTAGTTGCTATGATGGCATCCGTAATATTTCCGGGTATAAGTCCATATGCAGTTGACCAAGGGGTTGTAAAGGCACAGGAGACGAGTGGGAGTACGGGGAACTTCCGTCGTGCTGTATCTCCGGAGCAGCCTATGTGGATGGTACATATAGATCCATGGTGCTCTCCGGACCCTCAGAAAATCATTGATATGGTCCCAAGTGATGTGAGGCCATACGTAGTATTTTTAATTTCACTTTCTGTCAGCTTTAGCAATGGAAAATGGAATATTGTACATGATGCTGAAGAATGTACAAAGTCATGGTTAAAGACTTGTGCAGAAAACAGAGTATGGTGTATGGTTCAGGTTGCAAGCGGAGGTATAGCTCGTTTTCCGGACTATAACAGCAATATTGATTATGAAAATACTATTTATGGCGAATTATACAGGGATTATCCAAACTTCATTGGATTCCATTACGCAGAGCAGTTCTGGGGGTTTGATGCTGCGAATCCTGATGGAGTTGCGCCGAGTGATGAAGCAAGATATAAACATCTTGCAAAGCTTTTAGAGCTTAGTAACAGACATGGCGGATATGTATCAATGAGTTGGAATGGTAATCAGTATTGTGCTAATATTAATCCAATTGCCATGCTAAAGAGAGTTCCGGAATGGAGACAGGCTTGTGAAAAGTATTCTGAGAACTATATTATTGAAGAAAAACATACAACAAATGCTTATCAGTATGATAGAGAAAGTCTTACTTTAGGAGCTTATTTGTCAGGTTATTGCGGGAATCTTGGAATTCGTTATGATGATACCGGCTGGACAGATGAAAACGGTAATAGTGGTTCCGGCAGAAAATATACTCTGGGTACATCAATTGCAGCACATTTGGAGCGTTTTCTGCTGAGTGGTGCAACTGTTATAGACGGACCGGAGCTTATCTGGATTGATTGTATTAACGGTGATAAAGATTCTACGTCAAATGATGGATATAGGGAGAATAATTGGAAATTTACCACGCAGTGCTGGAATGCTTATATAGATGTATTCAGAAAGGTACTTGACGGTACTATTAGGATTCCTAGCAGAAAAGAAGTTATAGATAATACTAAACTTGTTATTATTCAGGACGTTAATTGGGGAAACAGTAATGACGGTAAATACAGTACGCCGCAAACTCTTTTTGACGGGCTTTATGCTATGGAAGACGGTAAGGCATATGTGAATAATACTACATATTATAAGAAGACCGGAAGGTATCCTGCGATTCCTGTAGTATATGGGTTAAGAGATGATTTGGCAAAGTCATTTAAAGTACAGGTAAAGAATTCAGGGTATTCAAGCCGTTGGGGAAGTATATGGGCAAAAGTCAATGAATTTAACTCGTTATTCCCGGAGGAATATACAGGTGATATATATGCACGCAGGAATGAAAATATATGGGCAGTGTATAATTCATACAAGAATAACAAGTCAGTTTCAGGTTCTATACCATTCAAATATAATACATGCAGTAAGATGGACGTTACTCTTGGCAACAGATATTCAGGAGGTATTATTACAGAGTATAGAGATTCGCTGAAGGTATATTTGAATAACTATGATAACAAACTTGAAACAGGTCTTAAGACCGATACAATTAAGATTTCAGGATGCAGTATAAAACCTAATTTTACTTTTACTGACAGAGGACTCAGTCATGGGCAGCAGGCAAGTCAGGTATATGAAAATTATAGTAACGGAGTATATACTCTGACAGTAAGACATAACGGACCGATTGATATTAATATAAATAACTGTAAAGGTTCAGCTTCTAACCGTCTTACAAACTATAAAACAGCGCACATTACAGCGCCGGCTCTGCCGCCTGAGTATACAGGTATAAGACAATATGAAGCTGAGAATTTTGGCTATAAAAATATTGCTAAAAATCTTCGGAATGGAGCAACTCAAGGGTTGAATCCTGAAGTAACCAAATTCTGGGGTCAGGGTTATCTGGATTTTGGAAAGAACAGCAGCGCTGCTGTAAAAGATACGGTAAATGCACGTATAAACGGAGAATATACGTTAAAGGTCAGATATTTAACTGCATGGGTTGATGTTTTCGATAGTGTTGACCTCTATATAAACGGAACTAAAATTAAAACTTTATCATTTAAGGCAACCGGAGGATATGATAAATGGAATACAGTTGAAACCAAAGTGTCATTAAACCAGGGAAAAAATACGGTTGAATTAAAAGCAAACAGGGCTGCAGCCGGTGAGCTTTATCTGGATTGTATTCAGCTTGTTCCGCCTGCAGGAAGCGGAGCTGCAATAGGCAATATTATTACCAACGGAGGTTTTGAAGACGGAACTAACGGTTGGGAAGGAGGTCTGGGCGCAGAACTTGGGCTTGCATGGGTTACTAAAGTGAGCGGTAACACCGGACTTAAAGTTTCAGGACGTAATATGACCGGAGCAGGAGCTCGTCAGGATGTTACCGGAAAGATTAAAGCCGGGGCAACATACAGTATAAGCGGAAAAATACAGTACAGATATGATGCTAATGATGCGGCAAGCGCCAACTATCCTGATACAAAGCAGTTTCTTATGTCAATTGTATACGGTGACGGTACAATCAAAAATATAGCATCAGCAAATGCAACAAAAGGTAATTGGGCAGATTTTTCAGGAAGCTATACAGTACCTTGGAATGCAGATTTAAGTTCTGTAAAGATATTTATTGAGACTCCTTGGACACCGACGCCGGATATATCAAAAGACCTAATGACTTATTTTGTTGATGAGATTGCCGTGACCGGAGAAATCAATACTTCAGGAACACCGACGCCAAAACCAACAGCAACACCGAAGCCGACTCCGACGGCAACACCAAAACCGACGCCGACACCTAAGCCGACGCCAACACCGACGGCGGTTCCAACGCCTGAACCAACGCAGACGCCTGAGCCGGAAAAAGTAGTAAGAGGCGCTAATTTAATTGTTAATCCAGGCTTTGAAGACGGTGTATCTTCATGGGAGTCTATGAATTCTGCAAAATTATCACTTGCTTATTACACTGTGGCAAGCGGTTCTCTTGCAATGAAAGTTTCAGGACGTACCCAGACAAGTTCAGGATGCTATCAGAATATAACAGGAAAAGTATCAGCAGGAACAACATATAAAGTATCAGCAAAGGTGCAGTATAAAGAAGATGCAAGTGATGCGAACAGTTCGCAGTATCCGGCAAGCAAGAAATTCTTTATGACTATTAGATACGGTAATAATACTTATGAAAATATCGGTTCGGTAACAGTTAATAAAGGTGAATGGGGAAATATTACCGGAACTTATACAATTCCTGAGAATGCTGATTTATCTGATGTGAGGGTATTTTTTGAGACACCTTGGACTGATAAGCCGGATTCTAAGAATGATTTAATGACATTTTATGTTGATGACGTAGTAATGAAAGAAGATGTGCCGATAATTCTTAACGGAGGATTTGAGGAAGGAACAGTTGAATGGGATGTTAATGCAAGCGCAGAGCTTTCATTAGGTTGGGCAACAAAACGTACCGGAGACCATTCGCTTAAAGTAAGCAACAGAAAATATACAGGTTCAGGTCCTATACAGGATATAACAGGGAAGGTTGAAAAAGGTAAGACATATACCGTAAAAGCATATGTATATTATAATGAAGGTAATGATGCATCCCATGTATTTAATATTTGTATGGTTAATGGCGGTAAAATAACAGTCATAGCCTCGGTTAATGCTGTTAGAGGACAATGGAATTGTATAAACGGCGTGTATAAAATTCCTAATGATGCTGACATGACAAGTACAAAAATATTTATTGAAACAGCATATAACAGTAATCCATCTTCAAATGATCTTATGACATTCTTTGTGGATGATATGGAAATGATAGAGGGGGAAGTAAAGAGTGACAAAATATCATTTATTGATGATAACTATAATACTCCGTCAGATTTTGACCAGACAAAAAATGGTGTAACATACGGAACAGTAAAGGATATAACATATTATTCGTATATTGCAGGAATGAATAGAAATGCAAAGGTAATTCTTCCTCCGAATTATAATAAGAACAAAAAATATCCGGTTCTTTATCTGCTTCACGGTATAGGCGGAAGTGAAAATGAATGGCTTGACGGTAAACCAAATGAGATAATAAGTAATATGATTGCAGCAGGAACATGCAAAGAGATGATAATGGTATTGCCTAACCAATGTGTACGTAAAAACAATGAGGCAAATCCGGAATATCTTTCTTTAGAACAGTTCAAAATGTACAACAGAATGGCTGATGAGTTAAAGACAAGTCTTATTCCGTATATAGAAAACAACTTCTCAGTAAAGACAGGACGTGAGAACCGTGCAGTAGCGGGATTGTCAATGGGAGGACGTAATGCTATCTATACCGGAGTAACGATGGTTGATGATTTTGCTTATACAGGGGCGTTTTGTCCGGCTATAGGAGTGCTTCCGTATTGGCGTGAATCAGGACTTCTTACAACTGATACACTTACAATACCGGCTAAATATCGTGATAATACATTATTTATGATTGTTGCGGGTGAGGGCGATACAACAGTAGGAGACAGTCCGCTTCAGTACAGTACAACATTAAAGAATAATGGATTTAACCATATATATTACACATGGCCGGGTGGTCATTGGTGGGGTCCTTGGAAAAATGGATTGTATAATTTTGCAAGACGAATTTTTCAGTAAGAGTTAATTACATATAATAAAAACTGTTTGGCAGCAGAACAAACGTTGTATAGTTGCTG
>ERZ824480.3373-NODE-3373-length-10940-cov-2.708039_pt1 | contig 10940 bp, 19 predicted proteins | sample MGYA00519861_ERZ824480 | MGnify/ENA primary metagenome ERZ824480 (study PRJEB31778, sample SAMEA3449152) | human gut metagenome | biome: human gut; feature: human-associated habitat; material: faeces | place: United Kingdom | collected 2010/2012 ...
ATTGCACAACAATCTTCAAGATATTTGAACACCAGAGAGACATCTTGCTTACAATCCTCATACTTCAAATTATGAAGCATTCCTGGAAGAGATTCGACGGCTCCTTCCAATACCATGCCATAATCATCTGAAGTGAAATCTACACATGACATCAAATGGTCAATTCAACCTGACAAATCCATTGAAATACATTGAAGAACATACCACACACGAGCAAGAGTACCTCCTCGCATAAATTCAAGGACAATTCCAGAATCTACAAAATCAGGCCCATTTTTGGAAACCACGTTCATCATTACTAGGATCATCCAATAACTGCTTGATCATACGTTTCATCTTCAACTTCTCCTTATTCTCTTCTTCCTCGATTTTGTATATGGAAGCTTTAGGTTTCCACTGTTTCTCCTTTTCAGTATCACGGATAACCAATCTAAAGCACTCTGCATGCAGTGTTTCTCCTCGTAAAGTACCATAGTTTTGTACGATTTGTTTGAGAGTATCTCGTACATGCACACCCTTGATCCTATCTTCCGCGGGAATTGATTGTAACTCCATTCCATCAGGAACACAAGAGTCGGGTTCTTTCTTCTCATCCGAGGTCTCCACAGTCGTATCTAGATGCATTCTTTGGGATCCCTCAGGTTCTGAGGATGAGGAATCAGAATTAGCTAGTTCCATCGACTCATCTGAGTCTGATGGCTCCATTAGTTCTGTGGACTCTTCGGGGATCATCTCGTATGGTTCTAGTATCTCTGACTCAGGGAAACGATTACTGAGTCGGTTCCGCTTTGCTGTGAGGACTCGCAGTGTACTGGCAGCGCTGTGAGGCAACTCATCCACCTCAGAGTCACTTTCTCCATTCATAACTCCTGAGGGTGATCGCTCTGCCAGAAGTGTCAGCACTGGAGCTGGCTTGGTTGGAGGCTGTACATGCAACGATCGAACTGTTCGTTCCCCAGCTGGATGTAGAGTACGATTCTCTGAAGGGACGATCATCTGAGTACTCACTACAAGGACAATAATCGCAGAGTCCTCTGTTATGGTCTTCATTAGTGCCTCTGTCTCATCTACTCTCTTACCTTGATACTCAATATGATCCACACATTGATCAGAAAACTATCAATTATTGGATTCCAGAAATAGTACAATTTCTCGTAATACTCCGAAAGAAGCGTCAAATGCTAAAAACAAATCATACGAAGGATCTATCTGAAGGTCGGGCATATTGCCCTCAGGAGTTAGAATCACAGAAGCCAAAGTAAGCGTATTGGTACTGTGATCAACGAGATGACGAATAGTAACGAGATTCATCGGAAGTGTGATCACTATGGATAATTATAGATCACTGGTAATACAAATCATGGAGATTTCAGAATCAGGAATTGGAACAATTTCTGGTTCAGAAAATGTCTGTAAAACTGAATATTATTCACTCTATCCAAACAAACCTCCATTACCAATGTATTGATCTAATTTGGTGATGAGTCCCATAACTTCATCATACAGGGTCTGATATTCAGTCATGCCCTTTGGACCTATGATGGGAGCCAACTCCTCAAAACGATTTCTCTCTTCTTCCAATCCTTGATACGAACAGGAAAGAATACTCAAAATGTCTTCTCGTGAATAGGTAGCCTCTGAGCGTTAGAGAGAGAATACGAGAATACGAGAATTAGACACAAGGAGTTGGATGAATGAAAGAACAGTAACAGAGAGAGAAGCAGTGAATGGAATACTATGGAGAACCGTAAGGTAATCACCTGAGGTCCAGAAAGTACTTTTGAGAATAATTTGAAGGAAACGAGCTAAGAGGTGGTTAGTAATGAAGAGGAATGATGGGTTTGATCAATTATCATTCCATCACCTACAATTCAACACACACAAATTTGTGAGGGTTCGCATGAAGTTGTTAACTAGAGTACGAATCACTTCCCATCCTTCTTGATCACTTTGTACACTCTGCTTCACAAACATAATACCATCCAAAGAATCCTTCTGACCATCCTTTACACATTTCGTCTGTTCATTCATCAAGATATGACACATGATCTCATACCATGTACGAGTAATTGCTAAAGTATTGTAAATATGCTCTGACAATAATACCCACGATTTTTGGACTTACTACAACACGACAAATTTCGAAGAATACTTGAGAAATGTACAGTGATCACTATATCATCTATACAGTACATCACTACTTTCTCTAGAGTCTCCAACAGAAGAAGTTGACTATCATCCCCTTCAGCACTCACTTCTTCACCACGACGTAACCCCTTCTTCTCTTTGATCAAGTGAGAAGTGTATTGAATGTCTCCACGAGTTAGTAATTCACATGTACGTGGATCATAAGTCAATACAGTAAGCAACCGAAACACATTGTGTAACATGGTTTTAAAATCGTGTTTATCTGTATCCGATACAGCAGTCTTATACACACTTAGTGTGGAAATTAGAATAGACTGAAGAAGAGAAGGCAAATCGATCTCAGGATCACTCAATATTCGATCAAGATCATCTACTCATCACTTCTCTTTCCAACTCAAACTATTCATATCCGCACAAATCACAGCTAAACAGTAAGTAAAACAGGTCGAAAAAGGAACCTGATGTTCAGCTGTGTCAATCACGATCACATCATCGCGACTACTCAAACATTCCTATTCATCGAATCCTTCCACAATATATACTTCTGCATATTCTCGCAGATGAGTCGTGATTTGATGAGCAACTAATATGCTCATATTACTATTCTTCAAAATATCCACTATTTGTGGAATCCAAATATCAACCTTACTTTGAGTTAATGAATGGGCATATGCATAATAAAACATGCCCATTAGAATATGATTATCCCCGTACATTTCGAAGAATGCCATGATCGACTCAATTGCGTAATCTGTTTTCAGTTCTTGTGCCACAGGTTCTGTTGCTATTAACACACTCATATTAAACACGGCCAATTGAGTGGTATTGGCTATGAGACAACGATCATCATCTGTCAGCGAATTAATCAAGAAAAAGTTAACATCAAAATCTTGAATGTATTCGGGAGGTCCAGAACGATTGAAGAGTGATCGATTCTCAGAGTATGTCTTACAGCAATTATCAAATACGAAGAGAAGTGATCTCCATAAGAAGAGAAGGGTATCATTCCCAATGGAATCAACTGAATGTAAGTAGAATTGGAGATGATTTGTACAATGTGTTAAAAGGATGCTTAGAAGGATTAGAGCAGAGTTAACGATCCCATTACACAAAAGGAGGTCACGACCTCCATAATGCATTAGGATCTGAGCTATTGCGCTGAAAATAGTACCATCATCACTCTGATATTCTGCTACAACCTCTACAGGAAGTAGCTTGGCTGTAAGATTGGCAATGAAGAGTTGAAGACAACGTTCCAAAGAATCACCTGAATCCACTTGATCCAGTAGATAGGCGCATGCTCCATTGAAGTCATTGTCCAAAAGCAATCGAGTCATCTTCACACCTACACTTACAGTTATTCCATATGAATACCTGAAGACACTTCATCATTGCTTCCCACCTCTTCATGTTCCTATGGATTATACACTTCTCATACGTCCACATGAATGAGTTCGACAACAATTTCATCTCTAGATTTATATCCGTAGCTTAGCAATGATATATTAGGACTCAAAACACCATTATTCAGATACAAACGAATCCCACTCACATTTAATTCCATATTTGCATTCTAGAATTTCACCATCATCTTGATCAGATACAATTAGTGCAGGGACGAGAACTTGATTGATAACGTCATTAATTGCTTGATTTCCATCAACTTGTAACTCAAATATATCTCCGGTGGGGTCCACACGGAAAGTTGCATTCATAAATGATTGTGTCATTACGATTCTGATTTGATCAAACTGGTCCAGATAACGCCTGTATAGAGACGATAATAACGGTTCTTTTGATCTTTTTGCGGATTCATTTCTCCTATCATTTGTTCTTCCAGAGATCATGAAAGCCAGAAAGATTGCAGATGCACAGAAGCACCTTGAAGAGGCTGCAAAGTGGTATGGGATTAGAGACAAAGTGAGTTTCTAGTATGAAAACGAGTTTCTTTAAGCGCAAACCAGATATCAATGCAGCTACTATTGAGTACTTTGAAGCTGGTACGTATTTTTGTTGATCTGTGAGTGTTTAGCACAGGCATTCTATGTGGCTGAGGATCTTGAGCACGCTATTGAGTACTATGAGAAGAGTGCTGATCTTGATGTAGAAGTAGGAATTGGATGAGGTCAAATTAGTGTTCAGCTCGAAGACGACTTAAGTGCAGGCCAGAAACTGGAGAAATGTGCACTCGTAAGCTTTCGATTCAGTATTTATTGATAGTTATCCATTCAGCGTCGTGATGCTAATAGTGAGAAGGACGCTCGTGAGTATTATGACCGCTGCTGTCAGCACTATAAGCTTGCGAACAGCATGGATAAAGCTGCTGAATGTCTTGTGAAAGTGGCAAAAGTCGTAGAGAAAACAGATATTAACATGACTGCTGGTTATATGTTACGGGCGTGCAATTTACTAGTCGTAGGAACTGATTTTGCTGCCTTAGGAGTCAGAACTTCGATCGCCAGGAATTTGCAGTAGATACATTTAATAACACACTGAATTTGCTACTTCGAATTGGAAGATTCCAGTCGGCTATTGTACTGCTTCGTCGTATGATTCAAGTGTTCCAGAAGCTTCAACAAGAACATAATGTGTAGGTTCTTATTGTCTTATTGCTGATGGTAGATTTAAGTGTTATGTGTCGATTGTGATTATCTATTTGGGAATGGATGATGTACCTGCTGCACAGCAAGAATTTAACCAGCACCTCCAGTGATTAATGATATAATAGATTCAATACTAGATGTGACACGTATCTAAGAAGTAATGAGATTGCTCTCGAAGAAGATTTGGTGAAGGCGTGTGAAGATTTCGATGAAGATCGTTTAGAAGAACTAAAACAACACAATCAGTTAAACTTTGTACAGCAACAGGTTAATCGCATTGGAAAGAATCTTCAGATCTCGAACTGTGTTCCATGGTATTGTACTGAGAATGAGGATCTGATTCGTCAAGCCAAAGGTGATGAATCTGTTCCTGTGTAGGAGTTAGAAGGACGTCTGAAGTCTAGGGATTTGGCTCCTGGGAAACCAGTAGCAGCAGCGCAGGCAGCAAAAGTGAAGCCTGTGAAGAAGCCTGTGAAGAAGGAGACTCCAACACCGAAGGAGACTCCAATTGTACCTGAGAAGGTGTCTATTCCTGAGAAGGAGTCTCCCAAGCCAGTAGAGACGGTGAAGGAAGTAGCACCAGTTGAGTCAACAACACCCAAATCACGTCTTGAGGAATTGGAACAACAAGTAGGAATAATATTGAGTGTTTGATGTACTATAGGCAGCTGCTGGTGATGATGATGATGAGTTTAACCTTTGTTGATCCATGTGTTTATATCAAACAATTGTACAATTTCTCATCATTTCCAAGATTTGCATAGGACCATTTATCTTTCTTACTAAACTACACATAAGAATACTCTCTTACACAATACTCTTGAAGGTCTCCAATGAATACATGAAGGACTAACAGTAGGTCCTTTTCGATTCTATCACTCATCCCATTTCAATCGATTTTACGGGTTTGGCCATCATATCAATTAGATTCTGAGGTACTGTTAAGATATACTGACCATTATAATACCTAACACTCATTCTTTTCTCTCTGACATTCCTACTTCAATAAATCAAGGAGTTTTAACGTCTCCATGATGTCTTCAATTGTGAATGAAGTCATTTTCGCGATATCAATTAGACTTAACATCTGTTGATGTGACTTGGAGAGTAGTTTCACGATTTCTATCAATTATCTCCAAGTCTCATTTAAACCCTCTTTCCAAAAACTATGATACGAAATATGACCCAAATCAGAAAGAGGTTTTTCTGGAGATCCAACTTTCTTCTCGATTTTGCTCAACTCATATGAAAATTCAATCATAAAGTGTCCATATCCTTTCCGTTGATGTGGAGGAAGAGTCATAATACAAGCCAAGTTATATCCCAATTCACTACATTTCTCCTTACTGAAGTATCCGACCAAATGATATCCTTGATCATCATACTCAGTGACTACATAGAAATAGAAGGGAGTTACATCAAAGTATAGAGTTTTATGATCTAAGAACAATTTGGCAATATAAGAGATATTCTCAGCGTAAACACGTTGATTGTAATCTCCATTCCCATCAACTTCAAATACCGAAATATTGTCTTTACGATAAATCTCATCACCTGGAGGACTCTACTAATGAATTCAGATTTTGATACTGACAAAGAAGGTACATTTTTGCATGTGTCGATGAAGTTCACCATATGTTAAGAAAAAGCTGAGACAATATTCACAGATAAATAACTAGATGACAACAAAGGAGGGAACACATACACATTCAGTATGACCAGTTGGATACATTTCTTTAGGAAATGGACTAAAATACCAACTGTCGATGATATACCGACCAATCTGAATAGATTTGATGTTCTAGGAGTGATGATAACGAAACAGACTTGCCTTCACTTTTGTGACTTCTTCATGTTCTCGAATCGAAGCATCATCCATACCCATTTTGCTAGTATGTTCAGGCTCATAGTATTCGATGACACCTGAAGCCTGTTGAATTGTCACTCCAGCCACTTCAAATTTATTCTACATCATGAAACCAGTTGGACGGACTCACAATAGTGTCTACAATCTTCTCCCTCTCGACAGCCTATGCATCATGATACTCAGTAGCCAAAACCTCTGATGGATCGACGCGAAATGGTAGAATATCTGCAGATGTCATCCAGGTATCCATACGACGATTGACCTGACAAGTGAAACGGCTTGTTTGAATTATACATGGCCAAAATGGACATAATAATTGTTCTTAAGAGGATCTGCTTTATTCACTTGCATTTCGATGATCTTTGCAGGGAAATACTTGTCACCGAGTCTTGCCCGGACTTCATCGCCTCGAAATTAACTTGTTCACACCAATTCCTTACCAATACTATATACATGAAGTGCATGATGGCCAGATGAATGGAGATTCATTATTCCAGTTCCGCAACCCTAAGAATAAATCACATCAACTATTGTACACAGTCACCAAACTAACTCAAATTCAAATACCGCTAGTTAGTGTTATTCGTGTTGTTGGCGCAAATAGGGCTATGTCGCACTTATGTTGGTTACACGTTATCTCTTAGGTTATTTCGTTTTGTAAGGCATAGAACACTTTATCATTCTGTTTCTAACAAACAACAAGAATTTCAGGAAAATGAGTATGATACAAGTCTACATATGTGGAATCCGATCAATAATCTCCAGTTTTACCTTCCTCAAATCAACGGGATGAATTTGGACAAATACTCCACTGATATCATCCACATATGTATGATTCGTTTCCTGGTACATGCTACGATAGCAGTTCGACATTAACCTTTTCAAACCAACTTTTGGAGATTTTTCTGAAAGAATCACTTGAAAACACTTGGACATGCCAAAACATGTCGTCAAACCATCAGAACCGATGAGTAATCCAACAGTATCATCACCCAGATCTCGCTCATAGAGATCAGGCTCACTAATCACACCATAGCGATGAAGTACTGTATCACCCACACTTCGACTCATCGCCAAACCACCTAGATTTCCGTCCTCTCCAAATACACGGGAAATAGACTGATAACTGTTAAATGCTCGTGTACTTCGGATCCGACCTCCATTCTGTTCAATCCGTTTCTTCTCGACATCATGATCTGGACAATGAATCTTGGTGATATTTTCAGCAATTAATTGGTTTTCCGTTCGCAATGCAATAAATAATCTAGATTCTTAGAACCAAATTCCATTACCACCTCGAATCACCAATATTGATTGCATACAGTTTGTGACCACGAAGAATACAAACAATCACTGTTGTACCACTTCCTGAACAGACATCTGTCAAAGCTACAATGAAAGAGAATGGGAATTCACACTCTTCACTAACTCTTCCTCTGCCTTTTTGATAGCAAAATGCATAGACGATAAGGGGTCCACTTGGAAGATATCAACCTGGAGAAGATACTTCAGGAACTTATCTCTTATAAACTACGTCTTAGCAGAACATTATCTCCATACTTGAGAAACCAAATGACCTTTCCTTCCATGACCATCAAAGACACCTATGATTAGGGACTTTGTATTTTTGTCATAGTGGACTAATACTCTATCTTGATTTGGTTTATTCATCTTATTGTACCTACAAATCAGTCTTTTCCATCAGAAAGACCCCGAAAATGATGCGGCAAAACATGTAATACTCAGACCCCCAACTGGTAAGGACAAAGGCTCCTTTCCATTTCCATCCACATTCGAAAGAACTGCAGATCGATCATCGCAACAGCTCCAGTAGCTTGAACCACGACATGTGGTCAAGACCGATCCCATCAAAGTGAAAATAAGGAACGACCAAATTGCCGTTTTTGTTCTATTCTTCTTAACAAATGGTAAATACAATAATTCAACAAACAAAACTCTTACCCAAAAATTATTGCGATTTTCCTTTCAAAACTCTTCTTGGATAGATAAAACGATAATAGAAAGGACGATACATTGCAAACCAGCCCTTCATAAAAAGATTGTCTTCAAACGTGCTTGTTCGTTCTTCCCAGATACCAAGTTTCTATAGTTCAATTCCATGTTATCATCAACATACCCTCCGTACAGCATATAACTCACTATTCCCCAATTCACGCATGTATTTTCGTGTGTCTTTGTTAACATCGATATTCCTGACATTCATTCCAACTCACTTCACTTACACATCCCGATCAATAGAACAATAACCCATTCGAACCAAGTACTGTGGCAGACTATGATATATGGATCGCGAAAACACATTCGAGCCAAATCCTTTGATCTTCAGATCTCCATATAACATCGAGTCACTCAATGTGGAATTCACATCTGAAGGACTAGAAATAATGTGGTTCAGATACCTCTCACTAGTATAATACATGGACTTTAAGCGCTGATTGATTAGTCATTGCGAGGAGAGTATCGATTTGCTTCTACTGATCAGACTCTCAGAAATAATCATACAGTCACTTCTGGAGACATATTCAGAGCTAACATGCTGAAAGGAAGAGCCGAAGAGATATCTCCTAGAGATGCAGTAGTCACAGCTGACCGTGATAAGTACCGAGGAAATGGAATCTGACGCCTATTCATCATTCTTGTTACATATCCTCACAGCTGCATCACACCAGATTCCATATTCATTGACAGCTTTGCAGCATGAAACCAACAAGGTGACTTCAATACATGGTGAAGATTTTCAATGCTACGGAACGAATAGAAGCTCTTCCGCTTAGCGATTAACAAGACGATAGCTATGTGTGAATTTCTGCATTCTACATACCTCCTGCTCCCACACCACACAATATCACTTGAGCCATAATATCTGATTCCTTCATTGTCGTCCAGAGGCGTCTCGATATAGACTTCGTTGATTTCCAAACATTGGAGGCCTGCCTATGAATCCAAGAAGGTTTCTCTAGGTTTTCCACATCATCAGATTTCTTTCCATCAGAAGGTACTGGAGAGGAAAGTATATAAGGGTCTTTCTGGGGTTGAGGGAGATCCTTTGGAACGGCAACATCTGGTTCTACAATCTTCTTGATCTCCTTTATTTCCTCCTCAACACTTTCTTCTTCGTCCTCTTGAATCGACTCTACCGTTTTGGGCGCTCTGATAGGAAAGGATGCTAATTCAGGCTTCTTCATCTCCTCAATTGTTTTCAATTTAGGCTCTCGCTTCAATACTTCACGAAGGTGTGTAACTTCCGTTGCCATCCCATTCTCTGGTACTGCCGATTTTTCAATTTCCTTATTCAATTTCTGCTGCTGTCGTTGATTCCGAATCTCCACTATCTTGTCAAAATAGAGACGAGCCTTTGACATAATACCACTTCCTGTGGACTTTAACACTTCTGTATCGATCTTGATAGACTTGTCCACAGGCTTGTTTCGTTCGGGGAAAGCATCACGACTGGTTTCTGTTCGTAGGAGTTCTTCAGGAGGGAGATTAAGCTTACTGAAATCTTCATGGCGAATCTGATTCTCTTCTTCCACCAAAGGGGTCAACACCTCATCATAGCGTCGATCATCGCTGTCTAATGCTCCACCCTGTAGATAGTCACTGCATCCCTCACTATCCCTCAACTATCCATCTATTTCATTACATGTCTCTTTTGTACTCTGCGCTAAACTCTGGAACAATATCTTTATCTTCCTCTTCTAGGCTCTCCGAATTCTCATCTTGTGGTCTTTTGTCCTCCATTGTAAATCTAACTAACGATTTTATAATTATGTGTTTGGTGAGTTGGGACACTTGAGCAGATTTGGATGAAATAACAACTCTCTCTAGGCTGAAAGCACTCTGGCGAGAAAAGGGACTGCTTCGTGATTTGATCAATGAAATGTGAAGCGAAAATCCAATTTCTCTCGCCAATTCACTCTGTCAAACGTCAGCTGTCAAATTGACAACCTTCGCTTCTCAACTGGGATCAGGACGCCATATTATTTCTCAAAAGGATTCCAAAGGGATAATGAAACGATATTCGTTGATACTTGCTGTTATAGTCCAACTGGCCCTTGCGCAGTTGACAAGTATGTGATAAATCCATAATCTAACTTGTTAGGTTGTGACTTTGAGGGAGCAATTTGTGTAAACAGTGATGGCGTGGAGGTCACTGGAAGCTGTACAAAATATTATGCTCTTTGCACAGAACAGCACATTCAAACGGCCCCGATCGAAGTGAACAATCCTGAAACAACAAGTTGTCGTGACGGCATCATCGTTGCTGCTACTAATTGCGTTGCTCCTACAACTTGTACGGT